>Ga0247831_1000353_pt1 | contig 101283 bp, 101 predicted proteins | sample LaCruzMarch2015__9_FD_192406 | JGI IMG/M metagenome (GOLD analysis project Ga0247831, IMG submission 192406) | Freshwater microbial communities from meromictic Lake La Cruz, Castile-La Mancha, Spain - LaCruzMarch2015_1m | ecosystem: Environmental > Aquatic > Freshwater > Lake | place: Spain...
CCAAAACCTACCCGTGCGATTCCGCAGATTGTTTCAGACTTAATTAATTAAAACTAATCTCCGCACCGATCGGTATATGGTCAGAGAGTTGCAGATTTGAAATACTTTGTAAGGCTAACGCTTCAAATTTGGCTAGATCCTCTTTTTTGCTAAGCAAGTAATCAAATTGAATTCCTGGCTTCCAACTTGGATAGGTATTTTGTTTAACTAATGAGCTCCAATTTCCACCAACTGTTGCAAGCTTTTGTGGCAAATTACCTGGCAGATTCATATCTCCAATCAATAATTGCAGGCCGGGTAGATTTTGTAAATGCTTTGCTAATTTATTTAGCTGAAAAACATTTACTCCAGGGGCAAATGAGAGATGGGTATTTGTAATGGTTAATCCACTCTCTAACTCGGCTGTGATCGCAACTCTTGGCTCATCTTTAATATAGATTAATTTAAATCCATTGGGCTTTTCGGCAGAGCCGGGCTGCACCTTAGGTATTGCAAGTGGCATACCAATTAATGAGCGACCAAGCTGCTTTACATAGATTTTTTTGACTGGTTGATTAGTTACAAAGCCAATTCCATAACTGGGCGCGGGTGCCGATGAGTGATCAATTTTTACAGATACGTTATCAGTACTCTGATTAATTAAAGCTTGATCAAGATCAACTACCTTTTGCCAGCTCTCACCTGGCGTGCCGGTTATTGCGGGCATAAAACTCCAGTACTTAAATCCCAGGGCGTCTGCAATTACCTTTGTTTGATTTAAATTTCCAGATCTAGGTTGCATGTAATCAACCTCTTGTAAACCGAGAAAATCTGGCCTTAATTTTTCATTGATTGCTTGTGTTGCGGTGATCAAATTTTCTTTCCATTGTTGCGCACTTAAATTTGCAGCTGGCGGAATCTGCTCGCCATGTAGGAGGTTCCATGAGGCAATTCTCAATTTTTGAGCGGGCGGGACAACCATGAAGACAGGCTAGTAGGGTCGGGCAGTGATGACTCCAAGCACGCCAGGAAAATCGATCAGGTTGCCACTATCGGTGGCCGAGGTTGATCGGGCTGCACATCTGCGAACTGATGAGAAGTACTTACAGAAGGCTTGGCAGGATGCTTTAGTTTTGCAGTTTAATGATGAGAAGTTTGTTACTAACTCCCACCAATTAGAGATCGTTCTTGGCTCACAGCTGGGTGATTACAAACCAGAGAGTGATTACTTTCTTGGAATAAACAAATTACCAAATGGCGTGGTGGAGAATTTTTTTGTTAGAAATCTAGGTGTGATTAATTCAGTGATTGACCCAGAGCAAAATTTAGAGCCGCAGGAAAGTTCAATAAGTAAGGATGAGAGTTTAAAATCGCTTCGCGAGATTGGTTCATATCTATCGCCGCGAGATATCGGTTTAGCTGTTCATGCTCAGGGCTTGGCAAATTGGCATAAGAAACATACAAGATGCCCACAATGTGGTGCTGCAACAACTGTAATTTCTGGTGGCTCGGTACGTAAATGTTTAATTGATGAGAGTGAGCATTACCCAAGAACAGATAGTGCAATTATTGTTTTGGTAAAGGATGACCAGGATCGAGTTTTATTGGGAAGACAGAAGGTTTGGCCAAAAAATCGCTTCTCAACCTTTGCTGGCTTTGTTGAGCCAGGTGAATCCTTTGAGCATTGTGTAGTGAGGGAGGTTTCTGAAGAGGTGGGAGTTTTGTTAAGCAATATCAATTACTTAGGTTCACAACCCTGGCCATTTCCCTCATCATTAATGATCGCATTTGAAGCAATTACAACAAATCCAGAGTCGGCTCGTCCAGATGGTGAAGAGATTGAGGAGATTCGCTGGTTCTCCCGCGCAGATATGAAGGCGGCGATAGCGGGTAACTCTTTAATTCTGCCCCTTGAAATTAGCGTAGCCCGACAGATGATTAACTCTTGGTACGGTGATTCTGCTGCGAGTGATTTAAAAGGCAATGAGTCATGGCGATAACAAATGAGCAGATTTTAAGTGGGTTAGATCCAGAGCAATTGGCAGTAGTAACTGCAATTCGTGGGCCGGTCTGTGTAATTGCAGGAGCCGGAACTGGAAAAACTAGAGTAATTACAAATCGAATTGCATATGCGATTAACTCAGGCGTAACCGATCCAACAAAGGTGCTCGCCTTAACATTTACCGCACGAGCTGCCGGTGAAATGCGGGCACGACTTCGAACACTTGGTGTGCCAAATGTTGCAGCGAGGACCTTTCACTCAGCGGCATTAAAACAATTACTTTATTTTTGGCCTTACTCCTTTGGTGGGCAGTTTCCTACCCTGTTAACTACTAAATCAGGTTTTATCTCGCAAGCAATTGAGCGAGCAGAGATTGCGATTCCAGCACAAGCTGCATCATTGCGCGAGATTGCAAGTGAGATTGAGTGGGCAAAGGTTTTAGAGATCTCACCTGATAATTATCAAGATGAGGCGATCGCAGCAAAGCGAAGTATTCGATTGCCAAACAGTAAGGGTACGGCTGAGAACTTAGAGATTATTGCCAGGGTTTACGAAGCTTATGAATCATTAAAAAAGCAGGAGCGCACCTTAGATTTCGAGGATATCTTGTTGTTAACAGTTGGAATGCTAGAGGAGGATCGTGGCGTTCGAGAGCGTGTGCGCGATCAATACCGATTCTTCACAGTAGATGAGTACCAGGATGTTTCACCATTACAACAACGATTACTAAATATTTGGCTGGGCAATCGTGAGGAGATCTGTGTTGTCGGAGATGCGGCTCAGACGATTTACTCCTTCGCTGGTGCCACCTCAAACTTCTTATTAACCTTTAAAAATCGCTTTCCAAATGCGCAAACCTATCGATTGTCCCGGGGATATCGATCAACTCCTGAGATTATCAATACTGCAAATCAGATATTGCGCAGCGCTAATTTAATTAGTGATCATGGAAATGAGCTCAGCTCTGCAAACTCCCATGGTGATAAACCATTGATTAATGGCTTTGATACCAGCGCAGAGGAGATCGCCTTTGTGGTTAACTCAGTAGTTGGAAATATTAAGGCGGGGGCTGACTCTTCAGATATTGCAATTCTCGCCAGAACTAATGCTCAGTTGGATCAAATTAAATCAGCTTTAAACAACGCTAAGGTCGCCAGCCAAATCAGATCGGGTGAGCGTTTCTTTGATCGAGTAGATGTTAGAGATGCGATGCGAGTAATTAGAAGTGCATCAGTTCTGCCACCAGAGGGCGGAGATTGGTATGAGGATTTGGTTTCGGTGTTGCGACCATTTGGAGATGCTGATTATGTAAGTGGCTTCTTACGTCTTGCTCGCGAAATGCAGGAGGGAAGTATCGAGGTAGATTCTGCAGATTTATCTTCATCTAGCAATCAAAGAGTTAAAAGCAGTATGCGCACATTTTTACGTGAGTTAGAGGATCGTGCTGAGCAAAATAACCCACCAACATTGCCTGGCGTGACATTATCAACCTTGCACTCAGCAAAAGGGCTGGAGTGGAACCACCTATATCTAATTGGTCTATCTGATGGATTATTACCGATGAGTAATAATATTGATTTAAATGAGGAGCGCAGATTGTTTTATGTTGGCGTAACACGAGCAAAACAGAGTATTCAGATTACATATGCCGGAAAGCCCAGCGAGTTTCTATCTCAACTGGTCTAATCACACCCATTTCATCAGCTAGCCGGTAGCTCAAATTTAATTAAGTTGCATCATTCACAGTCGATGCTTTACCCTGCTCACATGGCAAAAACCAGCGCAGTAATTGTGCAACCACACCTAATTGGTGCGGCTATTTTCGGGGCGGCAATCAACGCTGCTCAAAATTGGCTTGCCATTTCATCAACCATCCCATCAGCTAAATCAACCTCATCTGCAGCCTCATTCCGCTCAGATTGGACCAATAAGCGCTCTTATAAGGGTTTTTATACCTTTACAACAGATCGCACCCCTGGTGGCTATATCGATTAAGTTCGAGTTAGCAGCCGAGGGGCCCGCGAATCTAAAGATTCGTAGGGCCTTTTTTATTTCCCAAAAACCAAATAATGACAAATAAATATCCACCGCAAGGAAACCACCCCAAGGTAACCACTGCAGGGAAACCACAAGGCAACGAAAAACAAATGAAAGGAAAGGTGAGAACGATGAGCGTTCTCTTTAGCGAACTACTTGTACCTGGCTGGGCAGAAGGCCCAACCGCCAAAATTGGATTAGGAGATGTCACCTGGGCCTACGACGAGGCTCCAGTTATCTCCTACAAGGATTACAAGCGCACCGATAATCCTTCATTACTTTCAGAGGCACTAACGACAAGGGTTGAGGTTGCGGTGATCCCATGCCACTCTGCCGATCCAGAGTTGTACTTCTCCGATGAGCAACACCTAATTGCACAAGCAAAAGCTTTGTGTGGTGGTTGCCCAATGAAAGTAAAGTGTTTAGCTGGTGCATTATCTAGAGCTGAACCATGTGGAGTTTGGGGCGGTGAGTTATTTGATGATGGTCAAGTAATTCAGGCTAAGCGAATGCCTGGCCGGCCCGCAAAGGTAGCTAGTTAATTAGGAGGCTGCGCCTTTGTAACTGCTCGGTGCAATTTCAGGGAACCATGAGAGAGCCTCATCCCTGAAGTTGCCCTCAGCACGAAGTTGGCAAAAGATGCCAGTTGTACCCAATGTAACGCGGTGGATCAAAACATACTCAGGAGGCAAATTTAATTGGAAGCCAATCTTGGCGGTTGGATTTCTTGGATCACCGACTCGAGCACTTTGATCGCGTAGCCACTCTCTTGAGTATTTAAATGTTGGTGTCCGAAGTGGTTCAACCAATGGAACTAAGAACTCTAAAACTAAATTTGGATCAACCTCTACATCAGATAACACAAAGCCATCCTCTTTAAATCCTTCATACAAAGCTACAGCATCATCTTCTAGAGCATTTTTTAATAGCCGCTTCATTGGTTCCGGAAAGCCATTTGGCAGGCGGTTACAAGCACCAAAATCTAGAACTCCTAATCGGCCATCAGCTAAAACTCTAAAGTTTCCAGGATGTGGATCGGCGTGCAATAAACCTGCGCGATCGGGAGAGGTAAAGTGAAAGCGGGCCAACTTAATTCCGGCATTATTTCGCTCTTCTTGTGTGCCATCTGCGATCACCTTTGCAAGTGGTTTTCCTTCCAACCACTCACTAACTAAGACTCGATCTGATGCCATTACAACCTTTGGAATTGCAATATCTGGATCACCGTCGTAAACGCGAGAGTAGGTCTCTTGTGCATTTGCCTCGTACCGGTAATCAACCTCCTCCATAATTCGAGCGCGTAACTCCTCAAGTAATGGCGCCATCTCTAAGCCGGGCAGTACTAATTGAAATATCTTGGCAAATCTTTGAATCTGATTTAAATCCGAGATCAACGCTTCAGCTGCACCCGGGTATTGAATTTTGACTGCAACATCTCGGCCATCTTTCCACTTTGCTTTATGTACCTGTCCAATAGATGCAGAGGCTGCTGGCTTATCGGTAAATTGTGCAAAGTTGTCTCGCCAATCCTCACCAAGCTCCTTAGCTAAAACTGAGTGAACAACTCTAGTTGGCAGCGGTGGCGCTGCCTCTTGTAGCTTTGTTAAGGATTCACGATAAGGCTTAGCAATACTCTCTGGCAGCGCCGCTTCAAAGACAGAGAGCGCTTGGCCAAACTTCATTGCGCCACCCTTTAACTCACCTAATACTTGAAATATTTGTTCAGCTGTTTTCTCTTGAATCTCCTGAAGAACCAATGAGCTAGATTGACCAATTAATTGACGGCCAAAACCAACTGCACTTCTGCCAGCTAGTGATAAAGGTAAGGATGCTAATTTGGCACCACGCACCTTGCCCGATTTAGGGATCTCATTTTTATTCTCTTGTTTACTCTGATTTTTATTTAGCTTTTTACTCTCAGATCTATTTGCACTTGAAATCTTCTTTTCATTTTTGCCCGCGTTTTTACTCTTCTTGATGGTTGAATTTACAGATGAATTTACGGTTGAAGTTTTCGCTTGATCGATCTTCTCATCACGGGTTGGCACCGGCATATTCTCCAAGATCTGCGCCACATCCGCACATTGGATTTGCCTGCCAAAAAATGTGGGACTGCTTACATATCTGCGACAGATTAACTCGAAGAGCGCTACTCCGAAGCAGATTAGCGGATTGGGATGCTTGATCTAAAAAATTGGCGGCAGCTATTGATGTATAGCCAACGATAAGTGATAGCACCGATGCTGGAAGTGACTCCACCTGATTTAAGTACTTCAGCATGGCAATCTCAGGTGAGATCGCATTGCTTGCCGCAGATAAATCAATGCACCTTAAACAACTGCTTTTCCCAGGCAGAATCAAGGGCCCAATATCAATTTGGTTGTCAATGATTGGACCAATTACTAAATGAGGAGTGGATTCACTAAGCCAACGTTGTTGATAATCTGCCGGTATTGGCTGCATCGCAATTATTAAATCTGGTTGTGTGTGTTCAAATAAATCTCTTGTTCCGACTTGAGGTAATTGATGTTCACGCAAAACTCGCTTACTTAATTGATTTAAGGTTGAGCCAACATCAGCTGGCTGAATTACGCCACCAGATATGTCATCCGCTTTAATCTGTCCGCTATCTCTGCCAAAACTTCCGATCACCTTTGCATTGTTAAATCCAGAGGAGGCAAGAGCAGCTAATAAAGCAAAGGCAAATTTATTGCTGCCAAAGATTAATATTAATTTTTTCGATCGGTTTTGAAGTGTTTGCAATCCATCAAGTGATTGCGCAGAGATAAAATCAATTTCAATCTGTCGCCGAGTAAGGTTTTTATCCTGATGATTTTCAACAGCTCCATCAAAATTACCAACCGCACCCTTTGTAATTGCTGGCCTTGCTGGGGGAGAGATTAACTGGAGGTATCCCTGTTTCAAGCCAATATCTAGATACTTATAGAGGTTACTAATCTCCGTCCCGATTATTGTTGAGATTTGAGTTAGATCTCGATCACCATTGCAGTATTGCAAAAATCTAAATTGCTCACTGTCGGGGAAGTTATGTCCCTTTCGTGATGTACCGATATAAAAGCTGCCATTGCTTAATCTGATTAGGTTTTGACCTGCAACTACCTTTGGATAATTTGATTTAATTTGTTGAATCATCTGCGAATACTGGCTTCCGAGCAAAGCGCAGCTCGCTGAATATGTGGGTAAGTTTGGAAAGATCAATCAAATCTCTGCTTAAGGTATGAGGCAATTACGGTGTGTAAAGAGGCAGAAATCAGATTTGTATTTGATGGTTATTTGAGTTGAATCAATGGTTATTTGAGTTGAATGAATGGTTATTTGAATTAATAGGGCAAAAAAATAACGGCCCCGGTGATTAACCGAAGGGCCGCTATCTTTACTTTTTGGAGTTACTGCTTATTAAGCCTTACCAAGAATGCGGTTAACCTTTGTGCCACAAACTGGGCAGATTCCTTGAGCCATACGGCGGCCAGAATCAGAGACCTTTACATGTCCTTCAAAGGAGCGCTTCTCTTTGCACTTAACGCAGTAAGCCTCGCCTTTGTACTCTTCTGCCATTTTGATCCTCCATCTGCCGTACGGTCACTTACCGCAGGAAGTTCCTGCATGAGCGTACGAATGAGCCCACCATACCCGCCTAAGGTGGCTAGGAAGGGGTTTTCCACGCATAAATCAATAAATATCCAGCCTAAATCTCTAAAAATCACCCGAAAGCTGAGAATTTTCACCAAATCGATGGCTCATGGCCGGAGATTTAACTTAGAGAACAGCTGGGTTAGTTAATGCTCCACTTTGAACTCCTAGTTCATACCCTTCAAGAAATGCCTCTGCACGGTTTTGATCTGAGTATCTATTTAGCAGATGATAAAAACTCTCATCATGAGCATGTACTCGTAGATGTATCAACTCATGGAAGATTATGTAATTCAATACATACTCGGGTGCATTGATTAATCGCTCTGAGATTCGGATGGTGCCATCAACTGTTGTGCAAGAACCCCAGCGTTCATTCATGCTGCGCCAGGTGATGCTAGTTGGCCGCTCATAAAAATCAGGCAGGTACTCTTCAAGCAATCCCAACGCGATCTCCATAAGTTGGTCATCACCCTTTCGAGCTTTGGCCTCTCGCTTTAAAACCATTGCGATCATCTCTGGGATTAACTCAATTTCTTGTCGCTTACTTAGCCGAGCCGGGATGTGAATCTCTATTACTCCACCTGATCTAAATGCAGAGATGCTGCGCTTGCGTCGCTCTTTGCGGATTACTCGGTAGGGCGGCAGATCAGCGGGCAGATTTGGTAGCTTTGAGATTGAGCTTTTAAATGTATTGCTGCTAGTTCGCTGGAAGGGTCGAGTTGGATTTTTACCAGTTGATTTAATTGGCATGGGCGGCAAGATATCTGCGAAGAGATCAGCTTGATTAAAGTTATCCACCGCTACCTCACCTTATCCACCGCTTTTGCCGAGATTTCCACAGTTGCATCCACAGCCTGTATCTAGATGGCAAAAGGCAATTCCAACAGCAAAGAAGATTAACTCAGCCCTACCTAGGGCGGGCTGGATTTACCTAATGTTTTGGCCAAAGATTTTGCATTTACTTCTAAGCCCGCTATGTAGGCGTGAAAAGTATCCTGCGTAACGGCTTTTGGGCGCTCAAATACTTTTTGCTGACCTTTTTACTGACCTTTTCGCTTACCTTTTTACTGACCTTTTGCCTACCTTTTTACTTCTAATTGCTTCAACTGAGGTTGCGGTTGTAGCGAGTTTTATCAAATTTGCTGTGCAAATTACTGATCAAAATGATGATCAAAATTATGATCAAAATTATGATCAAAATGATGAGATTTAAGTTGATTCTCAACTTTTATTCAATTAGGTTTGCGCCACGAACTCCTCGGATAACCGTTTTCTATCTGCAAGGGGAAGGCAGATAAAAAATCGTGCGCCCGGGGGGTTCGCTTTATTTAGATCAGGCCAGAGAGATCATCAGGCACAGTCACACTATTTAAAAATGCAGATACATCCTTTAGATCTTTTGGCATTGGCAGAAATGCTGGATCCTCCCAACAGCGATCTCGACCATCTGAGCCCCGTAATGTTTTAACCTCACTCCAAAACACCGCCGCCTCACGCATCTTTCGTGGTGAGACCTCTAATCCAAGCAAGGTGGCAAATAATTGTTGCATTGGTGAGTTAACCGCTCTTCTGCGGCGGGAGTTTTCAATCAATGCATTAAATGATGGAATGCGTTCTGCGCCCACCTGTGAAATAACATGATCGATCCAGCCCTCAATTAATGCAAGTGCCATCTCTAACTTTGTTAAAGCAAACTCTTGAGCTGGTGTTTGTTGTGGGGTGAACAACCCTTGATCAATTGCGATTGTTAATGATTGTGGATTGTTGATATCGAAATCCTCGCGCCCCATCGCCTCTTCTGCTTGGCGTTGAATCGCTTCCACATCAATACTTATTCCCTTGCCATATGTAGTAATTGCATCTCGAATGTAAGAGGCCAACCAAGGAGTACTTGCAAATAATCTAGCGGCACTTACCTCACGTAAAGCTAGGTAGATATCCACCTCTGCCTCTGGCAAACCCAAACCTTGCGACCATTGCGCAATATTTTGTGGAATTAAATGTGCTCCAGAGCTTAAGGGGATAGCTGCATCATTTGCGCCAGTTATATTGTTAGCTATTGCACCAATACTTTGCCCTAATTGATTAGCGATTAAAGAGCCCATAAAGCTGCGCAGTAATCGGGCCAACATCTCCTTCATAGCTTTTTGTTGTTCAGCACTTTGATTTTCTAGGCCAGCTAATTCGACAGGTAATCCCTCTTGTGCACCATTCATTACATTAGCTAAGGCATCGGCCATACCAACCGCTAAGGGCTCAATCATCTGTTGCCAGGTAAGTAGAGAGGAGTCCAGCCAATCCCGTTTTGACCAAGCAGGCTGAAGATTTGCCTCCGCTGAAGGAAAGAGAATTTCAGAATCTAGCCAGGTGTTAGCAATCGCAAGCGCATCCAAAACTCGCTTTTGGTCTGAGGTTCCGATCGGGTTCTCACCAGTTGAAGCAATTACCTTTCGAGCAATATCACGAAGTGAATTAATTGCGATCAAACTTTGATTTGGATTGCCAGCGATTGATTGGGCAGAGTCAAAAAAAGTTTTTGCACCAGCCATCGCACCTTCAATTGCCGCTGGATCTAATCCCATCTCTTTGAACTGGCGCATCATCGCCTCAAAATCAGGTTGCCCCTCATTTGGTAGAAAGCCAAAGCTCACTTTTATCTCCCTCTAAATCTTTTTGATCTCACTCAACCTTTTCGATCTCGCTCAACCTTTTTGATCTCGCTCAACCTTTTTGATCTCGCTCAACCTTTTTGATCTCGCTCAACCTTATCGATCTCGCTCAACCTTATCGATTCCGCTAAACCCCATTGACTCTACTAAACCTTTGAATTTACTTAACGCCCTATAGAACAACAATCCCAGCAAATTTCTTCCCTTCTCAATAGGATTTGGCTTATGAACCCAACTACCCCGGCCGTATCTGCTTTATTTTGGTGGCTGATTCCATTGGTAGCAGTATTTGGTTCAATTGTTTATGTGGTCTGGATTTCCAAGTTTCAATCAAAATTTGATAAAGATACCCACCGCTCGATGGGAAAGTTTGCAAAGTTTCAAAACTCATTTAAAGAGAAGAAGTAAGTGCGCCGCCTCTTTCCAACAGGAAACAAATTACCTAAATTTAGTAAGTATCTCTTCACCTCATTGGTTTTAGTAGCATTTTTTATTCCTACTCCTTATGTGCTTTTATCCCCTGGCACTCCACAAAATATTTTAAATGGCGCAATCACAATTACTGGAGCAGAAGTATTTCCAACCACCGGCAAGATGGCGGTCACATCTGTCATGGTCACAAATCCAGATTCCTACATGACCGGTTTTGATATTTTGTATGGCTGGGCAAGGGGTGAACAGGCAGTTTTACCAAGGGTTGAAATCTACCCAGAGAATGAGAGTGCAGAAGAGTCAATACAACAGGGCGCTGCCGATATGCAGGCTTCACAGGTAAGTGCCACAACAGCAGCTTTAACTCTATTGGGTTATAAAGGGGAGATTAAGTTAATTGTTAACTCAGTAAATGAGAGTACTGATGCATTTAATAAGTTAAAAGCTGGTGATCAACTTCTTGAGATTGATGGGCAGCAGTTAACCTCAACCACGCAGTTGTTGGATTTTTTAAAGGGTAAAAAACCAGGCGAGGTTATTACCTTAAAAATTAAGAGAGAGCTTGCGGTACAAAAATCATCAGGAGAGTTAAATGAGGAGTTAACGGTCAAGGTAAAGCTAAGTGCTCGCGATGATAACTCTGCTTTTATTGGAATTATTGTTGAGATGGTTCAAAACTTCCCTATTTCAGTGAAGATCAAGTTAGCTGAAACAGGTGGTCCTAGCGGTGGTTTAATCTTTGCATTAGGAATTATTGAAAAATTACAAGGTGAGAATTTAACTCGCGGCAGAAATATTGCCGGAACTGGAACCATTTCAGATACGGGTGAGGTAGGTCCAATCGGAGGAATTACTGAGAAAATCATTGGAGCGAAAAAGGATGGCGTTGAAATTTTTCTAGCGCCAATTGAAAATTGTTTAGATATTTCGACCCCTGATCTATTTGATGGAATTAAGGTAGTGCCGGTCGCCACATTGACCGAGGCGTTGGCAGTTCTAAGAGCCCCTGATGGCGCAAAGCTTGCGTCATGCCCCACGAGGTAATTGGCTAAGATCCACCCATGAGTAATACAGGTTCAGGCGGCAATAGCCCATTTGGTAATAATCCCTTCGGAAATAATTTTGGCGGTGGTTTCGGAAACAATTTTGGTGGAGGTGGCGCAAATCCATTTGCCAATTTTGGCCGCAGAAATCCAGGTGAACCACGAAAGGTTAGCCCGCTTGCGATAACTCTTGGTGTTTTATTTCTTCTCGCATTAGGTCTACTTTCATTAAGCGGTTTTTATGCAGAGCTGCTTTGGTTTAGATCTGTTGATTTTGTAACTGTCTGGCAAACAACTCTCTTCACCAAGGCGTATTTATTTGTTGGCTTTGGATTTTTAACCGCATTGATCGTCACTGCAAATATTTATATCGCTTTTCGTAAACGCCCAATTTATGTCCCATTAAATGTTGAAGCGGATAATCTAGAGAGATACCGCGCTCAACTTGAGCCAATTCGCAAACTTGTAATTGTCGGAGTTTTTGCATCACTCTTTTACTTTGCTGGCAGCGCTGGCTCCAGACTTTGGCAAGAGTGGTTGCTATTTAGAAATGCAACGCCATTTGGTGTAACCGATCCACAATTTAATAAGGATGTCTCATTCTTTGCCTTTGAATTACCAATGTGGCAATCATTAATTGGTTGGGCGATCTCCACAATAATCCTGACCATTTTGGCAGCTGCGGGTGTTCATTATCTGTACGGCGGAATTAGGCCACAGGTAAAGGAGGAGCGCACAACAGTTGCTGCTCGTGTTCAGTTATCGGTTCTTCTAGGATTTTTAGTTCTACTAAAGGCGGTTGCATACTGGTATGACCGTTTTGCATTAACTTTGCAAGAGGGCAGATTAATCACCGGACTTACCTACTCCGATGTAAATGCGCTGTTGCCAGCCAAATCAATTCTCTCTGCTATCGCAGTTGTTTGTGCACTTCTCTTCTTTGCCAACATAATTCGCAAATCCTGGCTACTTCCAACAGCTGGTGTAGCTCTTATGGTGATTGCATCAGTTTTAATCGCTGGTGTTTACCCAGCAGCGATTCAACAATTTCAGGTAAAGCCAAGCGAGTCCTCAAAAGAGGCGCCGTATATTCAAAAAAATATTGATGCGACTCGGACTGCATTTGGTTTAGATAAAGTAGAAATGGTTGATTACCGTGCAACGGTTGCCACCTCTGCTGGACAGCTTGCAAATGATGCGGCGACAATTGCAAATATTAGATTGATGGATCCAAATATTTTATCTGCCACATTTCGTCAGCTGCAGCAGATCAAGCCTTACTACTCCTTTGCCGATACTTTAGATGTTGATCGATACACAATCAATGGTCAAGAGCGAGATGTTGTAGTTGCAGTTCGCGAGTTAAATATTGATGGAAATCCATCGCGTAACTGGATTAATGATCACTTGGTTTACACACATGGCTTCGGAATGGTTGCCGCTTTTGGTAATGCACGTGATGCTGATGGAAAGCCAAGCTTTGTGATTGGTGATATTCCACCAACTAATGGCTTAGGTGAGTTTGAACCTCGAATCTACTTTGGTGAGAATGTGCCGAATTACTCAATCGTTGGTGCAGCTGCAGGTGGCGCACCAGCTGAGCTTGATTATCCAGATGATGCATCAGCTAATGGACAGCGAAATTACACATATACCGGTGATGGTGGAGTTCCAATGGGCTCACTATTCACGAGATTGTTATTTGCAATTAAGTACCAAGAGCAAAGAATTGTTTTATCTAATTTAGTTAACTCAAATTCAAAGATTTTGTTTGATCGTAATCCAAGAGAGCGAATCGCAAAGGTCGCGCCATGGCTAACCCTTGATGGCGATCCATATCCTGCTGTAGTAGATGGCAAGATTCTTTGGATTGTTGATGGATACACAACCTCAAATGGTTATCCAAACTCTCGCAAAATTAACTTAGCAAATACTGCTGATGCTTTAACATCCAGATCAACCGCTATTGCCTCATTAGATAACAGAAGTATCAATTACATCCGTAACTCAGTTAAGGCAACAGTTGATGCTTATGATGGAACAATTTCTCTGTACCAGTGGGATGAGAAGGATCCAGTGCTAGCAACTTGGAGTAAAGCCTTCCCTGGAACGGTTAAGCCAAAGAGTGAGATTTCAGCTCAATTGCTCTCACATATTCGTTATCCAGAGGATATGTTCCGCGTACAACGAGATATTTTAAGTGCGTACCACGTAACTACCGCTGATGCCTTTTATGGCGGACAGGATTTCTGGCGAGTACCTCGTGATCCATCAACCTTTGGTGCAAATGCTGGCAATCAACCACCAGTTTATTTAACAATGCAGATACCTGGCCAAGATAAGCCAACCTTCTCACTATCTACCCCATTCGTACCTCGCGGTGGCCGAGAAAACTTATCTGCACTAGCAATTGTTAATTCAAACAATGGTCCAGATTATGGAAAGATCACAGTTCTTCAACTTCCAAGATCTGCAAATGTCGCCGGCCCATCACAGATAGCTTCAAATTTTGAGGCAAAGCCTGAGGTTGCGACAACACTCTCACTTCTTCGCCAAGGTGGTTCAGATGTAGTTCTAGCCAATTTACTAACGCTGCCAGTGGGTAATGGTTTGCTTTATGTACAACCAGTTTATGTTCGAGCAACCGCAAATGCAGTGGCGTATCCATTGCTGCAAAAAGTATTGGTCGCATTTGGTGATCAAATTGGATTTGATGACACTCTAAAGGGTGCATTAGATCAGGTATTTGGCGGCAACTCTGGAACAACCATTGGAAATAATCTGCCAACACCTGGCGCGAGTGGTGGAACTGAAGCTACTGGTTCAAGCCAAGAGATTAGATCTGCGATCGCCTCATTGCAATCTGCATACAAAGATTTTATTGATGCGCAAAAGCGATTAGATGGTGCGGCAACTGATAGAGCGCGTGCTCGGTTAGAGGCTGCAATAACTGCACTGATATCTGCGCAAAATCGTTAATCTTTTAATTTAACCGCTTAAATGGTTGAATAAAAAAAGGGTTAAGCACAATCTTCACTGCAATTTTGCATTAACAGTTAATTGCTTTAGGATTTGGGATCCGACGCGGGGTGGAGCAGCTCGGTAGCTCGCTGGGCTCATAACCCAGAGGTCATAGGTTCAAATCCTGTCCCCGCTACCATTACTTAAATTCTTAAGCTATTCATCACCACAAATAATGAGGATAGTGACATAGCTCCAGCGGCATACATCGGAGATAGATTTCCAGATGCTGCGATTGGAATACAAATAACATTGTAAGCAAAGGCCCAAGCTAAATTAGATTTAATAATCTTTACTGTTTTTCCTGCAACATTTAAGGCATCAATAACGGTTCCTAATGAGCCCCTAATCAAAGTGATGTCAGCGGCAGCGATTGCAGTATCTGTGCCAGTTCCCATTGCCATACTTAAATCAGCCTCTGCGATTGCCGCTGCATCATTTATGCCATCACCAATCATTAAAACTCTTTTTTTACCTTTACTATCTGCATCATTTGTTTGATGAAGTGATTTAACAAAATCAATTTTTTGTTCAGGTGATGCGGTTGCAAAGACATTATCAATTGGAATACCAGCCGCCCCGCCCATAGCGATCGCAGCGGTGGCAGAATCACCAGTGACTAGCCAGGTGTTAATTCCCTTGCTCTGTAACTTTGCAATTGATGCTGCAGCATCTGATTTAAGGCTGTCACCAACCTCAAATACGCCGTAGGCAAGACCATCTATTGCAACAACTGCAACGGAGTTACCTCGCGTATTTGCCTCCTCAATCGCTGCTTTAAGTTTTGGATGAAACTCAGCTGAGCTTTTTGCAATTGAGATTGGTGAGCCAACTAATAAAGTTTTACCAGTTGAAGTACGAGCCGCCACCCCTTGGCCGCTTCGATGTTCAAACTCAGTTAACTGCTCACCAACAAATCCTTGCGCCGCTAACTGCTCTGCAATTGCATTTGAAATTGGATGGGAATCAAGCAGTTCGATACTTAAGGTTAATCTTAGAATTTCAGCGGTTGAAACCTCCGAATTTGATTTATTAAGCGGTGATTCAATTACTAACATCTGATGTAACTTCATCTTGCCAGTAGTGATGGTTCCGGTTTTATCAAAGACAACATCACTTATTGATTTAGCCTTTTCGATAGCCTTAGGAGAGCGAATGATGAAACCTAATCTGGCACCTTTACCTGCCGCCACCATCAGTGCGATTGGGGTAGCCAGACCTAGTGCACATGGGCAAGCGATAATTAAAACTGCAATAGCGGTGGCAATTGATTTTGATACTTCAGAACCAGATAAGTACCAGCTTAAAAATGTTGCGATCGAGAGCAGAAGAACTACTGGTACAAAAATAGAGCTAACTTGATCAGCTAATCGCTGAGCAGGTGCCTTTTCACTCTGTGCACTCATGACCATTCGGGTAATTCTGGCTAGCTCGGTATCGGCACCAATTCGGGTGGCTCTGACTACTAAAGAGCCATTGTTGTTAATTGAGCCAGCAAAAACTAAATCTGCAATGGTGATATCTAGTGGAGTTGATTCACCAGTTAAAAATGAGTTATCAATTGTGCTTGCACCAGAGATAACAACACCATCGGTAGCTATTTTCTCACCTGGCTTAACGGTGAAAATATCACCAACCTCAATCTCTGAGATATCAATTATTAAATTTTTTGAATCTCGAATTACTTCAACACTTCCAGCAGATAACTCAAATAAAGCAGCTAAGGCAGATCCAGCTTTACGTTTTGCGCGATGCTCGAGATATCTACCAAGCATGACAAAGAGGATAACGGTGGCGGAAACCTCTGCGTAATTTTGCAACCCTGCCATCTGCATACCGGCTCCACCATCTGCATCAGCCATATTTGAATGGGTATAACTTGCAGTTGCATAGATGCTCCAGATTAGAGCGGTAAGAGATCCAATTGAAACCAAGGTATCCATTGTTGGCTGAGTGATATTTTTAATGGCAGCGCGATGGATTGGCCAAGCAAGAATTAGTACCACCGGAAGAGAGAGCAGGATTGCTAGCCAGGCCGAGGCGGGTGCGGTTGGATATAAAATCTCAAAGTTAAACCCTTGATTTGATATCACTTCATTTAATTGCTCAATTAATGACTCAAAGTTTTGATCAATAGCGGATTTAAATGAGGATGAGATTGATTCAAAAACCATTAGTAACAAAATTTGGATAGTAAAGAGTGCGGTAATTAAAACTCGCAACCCGAGCTTTCTTGATCTTTCAAATGATTCCCGTTCGCCCTTAAATGCCTTAGCGGAGTATCCGCTAGCTTTAACAGCAGCGATTAATTCAGATTCATCCATCTTTACTGGCGCAATTATGTGCGCACTCTCCATTGCTAAGTTAACTGTGGCTCGAACACCAGGTAACTTATTTAGGGATTTTTCAATTGAATTAACACAGGAGGAGCAGCTCATTCCAGTTATTGATAGATCTACCTGCTTACTTTGATTTTCTAAATCCTGAGGCAGGAACTGGGATATTTGTGGTGTACTCACGATGTGTAAAGATTACTGCAAAACTCTGATTCTGCTCTCTTTAAATTGTAGATTTATTTGTTGAAAGTACTCTGCGCAAGCTAGCCAATCTAGCGAGGTTTTGTGGAGTTAAATCAGGCCAATTATTTAAAGCACAACTCTCCTCATTGTGAGTACAGTTTTTTGGGCAGTGTTTAATGGCTTCGGTGAACTCGGGGTAGGCGGAGATAACTCTAGTTGGCTCAACATGTGCGATGCCAAAGGATCTAACTCCAGGTGTATCAATTATCCAAGTTGAAGAGTCATTAGTAACACTAGGAAGTTTCAAAGCGATCGCACTAGATGATGTGTGGCGGCCTCGACCAGTTACATCATTTACATCACCAGTTGCCCGACGTTCATCACCTAATAATTTATTAACCAGGGTGGATTTACCAACACCTGAGTGTCCAAGCAAAACAGTTACCTTCTCTTGTAGTTGAGCACTTAAAGTGGAGAGATCGCTAGCTTTATCAATTTTAAAGATTGTAATATCAAGATCTTTGTAAGTATTTAAGAAATTTGTGCCATCAGCTAGATCCTGTTTTGTCATAATGATGATTGGTTTTATCCCTTGATCAAATGCAACTACTAGTGCGCGATCAATAAATCCTTCACGTGGCTCTGGATTAGCGGCCGCGACAACTATTCCCATTTGATCAACATTTGCCACAATGACCCGTTCATCATTTACGTGATCATCGATTGTTCGAGTCAAGGAGTTTTTTCTAGGCAAAACTGTAACCACTCGAGCAAGGGAGCCCTCTTTGCCACTTAAATCACCAACCACTGAAACCAAATCACCAACTACAACTGATTTCTTACCAAGCTCACGTGCCTTCATTGCAATTACTTCAGTGGCTACACCGCCAACTAGTAGGCACTTAACACGTCCGCGATCTACCTCAATAATCTTTGCACTCTGCGCCTCTGAGTAATCGGGGCGATCCTTCGTTCGCGCTCTGGCCTTATTGCTGGCACCAAACTGTCTTGATTGATTTACTCGTACATCATCCTCATCCCGATAACGCTTACTCATTAATTAGCGCTACCGGCTGAGCCCAACATCTGGCTCCATAACTCTGGGAAATTAGGAAGAGTTTTCTTACTTGTTTCAATATTTTCTACAATTACTCCGGGCACAGCTAATCCAATAATTGCACCAGCGGTTGCCATTCGGTGATCCTCATAAGTTTTAAATAGGTATGGCGCTACCGATGAGCCAACTGATAATGGTTTTGGCTTTATCGTTAAATCTGTTGCGCTCTCAATTACCTCTCCACCTAACCGATTAATCTCAGTAGCAAGTGCTGATAAGCGATCAGTCTCATGTAAGCGAAGATGTCCAATATTTCGCAAGGTTGATGGCGTGCTAGCAAGAGCTGCAACCGCTGCAATTGACGGGGTTAGCTCGCCAACATCATGTAGATCAATATCTATGCCAGATATTGAATCAAGTGGCGTTCCGGATGAATTACCACCGGATGAATTACCACCGGATGAGATTGATAAACCCGCCTGTGTAAATTTAATCTCTGCACCCATCCTGGTAAAGATCTCTCTTAATTGATCACCAGGCTGCGTACTCTGCTTTGGCCAATCTCTAATTACAACTGTGCCACCACAAACCATCGCCGCTGCCATAAATGGCGCTGCATTTGAAAGATCTGGCTCGACAATTAAATCTTGGCCAGTTAACTTTCCAGGCAGAACTCGCCATGAACCCTTAGATTTACCATCTGAATCTGAGTTAACTTCAACAGTTGCACCAAATAGACGCAACATCGAAATCGTCATATCAATATGAGGTTGTGATGGAAGTGAGTCACCGATATTTTTAATGGTAATACCAAGTTCGGTCGCTGGCGCCATTAGAAGTAATGCTGAAACAAATTGACTAGATGTAGATGCATCAATCTCAACGACACCACCCTTAACCTTGCCAGCACCATTTATAGTCATAGGTAATCGATGCTTATTTCCATGCTCAATGCTTACACCCAACTGTTCTAGTGCGGCGATCACGGGCGCTAATGGTCGTTCATGTGATCTGGCATCGCCATCAAAGTGAATTAAACCAGTTGCAAATGCGGCAATTGGTGGCAGAAAGCGCATGACAGTTCCGGCATTACCAACATCAATTTGTGCTGGCCCCATTAATTTTTTTGGTGTTACTACATAATCAAAGCCATCCTCACTTTTGACCTCATCTATCTGACAACCAAGTGAACGTAAGGCTTTAACCATTAAATCAGTATCACGTGATGAAAGTGGCCGGCGAATGGTTGAGGGCGTTTGAGATATCGCAGCAAGTATTAATGCGCGATTGGTGACAGATTTTGAACCAGGAATTGTGATGACTGCGTTTAAGCCACGAGAAGGATCTATCTTCTCAATAAAGGGTGCTGGCCAATTTGTCATTGCGCTGATTCTACCCGTAATCCATTGTGGGGCGAGATTGAGTAATCTTCTGCTTATGTGCGGACGTTATGCGATCTCTAAGCGACCTGAGGAGTTAATTGAGGAGTTTGAGATCACCGCCGGTCATGTCGGAAGAGCGCTGCCAGCAGATTGGAATATATCTCCGACCAAGGAAATCTATGTAATTAGAAATAACTCTGATGCAAAACGTGAATTAGTAAATCTATCTTGGGGCTTAATTGCACCTTGGAGTAAATCAATTAAAGAGGCGATCAAATCCCAAAGCTCTGCGATCAATGCTCGCACCGAGAGTGTTGATGTTAAACCAACCTTTAAAAATGCTTTTAAGTATCATCGCTGTTTGATACCAGCCACTGGATATTATGAGTGGGCGACAGAGCTTGGAGAGTTTCCTAGCAAACAACCTTTTTATATTCACAGCAAGAGTGAAAAAACATTAGCCTTTGCCGGAATCTACTCATCATGGCAGGATGAAGGTGGAGCTACTAGGCAGAGTGCAGCATTAATTACTAGGCCAGCGGTAGATTTTCTGGCGAAGATTCATCATCGCATGCCAACATTTTTGCCAAATGTTCGGTGGGATACTTGGCTAGATAGCAAGAGAAATAATGTGGCTGAGTTAAAGGCACTTCTTGATTTTCCAGATAAAGCAACGGGTTTGATCGCAGATCCAGTTTCAACCATGGTTAATGCCACCAGAAATAATGGCCCTGAGTTAATTGCGCCAATTGAGATAGGTGAGCCCCAAACCCTTTTTTAAGGGTAATTTTTCAAGCTTTGCATCAGCGGGAATAGATCTGGCTCACATTTTGTTTAGAGTTTTATGCCACAAATTTTGCATCCAAATGGGCTGGCACAGGCTGGTACCAAGGTGGGCATCGCTCTTACTGAGAGTTCGCGGAAACAAAAGAGCAACTTTGATAATAAATTTGAAATTACCTCTTCCCCAATCGGAGTAGCCTTTGCCCAAATGCGCGAGACAAAAAGTAATGGCAGTAATCAAGGTGGCGGTAATCAGAGTGCCAATGATTCAGCCGAGATTGATTTAACTGCTATGGATGCAAATTTACCGGCGGTAATTGATCGGCAAAAAGAGAGTCAAGTTGAGCGAACTTTAAGATTTGAAAAGGATGCATTAATTTTTGCATCAGCGCTTTATGGTGCCGCTCTTCGTTACACAAAAAATCCACAAGATGCACAAGATCTTGTACAAGATACTTACGCTAAGGCATTTACTAGCTTTCATCAGTTTGAGCCAGGGACAAATCTAAAGGCTTGGTTATATCGAATTCTCACTACAACATTTATTAATAATTATCGCAAGGATCAGCGTCGTCCGCTATTGAGTGGTGGCGAGTTAGAGGATTGGCAGATTGCAGATGCCGCATCACATACAAGTGATCTTGGTAAATCTGCAGAGGATGAGGTCTTAGAAAATATCGCAGATCGTGATGTCAAAGATGCACTTGCTGCTATGCCAGAGGATTTTCGAATGGCGGTTTATCTCTCAGATGTTGAGGGTTTTTCCTACAAAGAGATTGCCGAGATCATGGGTGTTCCTACCGGAACAGTTATGTCACGTCTGCACCGAGGTCGTAAATTGTTAAGAGAATCCTTATCTGCCTACGCCAAAGAGCGCGGCTTCACCATCAAGGGTGGTGATCAAAAATGAGTTGTGGAAACCATCATGATGTTCCTTGTATTGAGATCCGACCATTAATTGTTTTATTTATTGATCAAGAGATCTTCGATGCTCATCAATTAGATATTGTTGAGGTTCATTTTGGCGAATGTCCACCTTGTAAAAATCAGATGGAGCAGGAGAGCCAATCCCTCTTACTAATGCGCAACCTGCTATCTCGCTGTTGCAATGAACCAGCCCCCGCCGCTTTACATGAGCGATTAATCGAGCAAACGCAGCAATTACATAGAGAGATGGCTCTTCGCATGGAAACTACATATACCGAGAGCACTTACACAGAGATAACAGTGGATGGCCAAACTCAGATTGAAATTACCAGGAAAATTCGCAGAGAGTTTCCACGCGAATAATTAATTAATCACTAATCTTGTGATTATGAAGGCTGAGCAGGTAATCGGTGCGGTGGGTATGTCTACTATGACTATCCGACCAGGGGACACCTCTGTTGCGCAAGGTATTAATGATCTACCGGTAGCTTCAACCAATAATATTTTGAGTTTAATGGAGAGCGCTTGCAGCGCCTGCATAATTGAGTTTTTAGATTTCGGCGAGACAACAATTACTGAAAACTCTACTTTAAATTTTTTTGGTGCAGTTGGTGTTGGCTCTGAGATTCACGCTACTGCCCGCTGCTTAAGCTTTGAAAGTAATCTATTAATTTTTGAGGTTCAAGTGCATCAACATGCACGTTTGATTGCTAGTGGTCAGGTAACTAGAAAATTTGTAGAACGTGTTTCATTTATGGCTCGCGCCGCCGCCGAAACAATGGTGGCGGAGCGACCACAAAGCTCTGTCTCTTAGTTTTTAAACTACTTCTTTGTCGCCCAAAATACTTCGGCGATCTCATCAATCTTGCTGATTAATTTGTCAGCAACTGCAACATCATTAGTGCCCTTGCTGCCACCAGCTCCGGCTAGCTTGGTTGCCTCATTAAACAAAGCATGTAGTTGTGGGTAGCTCTCAAAGTGATTTGGCTTGAAGTAATCAGTCCACAACACCCAAAGGTGGTGCTTAACTAATTCAGATCTCTCCTCCTTGATTGCAACTGCGCGGGATTTAAAATCTGGATCGCTGCTTGCAGCGTACTTCTCCATACACGCCTTTACAGATAACGCTTCAATCTTTGCTTGCGCTGGATCGTAAACTCCACAAGGAAGATCACAATGTGCAAATGCGATCTGCTTGGGTTCGAAGCTTGAAGTAATGAACTTCTTGATCATCTTTCCTCCATTTTTAAATTTTAACTAGTGGTGCGAGGATACCCGTCATGTTGGGATTTAGCACGGTAAAGCTTTCAGGCTCCTCGATGTCACCCACCTTTTTGGCAGGCGATTGGTTACTTGTTAAAAAAGTAGGTAGTAACTCACACCCAATTAAGGTAGATACGGTTTGTTTAATCGCTGACCCAGAGCGACCGGGTATAAAACTTTTAAAACGAGTTAAGCAGGTTAGAAATGAAGCAGGTAGGTGTATCTATTGGCTAGAGGGCGATAACCCAGCCAGTACCGATTCTCGAAAGTGGGGTTGGATTGCCGCCGATGCTATTACTGAAAAACTTGTTTTTAGATATCGAAAAGGGCCAAGTGTTCTATAAAAACTCGAAAATAGATTAGCGGGTAAAGGCTTCCATCATTAATGCATGTTGTTCCTCTTCATGCAGGTGATGATTTCCAGTTGCAGGACTTGCAGTTGCACGGCGAGAAACACGACGCAGATTTCGACCATTTAACTCTTCATGGGATGGGAAGCTCTCTTGTGCAGTAGCTGAAACAAATGGCCACGGCCCCTGATTTGCTGGTTCATCTTGTACCCAAAGCAATGTTGCTGATGGATGCTTTTTCGCTTCAGCAATTATTTCATCAATTGGAAGTGGATATAGCTGCTCAATTCGCACAATTGCAGTTGAGCTCTCACCTAATTTTTCTCGCTCTGCGATTAAATCGTAGTAAACCTTGCCTGATGTAAAGATTAATCTCGATGAATTACTTACCTTCGGATCGGTAATTAATGGTTTAAATGTGCCATTTGTAAAATCAGCTAAACCGCTAGCGGCAGCTTTAAGACGCAACATAGATTTTGGCTCAAAGACAATTAATGGACGGCGGGCTGGATTCTTCATGTGCCAACGAAGTAGATGGAAGTAGGAGGCTGGTGTTGATGGTTGTGCAACTGTCATATTTTGTTCAGCCGCAAGAGTTAAGAAACGCTCAATTCGACCTGATGAGTGATCTGGTCCCTGTCCTTCATATCCATGTGGCAAGAGAAGTACTACAGAGGAGCGCTCGCCCCACTTTTGTAGCGATGATGAGATGAACTCATCGATAATTGTTTGTGCGCCATTAGCAAAATCACCAAATTGCGCCTCCCAAATTACTAACGCATTCTCTCGTTCAACTGAGTAGCCGTACTCAAAGCCCATCACCGCATACTCCGATAGGAATGAGTCGTAAATGTGGAATTGATTTGGATCTGAAACTAATCCACGCAATGGGAATAGATCAGCGCCGGTCTCCTTATCAACAACTACTGCGTGACGATTACTAAATGTGCCACGTCGAACATCCTGGCCACTCATGCGAATTGGATGTCCTTCTAATAGGAGGGAACCAAATGCCAACATCTCACCAGTTGCCCAATCAACTGTTGCCTCATCAAGCATCTCAACGCGCTTACTTAATTGCGGAAGTAACTTTGGATGCACAGTGAATCCAACTGGAATTGCGGTTTGAGTTGCAACGATTTTGCGAAGAACCGGTTCAGCTACTGATGTATCAACAGTTTGTGGCGCTGGAACAACTGGCGCCTTCCAATTTGGATCCTCTTCTGGTTGAGTGTTGTGAACCGATGCAAATACTGCATCTAATTGCTCTTGGTAATCTCGCAGAACCGCTTCCGCTTCATCAACTGTAATGTCGCCACGGCCAATTAATGCCTCGGTATAAAGCTTTCGAGTTGAGCGCTTAGCATCAACTAATTTGTACATTAATGGTTGGGTAAAGCTTGGCTCATCACCCTCGTTGTGTCCGCGGCGACGGTAGCAAATCATGTCGATCACTACATCTTTCTTAAACTCTTGACGGTAAGCAAAGGCAAGTCGAGCAATGCGAACACACGCCTCTGGATCATCACCATTTACATGAAATACCGGCGCCCCAATCATCTTTGCAATATCAGTTGAGTAGGTTGAAGAGCGAGCTGCATGTGGAGATGTTGTGAAGCCAACTTGGTTATTGATGATGATGTGAATTGTTCCACCAGTGCGGTAACCCTTAAGTAGTGAAAGGGATAAAGTTTCAGAGACAACACCTTGTCCAGCAAATGCAGCATCACCATGAAGTAGAATTGGCATAACTGGGAATGAGCTTTGTTCATCTACAGTTAGATCACCAGCTGCAGCACGCAACTTATCCTGCTTTGCGCGAGTAATACCTTCTAATACTGGATTTACCGCTTCTAAATGGGATGGATTTGCTGCTAGATAAACCTTGGTTGTTGCACCTGATTCAGCGGTGAAAACTCCCTTAGTACCTAAGTGGTACTTAACATCTCCTGAGCCATGAACCTCATTGTCATGATAATGACCTTCAAACTCTTGGAAGATTTGTCCATATGATTTACCAGCGATATTTGCTAACACATTTAAGCGACCACGGTGTGGCATACCAATTGTGACCTCATTTAAGCCAGCATCAGCAGCAGCGGAGATAGCTGCATCCAACATTGGAATTACAGATTCGCCACCTTCAAGTGAGAATCGCTTTTGACCAACAAACTTTGTTTGCAAGAATGATTCAAAAGCCTCTGCGCTATTTAATTTTTTAAGAATTCGAAGCTGCTCTTCACGTGGTGTTGTTGGTGCACCTACCTCGACATGATCTTGAATCCACTTTCGCTCAGCTGGTTCTGAAATATACATATACTCAACACCGACAGAGCGGCAGTAAGAGTCACGAAGCACGCCAAGAATGCGGCGTAACTTCATAAATGATTTTCCACCAAAGCCACCAGTGGCAAACTCGCGATCTAGATCCCAAAGAGTTAAACCGTGATTTACAATATCTAAATCTGGGTGTGAGCGCTGTTTGTATGCAAGTGGATCAACATCTGCCATTAAATGACCAGTTGTTCGGTAAGCATCAATTAATTTTTGAACACGTGCTGTCTTATTAATCTCTTCATCCTTGCCAAATTGCTTATCAACAACCCAGCGAATTGGAACATATGGAATACGTAGCGCTTCAAAGATTTCATCATAAAATTGCTCTTCGCCAAGTAAAATCTCATGAATTCTGCGCAGGAAGTCGCCAGATTGTGCACCTTGGATAATTCGATGATCGTAAGTACTAGTAAGTGTGACTACTTTGCTAATTGCTAGATCTGCAAGTGTTTGTTCATTTGCACCATGAAACTCTGCTGGGTAATCCATAGCGCCAACACCAAGAATCATGCCTTGGCCTTGAACTAAACGCGGAATGGAGTGAACTGTGCCAATTGTTCCTGGATTAGTTAATGACATTGAGGTACCAGCAAAATCTTCAACGGTTAATGCACCAGTACGTGCCTTACGAACCATCTCTTCATAAACTGCCCAGAACTGACCAAAATCTAACTCTTCACATCCTTTAATTGAAGGAACAAGTAATTGACGTGAACCATCAGCCTTTGCCAAATCAATCGCAATGCCAAGATTTATATGTTCAGGGTGAGCGACCGCTGGCTTGCCATCTAATTGGGTAAAGAATGAGTTCATCTCTGGCATCGCTCGAGCCGCTTTAATCATTGCGTAACCAATTAGATGAGTAAATGAAATCTTGCCACCACGGCCACGCTTTAAGTGATTATTAATTACGGTGCGGTTATCAATCATTAACTTTGCAGGCACTGCTCGAACTGAGGTTGCAGTTGGAACAGTTAATGAGGCCTCCATGCTTTGTACAACGCGAGCAGATACACCTCTTAATGGTTCAACAGTTGCAGCCCCAGGGGATACCAAGGTTGGAATTGGTTTAACAATTGGATCGGCAGGCTTTGCAGCTGATAATGCGAGATCACTTGCAGTTGGCGCTAATTGTGAAGTTGGAAGTGCAACTTGTGCAGTTGGCACGACAGTTGAAACAGGCGCAACTGGTGCTGCGGGCGCAACTTGTGCAGTTGGCACGATGGTTGCCGCTGGTGCAACAGGTGAAGCAGGTGAAGCAGGAGTTACCGATTGTGCAAGCTGTTGTGATTTCGGAGTTGGCGGAACACCTCTTTGGTTTGAATTACTTTGGTTTGTATTACCTTGATTTAAATTACCTTGGCTTAAATTACCTTGCGGAGCAGTTGTTCCACCTTTGAAATCTGCAAAGAAATCCCACCAAGCTTTATCAACTGATGCTGGATCTTGTTGGTAGCGCTCATACATCTCTTGAACTAGCCACTCATTGGGACCGAAGGTGCCACCAAAGTGATTAGCTGGTGTATTGCCGCCGGCTGACATCACTTATTAACTCCTTCAAACTCGCTCGATCAAACTGGCTGTTAGCCAGGATTAAGGAAATTTACAGTTCTTATCTTATCTCTTGAGTTACCGCGTAATAACCCTCAAAATTCACATAAGTAAGTGAGGACAGCCACCAAAATAACCCACCGCTTGCTTGAGTTGATTGGCCAAGTGGCGCAAATGCACTTCAACAGGCAGGGTTATCTCATGAAATGGGCAATATGAAGTGGGCAATATGAAGTGGGCAATAGTTACCGGCGGCTCCCGCGGCCTTGGCTACGCGACCGCACAAGGGTTAATTGCACAAGGCATTTCGGTTTACATCATAGGTAAGGATGCAGCCCGAGCTGCAGAGTCTGCGCAGAAATTAGGTTGTAAGTATCGTGCGGTAGATGTTGCCGATAGTAAAAAGTTTCGAGAGGTTTTACTTGATATTACCAATGAAGCAACTGCAGATGGATTTGGTCCATTAGATATTTTGGTTTTAGCTCATGGCGTAATGAGTGAGAAGATGTCAAAGACTTTGAGAACTAATGATGAAGAGTGGCGCCGAACTCTTTCAATTAATTTAGATGCTGTCTTCACCGCAATAAATCAATTAGCGCCAGCAATGACAGAGGTGCGAAATAACTCCCGCGTCATTGTTTACAGCGCATGCCTTGGCCGAATGTCAGGACCTGGAACACATGGTGGCTTAGCTCCATATCGAATCAGCAAAGCTGGAGTTAATGCATTAGTAAAAAACCTCTCTTACGAAACTGGAAATGGCGCTCGCGGATTCTTAGTAGATGCGATCTGTCCAAACCATTCACGAACAGATATGGGTGGACCAGATGCACCACGTTCTGCAGAGGAGGGAGCAGAGACTGCAATTTGGTTAGCAACTAGAGAGTTTGATCCAGCGGTAGATAAGACTGGTTTTCTTTGGGAGGATCGTCAGATAGTTGAGTGGTAAGTGATTCTCAAAGCAATAACCTATTTTTAATGCTACTTAAATTGATATTAAATTTAAATTAATCTTTATATCCAAACGCTGCTGAGATCATTGTTACCAAAGCGAGTATTGCAAGAGGAATTCCAACCAGTAAAAAGTTTCCAGTAATCATGTAGTAGGCAACACCAAGTGCGATTAAATTAGCTAACACGGCAGGGGCTCGTCCATATGATCGCCCTTGTTTAAATCCAAGAGCTGATACCCACAGACCTGCTGACCCCAGTAAACCAAAGACAATTTCTGCCCCTAGGGCGTTAGGCAGTGAGACGGTTGAGAAGAGTGGTGCGATTATCAAATACAAGGTGAGCAGCAAAATAATAATCGCCTCGAATTTCAGTAGGTAAATCGCCCGAACTCTGGATTTTTCGAGGGCTAGCACACTTCTCCAATTCATGTTTGCATATTACCCTGTTTCTTAATCATGGAGATAGCCCCAAAACTACTTACCGAAATCTATTTTGAAAATGATGGCGAAATTGATCTGCTTACTGGTGCAATCGCGCCAAATAGACTTAATCAAATTATTGAAAGAGAGGTTAATCTAAGTAAGAGAAATTCAGAGAATTTAACAATGGTCTCAGTCAATTTAGATTTGAATTCAATCCAATCCATTGGGATTCGGGAGCAAGTTTTAGAAATAGAAGCACAATTAATCCAGATTTATTTTCGGATCAAGGCCTTGCTGAGAGAGGTTGATTGCATAGGAAGAGTTTCCACTCATGGTTTTTGGGTGTTTATTAAAGTGAAAACAAGCTCTGACTCCTCTAAATTGGTTGATCGAATCAAAGAGATATCACCCGGCAACTTAGTGATTTCGGTAATTGATTACACCCAGGGTGAATCTCAACTGCAGTGGTATGAAAAGATAGACAAAGAGCATTTTAAATAAATTTTCATCTAATTCTCTATACCAATTTCATTTAACTCTAGCTTTAATACATTGTAAATTTGCTTAATCCCAGCTTTATTTAGTTCCAGCTTTGCTTAATCCCAGATTTACTTATCTTAATGAAATAGTAGATATCACATTGAGTGATTTCGTAAATTCGTACCGTTAGAGACTTCTCAAATCCTCCACAGTCGAAAACAACCCCACCGCATCATCAAGAGAATTGCTTATGATCCTCGATATGCAGAAATTATCCGCTTTTGGCCACCTTCAACCATTAATGGATGACCCTGAGATTGAAGAGGTCTGGATTAACTCACCAAATCGTATCTTTGTGGCAACCAAAGGAAAAAGTCAGCTGACTAATTTAGTTTTGCAAGAGAGTGATATTCGAGATCTCTTGGAAAGATTATTGATTTGGGGAGGGCGTCGATTAGATCTAACCAATCCATTTGTAGATGCTCGATTGCCTGATGGCAGCAGATTACATGCTGCCATTCCAGAGGTTACAGCAACACATTGGGCGGTAAATATTAGAAAACATTTAATGCAAGGTAGTTCACTACAAGATTTAGTTGATTTGAATTCTTTAAGTAATGAAATAGCAGAGAAATTAACATTAGCGGTAGAACAGGGTTTGAACATACTAATTAGTGGTGGGACGCAGGCTGGCAAAACAACCATCCTTAATGCTTGCGCTAGCGCTATCCCAGTTGATCAGCGGGTGATAAGTATTGAAGAGGTTTTTGAGTTGAAACCGAAACTTCCAGATTGGATCGCATTACAAACCAGAACCTCCAACCTAGAAGGCGAAGGAGAGATAACTCTGCGCCGTTTAATAAAAGAGGCGTTACGGATGAGACCTTCAAGGTTAATTGTCGGAGAGGTACGAGAGGCTGAAGCACTTGATCTACTAATTGCGCTGAACTCTGGCTTACCGGGAATGGCAACCATTCACGCAAACTCAGCCCGTTCCGCTATACAAAAACTTCAACTTCTTCCGCTCTTGGCTGGCGAGAATATAACTCAAGCATTTATAAACCCAGCAATAAGTACAAGCATAGATTTGATTGTTCAATGCAATATGGATTTAACTGGAAATCGAAGAGTTACTGAAATTGCTGCTGTCACTGGTCGAGTTGAAATGAACCAAGTGGAGGTAGATTCAATTTACAAGTGGAATGGCAAAGAGTACATATCTGGATTATCTAGCATTGAAAGTTTGTTTAAAATCAAAAGAAATATGACTGAAGTAAAATGAGCATTGCAACCTACCTAATAATATTGATGATGCTCACCCTTTCCGCCACTCTCTTAAGGATTAAATTCAAACAAGAGGCGTTAATTCGGGCCAGAAACAACGCCTTGCCAGAGGTAATTGAACTCATAATCTCTGGTTTGCAATCTGGCATGTCAATATCTGAAACCCTGGAGAGTTTAGGAAATGTAGGTCCAAAGTGTGTACATATAGATTTTAAAAACTTTGCCACAAAGATGAGAGAGGGCGGTGAGTTTCAATTAGAGATTGAGAGATTAAAAGATCAATTTAGCGATGCAAATGCTGATCAATTATTTGAAACCTTGATATACGCAAATGCGTTTGGTGGCAGAAACACAATAAAAATCCTGCACGAGCTAGCAGACTTTTTGGCGGAAGATATTGCAATTCGATCTGAAATTATGGCTAGATTTGGCTGGATTAAAAACTCTGCGATTTTGGCTGCGATTGCCCCTTGGCTATTACTACTAATCCTGCGAACTCAGGAGAGTGCACGAATTGCTTATGAGCAAAGCACTGGCCAAATATTTCTGCTAACCGGGGTATTCACTTCGGTAATCGCCTACTTTTGGATGCAAAAGATTGCCCAACTACCCAAATCTAAGCGAATCTTCGTGCCAGATAAAAATATAGTGAAGGCGATATGAGTAGGATTAATTTATACATTCTTCTTTTAATTGGGCCGATTACCCTCTACTCATTGCTCATAATTAAAAATGAGTTACTTCGAATTTTATCGATTTCAAATTACACCAAACAGCAAGTGTATTTAACAAAAATATTAAAGGTAGTTACTAGATCTCAGATAAATCAAGCAGAGTTAAATCAAGAGTTATCAAAAATGTTACAAATGCTAGCAATTATGATTTCAGCTGGTGAAAGCTCTGTTGCTGCCCTTAAATACATCAGCGAAAGGAGTAGTGGAAGATTGATCGCCCTAATCAAGGCAAGCCTCAATAATTACAAGAATAATGGTAATTTATTTAGTACTTTAGAGTATCTATCTTCAGCCACTAACTCTGCTCAAGTCCGGAGATTACTCAACGCAGTCAGAGTCTCATCTGAACGAGGTTCTCCGATACTTGATACCTTACAGAATCAGGTGCGCTCATTAAACAAAGAGATCAAGGTGAATCTCTTAAACAAGGCAGGAAAGAGTGAGATTGCACTTCTCGTACCAGTTGTTTTCTTGATTCTTCCTACCTCGATTCTCTTTGCAGTATGGCCATCAATTTATGGTCTAAGCAACTCTGGATATTGAACTTATCCACAGAGTCTTGAAGTTTAAATCTCAGTTAATAGCGAAGTGGATACCTTTTGTCCCTGGACAAATTGATACAGAAAATATTTTTTGGTTCTAGCAAATAGATTTAAAGAGTTCAACGGTTAGCAGGAATAAGAGAAAACGGAGAAGTAATCATATGAAAGAGAAGTGTTTAGCAAAGACGATCGATCTTAATTTGATGATTCAAAGACAGTTTAATAATCTATCAAAATCAACATTATTTCTTAATCGAAAGAGTCGCGGCGATGTTCCAGGATGGGTTCTAGTTGTATTAATGACCACCGCTTTGGTGACTGGAATTTGGTCGATTGCAGCACCAAAACTTACAACAATTTTGAGAAATTCATTAGATGCAATGGGTGGAATCAAATAATAGAGAATGGATTATTTTAGAGTCCGAAAATCATCTTTATTGTTTTCAAGTAAAGGGAATGTTGAATCTTTCCTAACCTTACTTCCCCAGGTTGTGATTTTCTTAATCTCTCTGCAATTACTGTTCCTCTCTATGAATAGAAATATCGGTGGGTATCTGGATCAAAAGAAGATATCTGAGTCTGCAATTCAAAGTAGCAAAGGCGGTAATGAAGATTACGAGAGATTATCGATGATTGGTGGGGGTGAGCTTTTGATTAGGAATCGAGAGGTGAATCAGCAGAATTTACTCAGCTTCTTCTGGCCCACCAAGGTAAAGCTCCTTTCAATTGTTGTTGATGAATCAAGCATTCAATAAAAAATCAGCATGAAGCCAGGTATTTTGTTTAGAAGCACACGAGGTTCAGCAATATCAGAGTTCTTGGTTTTCACCCTACCTTTTTTTACAGCACTCCTTTTTATGGTGGTTTTAGTAAATGATAAAAATATGGCTATAAGTGAGGCCAAGAATCTTGCTCGTCAATCTGTTCGAGCATTTGTTACCAGCCCTTCAAATGAGTTGGCACAGGCTAGGGCTTATCAAGTAATTGATCTATATCAAAGCAGGTTAAGTGATGGCGAAAAATTCAAGCGGAAGATAGCGATGACAATTAATTGTTCAGAATCACCATGTTTAGTCAAAGGCGGAAAAGTTACTGTTCTAATTAAAGTAAGTGCAAATGGTTTAAGTGGATTAACCTCAGATGTAGTTGCAGAGGCTAGCGAGTTTGTTGATCTATGGCGCTAAGGCGATTTGAATCAAAAGGATCTTTAATTCCACTTTCATTTGGATTCTTTCTCATCTCCCTGACCTTAATCTTCATCTCTATTAACATTGGTTCTGCATACTCAACAAAGAGAGAGCTAATCAATGTTGGTGAGTCGGCAATTCAGCGATCGGCTCATGAAATAGATAAAATCGCCTACTATCTAGAGTTAAATCGATTCACTTTTGAAAAGCGAATTCCAATTGATTGTAATCAAGCCAAATCTGTATTTATGAACTCGATATCAAACTCAACCGTATCTGGTAAGGAGATAAAGGTTATTAACTTTGATTGCAATATCTTCGAAGTAAAGGCAGAGATATCTATTACAGGTAAACTGCCAATTGACATACCTTTTCAAGGTATGAGTAATCCGAAAACAATCGAAATAAGTGCAACAGTTGGCGCTAACTCGCCATATCAACTGCCTTAGCATTACTCTTTGCGAATGGCCGCACGTGAATATGCAGATGAAATCGCAAAGATAAATATAACTTTGCAATCAATTGAACAGGTATTGAATCTACCTAAGTTAATTGAGTTAGCGGCAGATTTAGAGGCCCAAGCTAGTGTGCCAAATCTTTGGGATGATCCAGAAAAAGCCCAGGTAGTAACCTCAAAATTATCAAGAGCGCAATCAACGATAAATAAAATTCAAGGCATCCGCACTCGACTAGATGATCTACCGGTAATGATTGAACTAGCAGATGCTGAAACGGATAAAGCGGCGGCGTATAAAGATATTGATTTAGAGTTAGATAACTTAACTAAAACAATAAATGATTTAGAGGTTCAAACATTACTTAGCGGTGAATATGATGATCGTGATGCTTTAATGACTATCCGTTCAGAGGCTGGTGGTGTTGAAGCTGCTGATTGGGCGGAGATGTTGATGCGTATGTACTTAAGATTTTGTGAGCGTCACTCATACAAGACCGATGTTTTAGAAACCTCATATGCCGAAGAAGCGGGAATTAAGTCAACAACTTTTCGAATCTCGGCCCCTTATGCATATGGTCGCCTATCGGTTGAACAGGGAACCCACCGCTTAGTTCGCATCTCACCATTTGATTCACAATCTCGCCGGCACACATCATTTGCTGGTGTTGAAGTAGTTCCAGTAGTTGAACAGAGTGATCATATTGAGATTGATGAAAAGGATTTAAGAGTTGATGTTTATCGCTCCTCAGGTCCTGGTGGTCAAGGAGTAAACACAACAGATTCTGCAGTTCGAATTACACATCTACCTTCCGGCATTGTTGTCTCTTGCCAAAATGAGCGTTCGCAAATTCAAAACAAAGCAACTGCGATGGCGGTTTTGCAATCAAAGTTGTTAGAACGACGTCGCCAAGAAGAACGAGCAAAGATGGATGCCTTAAAGGGTGATAACTCTGGTTCATGGGGAAATCAAATGCGTTCATATGTCTTAGCGCCATATCAAATGGTGAAAGATCTAAGAACTGATTTTGAAGTTGGAAATCCATCAGCGGTGCTTGATGGGGATCTTGATGGATTTATTGAAGCTGGAATCAAGTGGCGAAAAAGCCGCGATTAATTTCACATAATTAAATTCACAGGTAAATCACGCACAAAATTCGCGGGCAAATCTCCTTAAATTATTTAAATCGCGTGTAAATCAGGAAATATACCCATTACTTATCTAAACTGGGGGCTTACCGAAATTAGGCTAACGATGGAAATTAGGCTAACTACCGAAAGGCTTAGTTAAGTGATTCGTTTTGAAAATGTATCCAAGATGTATGCCAAGCAGGAACGGGCTGCATTGGATAGCGTCAACCTTGAAATTACTAAAGGTGAGTTCGCATTCCTAGTTGGTCAATCTGGCTCTGGTAAATCAACATTTCTAAGATTAGTTCTTCGCGAAGAGCGACCATCTGCTGGAACTATCCATGTAGCGGGCAAGGATTTAAATACTTTAAAAGCTCATAAGATTCCTGATTTACGCCGCCAAGTTGGCACCGTCTTCCAAGATTTCCGCTTGTTACCAAATAAGACTGTTGCTGAAAATGTTGCCTTCACTTTGCATGTACTCGGTTACTCATCTAAACAAATAAGCCGTGAGGTACCAGAGGTTTTAGAGTTAGTTGGACTTGAAGAGAAATCAGAACGCAAACCTGGTGAGTTATCAGGTGGTGAGCAACAACGTGTAGCAATCGCCAGAGCTTATGTTTCAAGGCCAGCTATTTTGATTGCTGATGAGCCAACTGGAAACTTAGATCCAGCAACATCGGTTGGAATTATGAAGTTGCTAGATCGCATTAATCGCGAAGGCACCACAGTTGTAATGGCAACCCATGATTCAGGAATTGTGGATCAGATGCGAAAGCGAGTAATTGAGTTAGATGGCGGCCATGTAATCCGCGATCAAGCTCGTGGTGTTTACGGCTACACAGGTTAATTAACGGGAATTTAAAGACAAGACGGATAGGGTAGAAACATGAGAGCCAAGTTTGTAGCGAAAGAGGTTGGTATTGGCCTGCGCCGAAACCTAACTATGACCTTTGCGGTAATGATTACCGTGGCAATCTCACTAACTCTTCTTGGAATTGGTTTATTGGCAAACTCACAAGTTAAAGTGATGAAGGATTATTGGTATGACAAAATTGAGGTCTCAATCTTTCTTTGTGGCTCACTTTCAGATTCACCATCCTGTTCTAATGGCGTAATTACACCAGAGCAGAAAATTTCAATTCAACGTGACCTACAAAATCTTCCGGTAGTTGATGAGGTTTTTTATGAGACCCAAGCTGAAGCATTTAATCGTTTTCAAGAACGGTTTAAAGGATCTGCAATTGCGCAAAATGTAACACCAGATCAATTACCGGAATCATTCCGAGTTAAGTTAAAGGATCCAACCAAGTTTGCCGTTATTGATAGTGCCTTCAGTGGTCGACCAGGAGTTGATATTGTTCAAGATCAACGAGCGATTTTAGATAAGTTCTTTAAATTATTGGGTGTATTGAGAAATGGTGCATTAGCAATTGGCTTTGCCTCTGTCTTAACCGCGGCTCTCTTAATTAGCAACACCTTAAGAATCGCTGCTTTCAATCGTCGCCGTGAAACCGGTGTAATGAAATTAGTTGGCGCATCCTCATTCTCAATTCAACTACCATTTTTACTAGAAGGAATCTTTGCCGCGATTTCAGGCTGGGTAGTTGCTACTGGATTTTTAGCTGGCTTTAAATGGGTGGTTGATGAAAGAGTTGCACCATTACTTACCTTCACACAGTTCTTCACATGGACTGATGTCCTAAATGCATCATTACTATTGCTAGCAACTGGCTTAGTCGTAAGTAGCGTTGCCTCTGTTGTTACATTGCGCAAGTACCTAAAGGTTTAATTAGACCGATTTAGGTCGAGGCTGCCTATGGTTAAAGAGTTAGGCAAAAAGGTAATTGCCCAAAATAAGACCGCCCGCCACGAATACTTTATTGAAGATGTCTATGAGTGCGGTTTGGTGTTAACTGGCACAGAGGTTAAATCATTACGTGCTGGCCGTGCCTCATTAACTGATGGTTACGCCATGGCTCGAGATGGTGAAATCTGGGTAAGTGGTGTTCATATTCCTGAATACAACCAAGGTAGCTGGACCAACCACATGCCAAGACGTGAGCGAAAACTTTTGCTTCACAAAAGAGAGATCGCACAAATTAATGGTGTTATTAAAGCTGGTGGATTAACCCTTATTCCGCTTTCGCTTTACTTTAAAGATGGAAAAGCCAAGATTGAGATTGCCATCGCAAAGGGTAAGAAAGCACATGACAAACGAAATACCTTGATGGAGAAACAGGCTGAGCGTGAGGTTGCCCGTGAGGTTTCTAGAAGAAACTCTGGCAAAGGCGGCAAGCGAAGTAAAGATCAGGATTACGACTAGTAGTTTTTCTTGAAATTACCCGGGGATCCAGGGAGTTTTGCTTACTTTAGGTTGAATTAAATGCGATTATCAGTTTTTGGAATAACCCTCTAAAATATGGGGTTCTGTACTAGTGAAACCACAACTACATATTGAATGAATAGATAAAACTAGAAACTTTTAATTAAAGATTAAAAGGGTCTAGACGCTTTAATCTTGGGGGTGATCGGTCTCGACTTTAGTCGTTACTTCAAGGGAAGCGGGCCGAGGAAGCCGTGATGATCTCGTTAACCACAAAAACATGGCAAAACATAAGCGCAAGTAAAACTGCCGCTGATTATCAACTAGCTGCCTAAGCTAGCTCTGATGTCCGTTACCCAGAGTTTGTTCTCGCCTCTGGATCTAACGTCGCTAGAGAACTTACCTCTAATCATGTTGCGGGGATTAATAGGGAAATAAAACTGTAACTGAGTTCGTAAACTACTTGTGCATGTGAGAGTTTGAACTGAGAAAACGATAATTGCACTACGCCCGTAGAAGACTTGGATGATAGCTAGAGGACCCGGGTTCAATTCCCGGCACCTCCACAACGAGCGAAGCATGGCGAATATTTATATTCGCAAATGCTGAGCGAGGCGTGGCAGGTTGAGCGATTTAGTACGAAACCTCCACAACGAGCGAAGCATGGCGAATATTTATATTCGCAAATGCTGAGCGAGGTGTGGCAGGTTGAGCGATTTGGCATGAAACCTCCACAACACTTTTATTTCTTAAAAACTCGATAAATGGCCACAGCGGCAGTCGTAACTCCAACTGCGCTAAGCACTCTGCCACCAATTGAATCCACCTGAGTAAGTATCTGTAGGCCAATCAACAAGGAGATCGTGGCCAAGATTAATGTGACAACCCTTTGTAAGGGTTTTGCCGTTACATTTGAAATGGCTCTTGATTTACGAAAAGTTAAGAGAAGAGCGAGTACTCCTGAAAGTAGCATCACCATGATGATTGCTGAGACAAGTAAAGCAAGTGATTCCATACCTTTAGTGTAATTACATTTTGAGTTAATTACCCTTTAGCGTAATTTCCCTTTAGCCTAATTTCCTAGACTGATCAGCACTGCAGAGATCAAACTCTTGTGCCTTAAGCAACCTCATTAACAGAACGAGATGGCACAAAATACCTCTTACCTAGTGGTGATATCCATTCGCAGGAGCCATCAGGATTGCTAGTTAATCGCCAGCCACCATGAGTTTTCAATCTGTGATGGCGTCGACATAAAACTCCTAAATTATCGGCGGAGGTTTTTCCACCATCCTCCCAGGATTGTGCATGATCAATATCTGATCTTCGCCCACTTTGCCGACATCCGGGAAATCTACAAGTTTGATCTCGAGCAATTAAAAAATCTCTTAACTCTTGGGGAGGTTCATAACTTGACCGTCCGTAATCAATTAAGTTTCCAGAGATTGGATCAGTGATAAATCTTCTCCACTTACCATCTGCAGCAAGCTCTCGTGCAACATTTGCTGGAATGGCTCCATATCCAGCGAGTTGTCCAGGATTTTCAGCTAAACCCATCAAAGTTGGTAAATCAATTGTTAAATTCACAGTAACTGGTCTGCGGTGATTTAAATTTTGATCTATAGAGTTTGAGAGATAAGCAGAGGCGAGTTGAGTTAATGCATCTGCACGCTTCATATCTATAGATCTGCCATCTAATTGTGATAAATCATCAGCGGTGTTAGCAGCCAAATTCATAGCGGAGTTTGCAGAGGAGTTGGCAAGATCAACTCTGGCCAATTTATCTATCGCAAGCAGTATAGTTTGAGCATCCTGGGCTGGAAGTAATGCAACTAGAGTGCACATTCCATCGGCCTCTGGGTAGATTGAAACTTTACGGGCATCCTTTGCAATTGTTGCCGCCTCTTCAAACTCGTGAGTTGCTAACTTCGCAATAGTGGCCCGTACCTTGTTAGCTACCTGAGAGGGAGTATGAAATTCTGCATGAGTTAGCGCTTTCTCCTCTATCTCTTTGATTACTGATTCTGGCGCCCCTCTGCTGATTATCTCGGCGCTCTCCTTTGCAATAACTGTCGCATGAGCTGATGAAATTTCACCGATCGCAAGAGCTGAGCAAGTAGATGGCAGGTGATTGGTTAATGTTCGAGCAACATCAATTCGAATCTGCGCAGTATTTGGTGAAAGTCGCAGCGCGCTGGCAACCTCTTCACGTTCGGCATCATCTACACCGGACCACATAGATTCAGCCTCACTTGGTTGATCGCCAGCGACCGCAACAATTGCATTTTGCATCAATGCTTGCAACCAACCAGTTTGTTTCTCGAGCGCTGCTAGGTAATCAATTCGACGAGGCTTAGATAATGTAAATGGATCTATCTTGACTAGCTGAGTTAACACTTCAATACCTGCAGCTGAGCGTAGGTACTGGAGAACGTTATCCTCAGAATCTTCGGCGGTTAAATTGGGATTGAATTTGCGAGGTTTTGAGTCGGCAGGTAACTGTTCAACACTAGAGATAGGAACGGCGCTCTGATTGTGATTTGGGTTGGCGCTGATATCTGTGCTCATAGCGAGAATCTTGTGACAAGCTACTGACAATTAATTGATCAAAAAATGCTTTATTTTGAAATATGTGGATAAGGGTGAAAATTACTTGCGGCAATCTTCCTCAGATCTGAACTTCATTCCTTAGATTTAAACTTCACTCCTCAGATCTGAACTTCATTCTTTAGTTCTAATCTTGGTTGCTTAACTTCAACCAAACTTCCCCAAAACCTATTCTTCCCTCTGCCCACTCACATTTAACTCATCAGGAGTGTTATGCACCCCTTTAATGTCACCAGCAGGACGAACACCACTCAACTTATGTCCAGCACCATCTCGTTGCAATGGGCGAACCGCTTTGCTCCAATCAGGTGGCACCACACCAAGCACACCCTTTTGGAAATCATCAAATGCTTTTAAAACTTCAGCCTTTGTATTCATCACAAAGGGACCCATCCAAGCAACACTCTCTTTAATTGGATGTCCACCCAAAATTAAAATATCCATCTGTGGAGCACGAGACTCTTGAACCGTATTTGCTGAAATAACAATTACATCGCCATCGCGGTAGGTCACTAACTGTCCAGTCTTAATTGGATGCTTCTCATCGCCAACGGTGCCATGACCATGCAGAACATAAGCAAGTGCGTTGTAATTTGGATTCCAAGGCAGACGAAGCTGCGCACCTGGTTGCAATGTTGCATGCACAATTGTGATTGGAGTTTGGGTTGAGCCTGGACCCTTATGGCCAGCAACCTCGCCAGCAATTACTCGAAGCAATGCGCCGCCATCAGCAGAAGATAAAAGTGCAACATCTGAAGCACGTAAATCTTGATATGCCGGGGGAGACCATTTCTTCTCAGCTGGCAGATTTACCCAAAGTTGAAAACCATGAAATAAACCACCACTCATAACTAAATGCTCTGGTGGAGTTTCAATATGCAAAATTCCAGCACCCGCAGTCATCCACTGGGTATCGCCATCTGAAATTGTTCCGCCGCCACCATGATTGTCGTAGTGATCAAAGATTCCATCAATAATGTAGGTAACTGTTTCAAAGCCACGATGTGGATGCCATGGTGTGCCCTTTGGTTCACCAGGTGCGTACTCAACCTCACCCATTTGATCTAAGTGAATAAATGGATCTAAATCCGCTAAATCAACTCCGGCAAATGCGCGACGAACTGGAAAACCTTCACCCTCATGTCCTTGAGGTGCGGTGGTAACAGATTTAACTCTGCGAGCAGAGGAGACAGGATCTGCAACAACGCGAGGTAATACGGTGATATCGGCGACGGTTATTGCGGGCATCTGTTAACTCCTTGAGCTTCTTGGTTAATTGAAGATGTTGAACTTTCAATTACTTCAGAGTGTATAACAAAATCTAGGTTATGGATATTCCAACTTTTATTTTTGTTGGAAGCCGTGGTAGGAATTACAGCGCTTTAAGAGCAGATACTACTTTGGTCAATGACTCCTTCGCATCTCCAAATAAAAGAGTGGTCTTGGCATCATATAAAAGCTCATTCTCAATACCGGCAAAGCCTGGGCGCATTGAACGCTTTAGGAAGATTACATTGCCCGCCTTATCAACATCAAGAATTGGCATGCCATAAATTGGACATCCTGGAGTTGTCTTAGCAGCGGGGTTAACCACATCATTTGCACCAACTACTAGAACAACATCGGTTTGTGGGAAGGTTGGATTAATCTCCTCCATCTCAACTAATTGTTCATACGGCACATTTGCCTCAGCTAGCAACACATTCATGTGTCCTGGCATACGACCTGCAACTGGGTGAATTCCATAAGCCACATCAACACCCTTGCTGGATAAGAGATCGGCTAATTCGCGAACTGTGTGTTGGGCTTGAGCAACCGCTAAACCAAAACCTGGAACGATAACTACGCGTTGGGCGTAGTTAAGCAAGATTGCAACATCATCAGGTGAACCAGATTTAACTGGCCGCGCTTGCGCAGAATCAGAGCCAGCTGATGCCTTTGCGGTGAATGCACCAAATAAGGTGCCGAACAATGATCTGCCCATAGCTTGTGCCATTAAGCGAGTTAAAATCGTGCCGGAAGCACCAACTAAGGTACCGGCGATAATCAACATTGTATTTTCAAGTACATAACCACTTGCTGCAACTGTTAAACCGGTAAATGCATTTAATAGCGAGATAACAATCGGAACATCTGCGCCACCAACTGGTAGTACAAATAAGATTCCAAATACTAAGGATAGAAGCGCATTAATTAACAGCGGAGATGTACCGCCAGATGCAATTACCCAGCTGCCAGTTGCTAGAACTGAGATGGCAGAGAGAGCGATTAATTGACGACCAAATGGAAAGATTACTGGGCGAGTAGTCATTAACTCTTGTAACTTTAAGAAGGTAACAATAGATCCAGAGAAAGATACCGATCCAACAATTACGGTAAAGACAGTCGCGACAACCTGCGCCACAGTTGCATCTGTACCTAGCTTTAAATACTCAACAATTGCTACAAGTGCGGCAGCGCCACCACCAACACCATTAAACAGAGCAACTAATTGCGGCATCTGTGTCATCTGCACCTTACGCGCAGCTGGCACACCAACTAATACACCAAAGGCGATCGCACCCAAGATTAATGGCTGGTTATTTAATGCTTTGCCATCATTTGCGTAGAAGAAAACAATAATTGTTGCAATAGTGGCACCAAGCGCACCAATTAGATTTCCGCGTCTAGCAGATTTTGGTGAGGATAAACCTTTGAGTGCCAAGATAAAACAGATACCAGCAATTAAGCCAATTAGATCATACATATCGCGGCTCATTAATTTTGCCCGCCCGCTTCATCGCTTTGCTTCTTCTTCTCTTTAGGCTTGCCCTTAAACATTTGTAACATTCGATCAGTTACTACAAAGCCACCAACCATATTTATTGTGGCAAGCACAATTGCAATAGTAGATAGTGTTAACTCTAAGGTTGTCTTTGAATGATCGGCCACAATAATTGCGCCAACTAAAATAACGCCATGAATCGCATTAGCGCCGCTCATAAGTGGAGTGTGTAGGGTGGTTGAAACCTTTGATACAACCTCAAAGCCAACAAAGATGGACAGCAAAAATATTGCTAGCAAGGCTAACTCAGTGCTCATAATCTCAGTACTCATTACTTACTCCGCTCTCTCTTTGCACCAGCATGAGTTAGCGCAGCTGAATCAATAATCTCATCGGCAAAATCTGGGGTGATCTCACCAGTTGGCTTGCCATCAACTGTTTTACTCATTAACAAGAGCAGATTTACAACGTTACGGGAGAACAACATTGATGCGTGATACGGCAGTTGGCTTGGTACATCTTTACCGCCCCACATAGTCACACCAGCACTTGTTGTAATGACCTGACCGGCAACACTACCTTCAACATTTCCACCACTTTCAGATGCCAAATCAACAATGACCGATCCTGGTTTCATCTGGGCTGCCATTTGCGCAGTTACTAATTGTGGTGCAGTGCGACCTGGAACAGCTGCAGTGGTAATTAAAACATCAGCTGCTGCAATATAAGGTGTTAGTAATTCACGTTGTTTAGCTGCGCGCTCCTCAGTCATCTCTCGGGCGTAACCACCTGCACCTTCAAGTGCTTCTAACTCAAGTGTGATGAACTTTGCGCCCATAGATTTAACCTCATCAGCAGAGGCGGGGCGAACATCATATGCACTGACAACTGCACCTAAACGTTTTGCAGTTGCAATCGCTTGTAAGCCAGCAACACCTGCACCTAAGACAACCACCTTTGCCGGAGTAACTGTGCCAGCGGCGGTCATAAGTAATGGGAAAAACTTTGGCGATAATTCAGCAGCGACTAACGCAGCGCGATAACCGGCACATAATGCTTGTGAGGTAAGTGCATCCATTGATTGAGCACGTGAGATACGTGGAACTGATTCCAGTGAAAAAGCGGTAACACCAGCGCTTGCAGCGGCGGTAATTGAATCAGTAGATCCAGTTGGAGATAAAAAGGAGATTGTGATTGCGCCCTTTTTAAGTGAGCTCATTTGTGCAGGAGTTAATGGCTGAACAGATAAAACTACATCTGCATCCTTTAATACATCCCCTGATTTAATAACCGCACCAGCTGCTTCAAAATCTTTATCAGAGGCTTGTGCAGTTAAGCCAGCGCCAGATTCAATAACTACTTCAAGTCCAGCTTTACTTAACTTTGAAATAATATCTGGAACTAGGGCAACCCGCTTTTCGCCATCTTTGATCTCTTTAGGAACGGCTACTCGCATTGGGTAAATCTACCCTCAATTTAATTCTTACTTAACTTATTGCGGCGCCAGACCGTTAATTCCCGCTCAGATCACCACGTGTTAGGTGAAATAGCAGGGCTTGAATGGTGGTTCGTCGATGGAATGCTTGTCGCCAGACTACTGACTTGGTGCCATCAATTACATCAGCACTTACCTCTTCACCTCTGTGTGCTGGCAGACAGTGCATAAATATTGAATCTTTAGCGGTTAGTTTCATTAACTTATCGGTAACTGCAAATGGCGAAAGCACTTCAAATTTTTCACTGCGATCAGATTCTGAATCGCCCATGGACATCCAAACATCGGTGTATAAAACGCTTGCATCCTTGGCTGCTGCAACTGGATCATTACTTATCTCAATTGTGCCACCAGAATTTTTAGCAATTGCTTGTGCCTGCTTTACTACCTCTGGCTTTGGTGACCATTTACCTGATGGTGTTGCAACAACAATATTTGCACCCATGGTTGCACCCATAATCAGCCAAGCATTAGCCATATTGTTACCATCACCTAAGTAAACAAATTTTCGGCCGGAAATGTTTTTACCAAAGTTTTCTCGAATAGTTATCCAATCTGCAAGTAATTGAGTTGGATGATCATCATCAGTTAGTGCATTAATAACTGGAATAGATGCAAACCTTCCCAGCTCATCAACATCAGATTGCGCAAAGGTGCGAACAATTAAGGCATCACAAAAGCCAGAGATAATCTTTGCCGTATCAGCGATAGTTTCACCACGACCGATTTGAAGATCATCACCTCGCAAGAAAATTGGTGAGCCACCTAGGTGCGCAACGGCGGTCTCTGAGGCTAATCTGGTTCGAGTTGATGATTTAGTCATATAAATTGCAACTGTTTTTTTAGCCAGATGTTTCTTGGCAGATAGTGGCTTCTCAGCAAACTTTGCAGCAGATTTGAGCAGCAACTCAATATCAGCCCTGGATAGATCGCTGGTGCGAAGTAGATCCTTCATGAGCAGAGCCTAATCGCAAGCCCCTTGATCAGGATAATATTTACGCATGGGCTTTCTCTCTGATCTACTCGAAAAAACCAAGCCAGCACAGACGCCTTTAAGTATTGATGAGGGCGATCACGAGCGATTTTCGCATTATGTCGATAAGAACAAAATTACCGAATCTGCAGTTTCCGGCAGACCGGTGCGAGCTTTATGTGGCAAGAAGTGGATTCCTAACCGAGACCCACAAAAATTTCCAGTGTGTCCAACATGTAAAGAGATCCACGCTTCCTTGAAGTAATTTTTAAGTTTCACCCGTTAACCTTTCTTGATATGAGGAAATTCAGTATTTGCCTGCTTGCATTTGTTTTTGCAATATCTGGAACTGTTTTCACCTCAGCAAATGCCAACAATCCACCAAGGCGAATTTTGACTGGTTGGATGGATGGTTCACCTACTGTTTATCTTCGCTCAGTCGATACAAATTTTAAGTATGAGGTAATTAAGGATGTTTCACCATTTTGGTATGGCTTATTAAGTGAATCCAATATCCGCGATAAGTACACCTTAGGCCGATACACCAAGCCGATTACCGCGGCAATTGCTGACTTAAGACAACGTGGCTTTGTCATCCTGCCATCAATTACAGATGATCAACCCGTACGAGTCTTAGCTGGAATTTTAGCTGATGAAGCACGACGAGCAGTATTAGTAAAAAGTATTAGAGATTTAGTTGCAAAGTATGATTATGATGGAATTGATTTAGATTTTGAAAAGTTTTATGCCAAGGGTGAAACCCGAGCAAATTGGGTAGTAATGAAACCCAATTGGGTCTCATTTATCAAAGAGCTCTCTGCTGTACTTCGCGCAGATGGAAAATTGTTATCAGTAACAACACCACCAGATTTTGACCGCGCTACTAAGCGAGCTGGAAATTGGGTTTATGCCTGGGCTGAAATGGGACCACACATCGATCGATTAAGAATCATGGCTTATGACTTTTCAACGGTGACACCTGGACCAATTGGTCCACTTGATTGGACTGAGGATGCTGTTAAGTATGCAGTAACTCAGATGCCCGCCTCAAAAGTTTATGTTGGTATTCCTGCTTATGGCAGAGATTGGATTACTAAAGTAGATGGTGTTTGTCCGAAAGCTTTTGCAACCTCAATAGTTGTTGGCGGCAGAGCTGCACTCACTATGAGAGATGCGGCTAATTTGCCAAGTATTTATGGTGGCGCTGCTGTTTATAATGCAACGATTGGTGAAAACAGATTCAATTACCAGAAGACATATACCGATCCGACAAATAGTGCAATTACTTGCACAGCAACTAGAACTGCGTGGTATCCAGATGAGAGATCCTTTGCCGCACGAGCTCTTTTAGTTGGAAAGTACCGCTTAGGTGGTATTGCAATTTGGAGCTTTGGTAAAGAGTCGCCCGCGGCGGCACAAGCCATTATCAATGCAGCTCAAGCAATTGCGCCAGATGTAGTTGTCAGTGAAATATCAATCGATCTCGAGCAGGTTGGCTATGGAAATGTATTTAATTTAACCGGTAAATTTTCACTGCCCGATAAAACTCCAGTTACCGGAGTTAATGTGCGGTTTGAGGTTAAAGGCCCTACCGATACAAATTGGCGAAGTGTTGCTGCTGGCACCACTGATGCAAATGGCGTTATTACATCATCGGCAATTTTGGGCCAAAAGAGTCAGATCAGATTAGTAAGTGAAGCAAGTTGGGAGCGATCAGAGGGCCGAAGCGGCGAGAAGGTAATTACCGTAGCCCCAACTGTTAATTTAAATCTGCCCGCCTCTGTGAAAGCAAATGCGAGCTATCAAGTAATTGGCCAGATTCTGCCAGCTACTGCGGCAGTCAATGTCACCATTCGACGAAATGGATCGACCTTTGGCAGCTTTGTAACTGATCAACGAGGTGAGTTTAGATTTACATTGTTAGAGAAAGAGGCTGGATTAGCAAGCTATCAAGCGGTAATGGCCACCACCGCACAGGCAAATGCTGGAAGCAGTCAGGCTTACTCACTATTAGTTCGGTAGTTTTCATAAGATAATAAGGGTGTGAGTACCGAAACCGAAGAGCTCTCCGAGTTGGATTTATCAAAGTTTTTTGATCGACCATGGGTGTGCATTGTTTGGGATGATCCAGTTAATTTACAAAGTTATGTAACCTATGTATTTATAAAATTATTTGGCTTTAGCAAAGAGAAAGCACATGAGCTAATGATGAAGGTTCATACCGAAGGTAAGGCGGTGGTTGCAGCTGGCTCTCGGGAAGCAATGGAGAATGATGTTCAGCGGTTACATGAACATGGTTTATGGGCAACGCTGCAAAGAGATGATCATGGGGGAGTTTAAAGGAACACCAGCAACTGGTGATTTAACAGTTGCACTAAGCAATGATGAATTGCATATTTTAATCAACCTAGTTGAACAATTACTTGAGTTATTAGGTGAGCGTAACTTCGCCCATCACTATCAATCAGATGATCCCTTTGCACAATTAATGGCGGCGCAGTTGATGAACATGGAGCCATTATCAGCACCTGAGGATCCAGTTTTAAATCGTTTGCTGCCAAATGCATATGCCGATCCCGATGCTGCCGATGAGTTTCGTAAGTTCACTGAACCCAGGCTGCGCCAGATTAAACAACAACATCTAATGTATCTGCGAGAGCAGTTAGTTTTCCCAGTAGATCATGAGCTACCCAAGGCGGATATTTTTATTAGTGATGCTCAGCAATGGTTGCTTGCGTTGAATGATCTTCGATTGGCATTAGCGGTTCGGTTAGAGGTTGAGCCAGATACATTTGAAGAGTATGAGTTAATGCCAGATAGCGAGCCTAAGAAATCTTTATTGGCGGTTTATTTCTGGCTAGGTGGAATTCAAGAGAAGTTATTAGATCACCTATAAAAAAATCTGCGGTTCCTACCTTTCAGGAACCGCAGATTTTCTAGAGTTAAAAAGAAGGCTTACGCGTCTTCCTTCATTCCCTCTGCTACTGACTTCATCTTTGCAATCTTGTAGATTGTTAGACCAAATACGCACTTCGCTGCAACATCTGCAAGTGTGTATCCAATTTGACGATTAACAAATGCTTCCGCTGAGGCTGCACCTGCTGCATCAATAATTGGTAGTAAGTAAGCGATTGGGTATACGCCCCATGTTGCGATCAACAGCATACGCAAGCGGCCAACAGTTGCGGCTACTCCAGCTGGTTGACGATCTAGCGACTTTGAAAGCTCTACGAATAGAACATAAAGGATGTATAGGAATGGAAGTGTTGACAGCACACCCCAAATAATCTTGGTGTTTGTGTCAGCTGAAAGCTCGCCTGGGTAACCAAGTGCGATCATCGCTACTGCTGCTGGAACTAGGCGATTGATCAATGAAGATGCAGCAGCCTTAGCTAGAGCAAGAACAGCAATTACCTCTACTAGAAGTAGTGGCACAGTAAGGATCCAGTCAACATAACGGTAACCCTCATTGAATGTTCCCTTAGCGGTTCCAACCTTCACAACTCCATCAACATATGACTCGTTGAATGAGTTGAAGATTCGCCAGTAGTGGTAACCAGCGATAAAGGTAACCATTGAGGACATGATCAACGCTGTGCGGTACTTAGGTAGTACACGTGATTGAACAACTAGCGTAAAGACGGTAGTAGCAAGCATAGATATAAGTCCAAATGAAAGGATGTTATAAATTACGCTGTACTGACCATCGGTTAATGCGATTGATGTCATTTAAATAGCCTCCATAGGCATTTAATTTGCTCACACCCTTTTGGGCGTAAGCCAGTGGGCTTTGCTAACTTCATATGATCGCTAGCACCGTCCACCTGCCTTAAGGATGGTGGTTACTCACAGGTTGGGCAAGGCACGACGCAGTGATTTCTCAGGTTTTCTCGATTTTTTTGGCTGATTTGAGCGTAGATGAGGCGAAAATGTGGGAAGAAATACCGCCCCGCTTACACTTAACCAAATGAGTTCAGCGAAGGCGCCAACCGCCGCAACCCCAACCGCTACCGCTCCAATTGGGATCTTTGATTCCGGGGTGGGCGGATTAACTGTTGCTCGGGCGGTCATTGATCAACTGCCAGGTGAGTCAATTCTTTATGTGGGAGATACCGCCCGTGGACCTTATGGTCCAAAATCATTGGCGCAGGTTAGAGGCTACGCCTTAGAGATTATGGATCAACTAGTTGAAGCTGGTGTTAAAGCAATTGTGATTGCTTGTAACACCGCAAGTGCTGCCGTCCTACGTGATGCAAGAGAGCGGTACGCAATTCCAGTGATTGAGGTGATTGCGCCTGCTGTTCGTCGCGCAGTTTCTGCAACTAGAAGTGGCAGGGTCGGAGTTATTGGCACCACTGCAACTATTGAGTCAAAGGCTTATTTAGATGCATTTGCGGCCGCACCTCAATTAGAGATTACATCGATCGCCTGTCCATTATTTGTTGAGTATGTAGAACGCGGTGAAACTGCTGGTGCGGGAATCACAAAGGTAGCGCAGGATTACTTAGCACCTCTTACCGCAGCCAAGATCGACACCTTAGTTTTAGGTTGCACTCACTACCCATTATTAACCGGTGTTATTTCATATGTAATGGGAAATGAGGTCACCTTGGTCTCAAGTGCGGAGGAAACTGCAAAGGATCTATACCGAATCTTGGTAGAACAGGATTTAGTAAATAAGTCAGGCGGCCCAGTTACCCATAATTTTGTTGCTACGGGAGCAGCCGATAAGTTCAGCACACTAGCTCGTAGATTTTTGGGACCTGAGGTAGTTAGCGTCTCGCAAAAGATCTAATTTTTTTCAAAGTTAACCCAACCGCAGACCGGAGCAGAAAATGGCACGTATTGATGGAAGAGAGCCAGATCAATTACGCAAAATCTCATTTACTAGAAATTGGTTAAATAATGCAGAGGGCTCAGTATTAGTTGAGTTTGGTAACACCAGAGTTTTATGTGTGGCCTCATTTACTCCTGGCGTTCCACGTTGGCTTGTTGGCAAGGGTGCAGGTTGGATTACAAGTGAGTATGCAATGTTGCCACGCGCAACTCATACCCGTTCTGATCGCGAAAGTGTTAAAGGAAAATTAGGTGGCAGAACTCAGGAGATCTCTAGATTAGTTGGTCGATCATTGCGCGGTGTAGTTGATATGAAGGCGTTGGGCGAAAACACAATTGTGATTGATTGCGATGTTTTGCAGGCAGATGGCGGCACACGCACCGCCGCAATAACTGGTGCATATGTTGCACTGCAAGATGCAATTACCTGGGCAAAGAGCAAGGGACATGTAGCTGAGAGTGCAAATCCAATTGCGCAATCAGTAGCTGCGGTTTCAGTTGGAATTATTAATGGTGTACCGATGCTAGATCTTTGTTATGAAGAGGATGTAACTGCCGAGACTGATATGAATATTGTGTGCACCAGCGATGGTAATTTCATCGAGGTACAAGGAACTGCTGAGGGTAAACCCTTTGATCGCAACCTGTTAAATAGCTTATTGGATTTGGGTTCAGCTGGTTGTTTGCAATTGAGTAAGTTGCAAGCACAAGCTTTGTTATAAGTTACCAGTTAATAAATTGCGTAAATTAGTTTTAGCAACTCATAATCAGGGCAAAGTTGATGAGTTTAAAAGATTGCTCGCTGAGTATGCTGGTGATGTAATTGTTTTAGGGTTAAGTGATTTTCCAGATATGCCAAATGTCGCTGAAACTGGAAAAACTTTAATTGAAAATGCTTTCTTAAAATCTCGAGCGATCGCTAAGTTCACCGGTTTGCCGGCGCTAGCTGATGACAGCGGATTATTTGTTGATTACTTAAATGGTGCACCTGGCATCTATTCCGCCAGATTTGCGGGATATCAAGGTCAGATCGCTAGCGAGCGAGATCGCTTAAATAATGAGCGATTATTAAAGGAGCTTGGCAATGTTGCTCGCCCAGATCGCAAGGCACAATTTAACTGTGCAGTGGTTTTTACCAATCTAAATTTAGATTTTGAGGCGCAGGAGTTAGGTAAGTTGTCAGGTGAGATCGCCGAAGCTGCCATTGGTGAGGCTGGCTTTGGCTATGACAGCCTCTTTATCCCAGAGGGTTTTGACCAAACACTTGCGCAACTTGGCGCGGGGGTGAAGGACAGGATTAGCCATCGCGGGCTGGCAATGCGTGCAATTGTGCCAACCTTGAGCCTGCATCTGTAATCACTCATGTATCCTTAAGGCTAAGAAATTTTTAAAACCTCATCTGCACAAAATGTCAGTGAAATGTTTCAACTAAGTAAGGGAGAAATTAAGTGGCTGCAAAGAAAAGTGCACGCAAAGCGCCAAAGAAAGCTGTTAAGAAAGCTGCAAAGCGTTCAACAGCAAAGCGTTCAACAGCAAAACGTTCAACTGCAAAAAAGAGCACCGCTCGTAAAGCTGTAAAGAAAACTGCCAAGCGTAAGTCAAGTAAGAAGTCCGCAACATATAAAGTTCCACCAGTTCCACTAGTTCCACTAGGTGGTTCTTCTCGCTCTTCAGTATCAACTATTTCTACAACACCAAAACCAGCAGCTAGCTCTTACTCACCAAGCAAGAGCAGCAAATCCTCTGGTAACTCATCGAACAAGGTTTTGATTGCAGTTGTTCTTGGAATTGTAATTTTGGCGATCGCCGTAATTGCTAGCGGAACATCAGATGATGAATCAACAACAGTAACTCCAACTCCGATTGCATCTGAGTCTGCGGCACCTACGCCATCTGAGTCTGCATCTGAGACAAGCTCTGCACCTCTTGCAGCGCATGAAGCACCAACCAAGATTGTTGCTCAATACAACGCTACTGGCGCAACTGTTTTCTGGAAATCCCCAGAAACTGCGATCGAGGGAATTACTGGCTATAACCTAGAACTTCGCAAAGGTGGCTCAACTGAGTGGAACTTAGTAGCAACTGTTCCAGCAACTCAATTCTCACAAGATATTACAAAAACCGGAACAGATAGCTGGGCCCAGGTAAAGGTTTCAACTGTTTACTCCGATGGAGTTGTAGTTGATGGCAAGATCTTCGGATTGCCAGGTAGCTGGGAGTAAGTAAAAAGAAGATTAATAATCCTCATCGAGAGTTTGATGAGGATTATTTTTTTACAGATTTACTTTGCTGGAAATACTAATACATCCAAGATTGCAGCGACATAAGCATCAGAGCCAATCGGACTTAGGTGTACACCATCTGGTGCAAAGAGCTCTGGTTTACCTTCTGAGATCTTATTCCAGTCAACTAATTTTACATTTGCATAATTAGCAGCAACTGTGGCAATTATTTCATTATTTTCATCCCGCCATGATCTTGGTACTGCCGTATTTACAACAATAATTTGTGGCTGGTTTTTTATGGTTTCAAAGATATCGGTAACAGTTTCTAAGGATAATTTATTGTTATTGCCTAAGTTAAAGACAATAGGTGATTCCGGAACCGCTATCTGATCTACTCCCATCGCAGCCAGTAACTCTGGGGCTTGTCGACCTACCCTGGCGTTAATTAATGAGATGTGTACCTGTCTTTCTAACTTTGCCCGAACGCCAAGAATTACGGAATCACCGGTAACCCAAACACCAGTAGTGCTTCCGAGATCTCCAGTATTGGCTGCCTGATCCTCATCAATCATGCTTTCATTTAACAATTGCTTAGCTGCTAGCTCAGATTTACTGATTGCTTGGGCAGAGATAGAGGCGGAAACGGCAAGTAAAGAGATGATCGATAAAACAATGTAAGCCTTATGACGTAGCTGCACTCTTGGTGCACGGTACTTAATTCCGCGAATCCAGTTTTGAATATTTCCCTGGCGAAATGGAATTTCAACCCATCGAAGTGAGATATCAGCCAGCGCTAAAACCAGCAGAACTCTGGCTAGATAAAGCGCCCAGGTATCTCCAGTTAAATCGACAGATGGCCGAGTAACTTGGAATACCACCCAGTGCCAAATGTAGATTCCATAGCTGCGTTGGCCCACCCAAGTAAAAGGTGCACTACTTATTAATGGTGCAAATCTAGATGCGGGATGAACAAGGGAGATAATCACTAAACAGCCGAAGATTGCAGCTAGTGGAAATGCAATTTGGTACAGGGTGGCATTATTTGCATCAATAAATAAAAAGGTTGCGATTAATCCCAGCAAACCAAATACTCCAATGCCATCAATAACATCTTGCGCCCGTTTTGCGATGTTGGCACTTAAATTTTGTGGTATCCAACTAACTGCTAAAGCTGATCCCAGAAATAAACCAAGACTATGAGTATCTGTTCCAAAGTAGATGTGGCTTACCTGCTGCGCGTTTGCTGCATCTAGTTGAAGGGAGACAAAAAATAATGCGGCTCCAGAGAACATTGCAATGATTAACGCCACCCGTGCAACATTTGCTTTGCCAAAGTACTTTAAAACTGTCAGCAAAATTATCGGCCAAATTAAGTAGAACTGAAGTTCAACTGCAAGTGACCAGGTGTGCTGAAGCAATGGGGGCCGACCAACAGTTTCGAAGTAATCTTGTTGACGTGCAACTAAAGCCCAATTCATCATGCCAATTAGCGCGTAAGGCAGATCGGTTAGAAATCTCTTGATTGCCTCTGGCGCCCAAACACCAATAAAAATAATGGTGCTAAAGACCATAAATAAAAATCCTGGATAGATTCGACGCAATCTAGCCCAGTAAAAACCACGAAGATCTAAGGCGCCAGATTTATTAATTGAATCAAGGATTAATCTGGTAATCACATAACCAGAGATCACAAAAAATAGGTCAACACCTAAAAATCCACCAGGTAGCCAAGAGATTCCGAGGTGATACAAGACCACTGCTGCAACAGCAATTGCTCGCAAACCATCAATGGATGCAATGTGGCGGACAGGTTTTTCAGAGCTAGTACTCATGATGCAATCAGTAACTTCTTTTTCTTACCGACTACTTCTTTTTCTTTGCGGAAGCCTTCTTCTTTTCAGCATTTTCTCTTCGCGCAGCGGCAGCAGCAACCTGCTTACCTTTTCCAGAAACAAATGTTTTACCAGATGGCTTATTAGCCGAATCTAAGTTGGCATTTATATCCATTTGTAGTTCAGCTAAGCGGTCAAAAGCTTGTTGTAGTTTCTGGCGAGTTTGCGCAATCGCTTGCTCAGCTGCATTTAGCGATGCGTTTTGACTGCGGTGCAATCGCTCCGCCTCAGAGATTGCAGTTGATAACCAGCTGCGGTAATCAATAATTTGAGTTGCTGCACTTTCAATCATCTTTTGTGATTCACGGCGAGCTGCAGATGTTAATTGAGCAGCCTCGCGAGCAGATTCATTTAAGCTCTCCTCTGCCTCAGCCTCTGCATTACTACGAAGCTCATCCGCATCCTCTTCAGCAGCTTGTAGGTATTTACGGCCACGTGTTTCAGCGGCGGTTAAAATCGCCTTTGCTTTAGATTCGGCTGACTCTAATTTTTCTTTAACCTCACGGGTTGATTCATTGATAATCTTTTGCGCAGCACTATTTGCCTTTGCTTCACGCGCTTGGGCAGATTTGATAATGCTCATTGCGGTTTCAGTCGCCAAAATTTCAAACTCTTCTTTAGATAATGTGGTGATATCGCGACGTGCGCGCATGTCACTTAATTGAGATTCAAGTTGGCGAATTCGCTCGAGTGCATTTGCAGAAGGGGCAGGGGCATCAGAGCTTTCGCCCTTAAAGCCAACCCAGGATAAAAAGTTCTTCTCCGCCATGATCTAATCCTTCCGTGCAATTTGCGTTAAAACAAGGGTGATTTAAATAGAGCTAATCTGCTTACAATCTAAACGAGGCAACATTTTTTGATGCAACCACAGTTTCAACCACAGTTTCAACCAGAGTTTTAACCTTAGTTTGAAGCTTAGTTTGAAGCTTGTTGTAAACATTGTGCGGAAGGTGGGACTTGAACCCACACGCCGAAGCACAGGTTCCTAAGACCTGCGTGTCTGCCATTTCACCACTCCCGCAATTTCACCCACCAGTAAAGAGTGGGCAAGGGGGCAAGATTACGGTGCATTGGGCACCAGTGCCAAACCCTCACCCTTGTTAAAGGTAGCAACGGGTAACCTTGCTCAAATGAGTGAATCTTCAGCACAAACGCTGGTTCAAAGCGCAATCGCTGATGCCCTAAAACGAGTGATTGCTACGGGTGAGATTAACGCCCAGCTGCCAGATGAGATTAATTTAGATAGACCTAAAAATCGCGAGCATGGTGATTACGCAACCTCAATCGCACTGGCGCTCGCTAAATCATCTGGGCTGACACCTCGAGCAATTGCTGAGTTAATTGTTAAATCATTAAATGATAATGATTTATTGAGTAAAGCTGGAATTAGTAAGGTTGAGATTGCGGGACCTGGGTTTATAAATATAACTTTAAATAATGCCTCACAGGCAGCGGTCGTAATTGAAATTTTAAATAAGGGTAAAAAATTCGGACATGGCAATTGGCTAAATGATAAGAAAGTAAATTTAGAGTTTGTTAGTGCTAACCCAACTGGCCCGCTGCATTTAGGACACACTCGTTGGGCTGCAGTTGGCGATGCATTAGGGCGGGTGCTTTCCGCTGCTGGCGCTGAAGTATCTCGTGAGTTTTATATAAACGACCGTGGAAATCAGATGGATTTATTTGGTGCCTCAATCAGAGCTGTTGCATTAGGCCAGGAGCGTCCAACAGATGGTTATCATGGCGAGTACATAATTGATTTAGCAAATGAGATTGTAAAAATTAATCCAGAGTTTCTTAAGCTATCTGAAGCAGATGGAGTCATTGCATTTCGAGATACTGGTTATAAGTTGCAGTTAAAGCAACAACAAGGTGTACTAGATAACTTTGGTACCCATTTTGATACTTGGTTCTCTGAGAAATCACTGTATGAAAATGATTTCTTCACCCATTCGCTAGAAAAGTTAAAGAGCCAGGGCCATGTCTATGAAGCGGATGGTGCAGTATGGCTGCGCACCTCTGATTTTGGTGATGATAAAGATCGGGTAATGATCAAATCAGATGGTTCATTTGCTTACTTTGCATCTGACTCTGCTTATTATGTCAGTAAGCGAGAGCGTGGATTTAATCTTTGCATTTATATGCTCGGCGCCGATCACCATGGATATGTTGGCAGAATAAAAGCGATCGCAGCATGTGCAGGTGATGATCCAAAGTTAAATATTGAGATTTTAATTGGGCAGATGGTAAAGATTATGGAGGGCGGAGAGGAGTTAAAACTCTCTAAACGTGCTGGCACCATAATTACATTAGAGGAGTTGGTTGAAAAGGTTGGTGTAGATGCAGCGCGATATACCTTAATCAGATATCCAACTGATACACCAATGGTGATGGATGTGGATTTACTTCGCAAAAATACAAATGAGAATCCAGTTTATTATGTGCAGTATGCACACGCTCGAATCTGTGCCGTGCTGCGAAATGCAAAGGATTTAGGAATTGGTTACGGAGTAAATCAATTTAAACCAGAGCTACTTATTCATGAACGTGAGCGAGAGTTAATTGGATTATTGGCGGAGTTTCCTCGAGTAGTTCAGGGTGCTGCGCAAATACGGGAGCCGCATCGAGTTGCAAGGTACGTCGAGGAGTTAGCTGGTGTTTATCACCGTTTTTACAATGATTGCCGAGTCCTTCCAATGGGGGATGAAAAAAGCTCTGAGTTAAACAGCGCCCGAGCAACCCTCTCACTAGTAACTGCACAAGTGATCAGTAATGCTTTAGATTTGCTGGGTGTTAGCGCTCCGGAGAAGATGTAAGAAAATATGAAATATCCAACCTCACCATTTTCGAGCAATTTAAAATTTAACAATGCGCCAGTTGATTTAAGTAAAAAAGATATTAGCGGTGTGTTATCAATCGCTGGGTGGAGTGCATCTGCTTTAGTAAAAGAGTTTGGCTCTCCCTTATTTGTAATTGATGAGGCGGATTTTTTCCTAAGAGCCAATGCTTGGAAGAGTGCGCTAAAGGAGAATTTTTCAGATGGAAAGCTTTACTATGCAGCAAAATCCTTTATCTCAATTGAGGTTGCGAAATGGCTAAAGGCGCTAGATCTTAATTTAGATGTTTGTACAGGTGGTGAGTTAGCGGTTGCCTTGGCAGCGGATTTTCCAACTGATCGGATTGAGTTCCACGGCAATAACAAATCGGTAGCAGAGCTCGAGATGGCAGTTAGTGCTGGTGTTGGCACAATTGTGATTGATTCATTTATTGAAATTGAGCGAATTGCCCAAATCGCAAAATCTGCCGGCAAGATTCAAAATGTTTACATCAGATTAACACCCGGTATTCAAGCCCATACCCATGAGTTTATTTCGACCGCTCATGAGGATGTGAAATTTGGTTTTTCAATCGCTAGTGGTGCAGCGATAGCTGCAGTTGAAAAAACCCTTACTCATAAATCCTTAAATTTAATTGGCGTGCATTGCCATATCGGTTCGCAAATATTTGAGGTTACCGGTTTCACCATGGCCGCCCAACGGTTGGTCGCTACTCTGGCTGAAATTAAAGAAAAATTTGGCACCGAGTTGCCTGAGTTAAATATCGGTGGCGGTTATGGAATTGCCTACACAACACAGGAGAGTGCTATCTCTCCTCAAGATGTATTACCTGCCTTAGCTAAGGTAATTAAAGAGGAGTGCGCAAGATTTAAGTTAGCGCTGCCAATAATCTCCATCGAGCCAGGTCGTGCAATTGTTGGGCCAACGACAACAACTATTTATGAGGTTGGAACTACAAAATCAGTCACCCTAGAAGATGGCACAAATCGAAATTACATCTCAGTTGATGGTGGAATGAGTGACAATATTAGGCCCGCTCTTTACGGCGCAAAGTTCTCTGCATTTCTAGCCAATCGTGTATCAACCTCCGAAAAAATAAGTTCTCGAATAGTTGGTAAGCATTGCGAGACTGGTGATATTTTGATTTTAAATATTGATCTTGCTGCAGATATTGCACCCGGTGACTTATTGGCATTTCCAGCAACTGGCGCTTATGGCCGCAGTATGGCTAGTAATTACAACCATATTCCTAGGCCATCTGTAGTCGCTGTAAAGGATGGTGCTGCTCGTACAATTTTGCGCAGAGAAAACCAGGCAGATTTGCTCGCGTTAGAGGTAACTCAAGCGCCACGGCGACTGTCATAAGTTTGAGATACTTCTCCAATGATGTCGAGTAAAACTCTTAAAATCGGAGTATTGGGTTGCGGTGTTGTCGGCTCTCAAGTTGTCCGTTTATTGCTCGCCAACAAAGCTGATCTTTCAACTCGTGCTGGCGCAAATCTGCAATTGGTTAAGGTTGCTGTTCGAAATCCAAAATCAAAAAATTATGGCGTACCGGATGAAGTTTTAACATCAGATTTGAAATCTGTTGTAAGTGATCCACAAGTAGATTTAATTATTGAGTTGCTTGGTGGAATTGAGCCAGCTCGTGAATTGATTTTAACTGCATTAAAAAATGGAAAATCTGTAGTTACTGCAAACAAGGCACTTTTAGCCAAACATGGCGCAGAGCTTTATGCAGCTGCTGATAATGCCAATGTTGACCTTTACTATGAAGCGGCGGTTGCTGGTGCAATTCCAATTTTGCGCCCACTGCGCGAATCTTTAGTTGGCGATCAAGTATTAAAAGTTATGGGAATTGTTAATGGCACGACAAATTATATTTTAACTAAGATGGATGAAAATGGCGCAGCCTTTGAAGATGCACTACGCGAAGCACAAAAACTTGGTTTTGCCGAAGCTGATCCAACTGCAGATGTGGAGGGTGGTGATGCTGCTGCCAAAGCTGCAATTTTGGCAGGGCTAGCTTTTCACTCCCGTGTAACTGATTTAGATGTTTACAAAGAGGGAATTAGCAAGATCACTGCAACTGATGTGAAGGTAGCAAAGGCGATGGATCTGGTAATTAAATTACTAGCGATCGCTGATGTTACCGATGATGGTGCAATCGCAGTAAGAGTCCACCCAGCATTGATTTCTAGAGCTCATCCACTTGCATCTGTAAGGGATTCATACAATGCAGTATTTGTTGAGTCAGCATCTGCTGGACAAATGATGTTTTACGGACGTGGCGCTGGTGGTGAGCCAACCGCCTCTGCAATTTTAGGAGATTTAGTAGCTGTTGCTAGAAATAAATTATCTGGTGGCCTTGGACCTCGCGAGAGTGATTACGCAGATCTTAAAATTGCAAAGATTGGTGATACGCAAACTCGTTACCTGATTAGATTAAATGTGGCAGATAAGCCAGGTGTGCTTGAGAGTGTGGCTCACGTTTTTGCCGCAAATCAAGTTTCAATTCAAACTGTGAGGCAATCTGGTGCCGGCGATAAGGCTGAGCTAATTGTGATGACTCACATATCTAGTGAATCAGCGTTGAGTGCAACTGTGAAAGAGCTTTCTAAGTTAGATTCAGTTACTGATGTTGCAAGCGTACTTCGCGTTGAAGGTGAGATTTAAAGGTAAATGGGAATTTTTAAGAAAAAATCTGGCGCTCATCAATGGCGTGGTGTGATTGAGGAGTACCGCAATCGCCTTCCGGTAAGTGAGAAAACTCCAATTGTTTCTTTGCGCGAAGGTGGCACTCCACTTGTTTTTGCCTGCGTTTTGTCGGAGATGTTAAATAATGAGGTTTGGCTAAAGGTTGAAGGTACAAACCCAACTGGATCCTTTAAAGATCGTGGCATGACAATGGCGATTTCAAAGGCTGCCGAAGATGGTGCCAAAGCGGTTATCTGTGCATCAACTGGAAATACCAGTGCTAGCGCTGCTGCGTATGCAACAAAGGCTGGCATGAATCCAGTTGTCTTGGTGCCACAAGGAAAAATTGCAATGGGAAAGTTAGCGCAAGCGATCGCACATGGTGCGACTCTGCTGCAGGTAAAAGGAAATTTTGATGATTGTCTAGATTTAGCTCGCGAGCTCTCGGAAAATTACCCAGTTGCATTAGTTAATTCAGTAAATCCATATCGAATTGAAGGACAAAAGACTGGTGCATTTGAGGTTGTTGATTTACTAGGAGATGCGCCAGATATTCATGCGCTACCAGTCGGCAATGCTGGAAATATCACCGCTTATTGGAAGGGTTATGAGGAGTACTGCCAAGATGGGTTGGCTAGTAAGAAGCCGATGATGTGGGGATTTCAAGCTGCTGGAGCGGCACCAATTGTTAAAAATAAGGTAATTAAAAAACCTGAAACAATTGCAACTGCAATTCGAATTGGAAATCCAGCTTCATGGCAACAAGCAGTTGCCGCAAAAGTAGCGTCAAAGGGTTTGATTGATTCCGTAACTGACAAAGAGATTTTAAGCGCCTATAAGTTGGTAGCTGCAAAAGAGGGCATATTTGTTGAACCCTCCAGTGCAGCTGGAATTGCTGGCCTGATTAAGTTGAAATCATTGAAGAAATTACCAACTGGCAAAAAAATTGTAATTACCGTAACTGGTAATGGCTTAAAGGATCCGCAGTGGATTTTAAACTCCGCCCCGAAGCCAATTATTGTTCCAGTAGATGCTAAAAAAGCGGCCAAAATTATTGGTTTAAAGTAATTAATAAAAAGAAATAGGATTAGCAGATGTCAGCGAAGAAGATAAACTCAGGTGTAACTTTTAAGGCGACTATGTCGCAAATCAGTGTGCCAGCAACTAGTGCAAATATTGGCCCGGGCTTTGATTGCCTTGGGATCGCCCTAGAAATGCGGGATCGCTACGCTGCTCAAATTTTAGATGATGCGACATTTGATGTAGATGTCAGCGGTGAAGGTGCAGATGAAGTTAAAAAGGATTCAAAAAATTTAGTAATTCGCGCCATGATGGCGGGCTTTGAGTTTATGGGTAACAAGCCAAAGGGAATCGCACTTCGCTCATTAAATGTTATTCCACATGGACGAGGCCTTGGTTCATCAGCCAGTGCAATTGTTGGTGGATTAGCACTAGCTCGCTCCCTAGTTTTAACCGGGGATGAGTACATGAGTGATGAGGAGTTAATAACTCTGGCAACTGAGCTTGAAGGTCATCCAGATAATGTCGCAGCAGCTTTTTATGGTGGTGCCACTATCGCCTGGAGTGAAAATGGGGTTGGCCGTGCGGTTAATTTAAAGGTGGATTCCAGAATAAAAGCACTCTTACTAATTCCAGATAATCAGGTACCAACTGCAAAGGCTCGTAAATTAATTCCAGAATCGATCTCACACCATGATGCGACCTTAAACTCAACCCGCACAGCATTATTGGTTCACGCATTAGCGCAACGTCCAGATTTATTGTTTACCGCTACTGCAGATCTTCTGCATCAAAGTTATCGCGAATCGGCGATGCCTAAATCTATTGCTCTGATAAACAAGTTACGTGGTGCTGGGATTGCCGCTGTTTTGTCAGGTGCTGGACCCTCAGTAATGATTCTTTACGCTGGCGATGAGAGTGAGATTGATCAGATACCTGCATTGGCGCCAGGCTTTAACGCAATCAAGCTAGCCATCGCTCAAAGCGGAGTTCAATAAAAAGCAGATAAAAAGCAAATAAAAAGGCAGAAGTTGCGCTGGTTTTGCCTTGATTTTGGCGCCCAAACTGGCTGTGCTACATTTAGCCTCGTCGGAAAGTGCGACAGATAAATAAAAAATCCTAAGAAATTAAAAGAGATTTCTATAGGTAAATTTAAATCCAAAGCCACAATCCTTTACCAGATGGTGGAAAATCAAATCAAAGGAAAAAAATAAGAGTATGGCAGTTAAGAAAGCAGCCGCAAGCAAAGGCGCAGTTGAATTAGTTGATATGGCAGTAAGTGATCTGAAGAAGACAGCGGTTCAACTTGGAATTGAAGATGCCACAAATTTAAAGAAAGCAGAGCTGGTCCAAGCAATCGGCGATCTGCAGGCCGCAAATCGTGAGGCCGCAAAAAATGAACGAGAGGCTCGTCGTATGGAACGACAAAACAACCGTAACAATAGAAATAACAGTAACTCCGAGAATTCAAATAACAATTCAGCAGATGATGATGACAATGAATCATCAGGTAACTCTGGCAATAATTCCAGCAACAACTTCGGAAACAACTCGGGAAACAACTCCGGTAATAACTCCGGAGGAAATGACTCCGATCGCGATAACAACCGTCGATTTAATCGTGATGGTGGCCGAGATAATCACAGAGGCCGCGATCGTGGCAATCGTGATCGCAATCGCAACCGTGATCGAGGCTTTCGCGAAGAGCGTGAGGTTGTTATCTCCGAGGATGATGTACTGCTGCCAGTAGGTGGCTTACTTGATATTTTAGATAGCTTTGCATTTATACGCACCGGCGGATATTTGCCAACTCCAAATGATGTTTATGTATCGCTTCAACAGGTTCGCAAGTACGGTTTGCGTAAGGGCGATGTCATCACCGGATCAGTACGTGAGCCGCGTGAAGGTGAGCGTCGTGAAAAATTCAATGCATTAGTTCGCGTTGAAACAGTCAATGGTGTTGAGCCAGAGAAATCCCGTGATCGCGTTGAGTTCTCTAAATTAGTTCCACTTTATCCGCAGGAGCGATTACGCCTTGAGACTGAACCAAATGTTTTAACAACTCGAATCATTGATTTAATCTCACCAATTGGTAAGGGTCAACGTGGCTTAATTGTTTCCCCACCAAAAGCGGGTAAGACAATGGTTTTGCAATCTATTGCAAATGCGATTACAACTAACAATCCAGAGTGTCATTTAATGGTGGTTTTAGTTGATGAGCGTCCTGAAGAGGTTACCGATATGCAACGCTCTGTAAAGGGCGAGGTTATTGCCTCAACCTTTGATCGTCCGGCCGATGATCACACCACAGTTGCAGAGTTAGCAATTGAGCGAGCAAAGCGATTAGTAGAGCTAGGCCATGATGTAGTTGTACTACTTGATTCAATCACCCGGTTAGGTCGCGCATACAACATCGCAGCACCAGCATCAGGTCGAATTCTTTCTGGTGGTGTTGACTCCGCAGCTTTGTATCCACCTAAAAAGTTCTTTGGTGCCGCACGTAATATTGAAAATGGCGGATCATTAACAATTTTGGCAACTGCGTTAATTGATACTGGTTCAAAGATGGATGAGGTTATCTTTGAGGAGTTCAAAGGAACTGGAAATATGGAGTTGATTCTTAACCGTAAATTTGCGGACAAGCGAATCTTCCCAGCTGTTGATGTAGTTGCATCCGGAACTCGTAAAGAGGAGATCTTGATGGGAACTGAGGAGCTTGGAATTGTTTGGCGACTTCGTCGAGTTCTGCATGCACTTGAACCACAACAAGCACTTGAGCTGTTGCTAGAAAAGATGAAGGGCACTAAGTCCAACGTTGAGTTCTTGCTACAGATTCAAAAGACTGTTGCGGGCGGAGATATGCCAACCTCTTCAACTTCAAATGGTGGATCAAATAAGGAGAGCGCTGACGCTTAATAGCTGATCATTCCTAACTTTTACGATCAGTTTTGCTCAGTACTACCCTCACAAGTTACTCTTTATACCCCCCGGTAAGCGCCGGATCTACTGGTTCACAGAGTGAAAAACTCTGACCCAGTAATAAAAGAGAGAAGAAAAAATGAAGCCAGAGATCCACCCAGCATATGTGGAGACAAAAGTTACTTGTGGTTGCGGTGAGGTTTTTACAACCCGCAGCACAAAGGAAACTGGATCGATCTACGTTGAAGTTTGTTCCGTATGTCATCCGTTCTATACAGGTAAGCAGAGAATTCTTGATACCGGTGGCCGCGTAGCCAAGTTCCAAGAGCGTTTCGGAAAGAGCGAGAAGCCAGGCACTAAGTAGTTTTTTTAAAGAGAGCGCACCTCACATCGATTGATGTGGTGCGCTCTCTTTTTTGTTACTTTTAAAAACCACGAAAGGAGTGAGTAAATGGAACGGTTTGCTAAAGCTAATGAGTTAATTGTTGAGTACGGCCAACTTGAAAAACAGATGGCTGATCCATCAATTCACTCTGATCAAAATAAGGCTAGATCACTTGGAAAACGGTACGCCCAACTTGGTCCAGTAATTGCTGGTTACCGTGCCTGGAAGTTAGCCGAAGAGGATTTAGCTGCTGGCATCGAGCTAGCGCAAGCAGATGAGAGCTTTGCAAGTGAGATCGCCGCCCTTGAAGCAACCAGAGATGAGGCGGCAGAAAAATTAGAGGAGTTGTTACTACCGCGAGATCCAAATGATGATCGCGATGTGATTATGGAGATTAAAGCTGGTGCTGGTGGTGATGAATCTGCGATCTTTGCTGGTGACCTACTTCGTATGTACACCCGATACGCTGAAAAACAGGGCTGGAAGGTTGAAACAATTGAGGCCACCGATAGCGATATGGGTGGATATAAAGATGTATCAATTGCCATTAAATCTAAAGGAGTTCAAGAGCCGGGAAAGACGCCATACGCTAAATTAAAATTTGAAGGCGGAGTGCATCGTGTTCAACGAGTGCCAGAAACAGAGTCGCAAGGTCGCATCCATACATCAGCAGCTGGCGTATTAATTTTGCCAGAAGCGGAAGAGGTAGATGTTGATTTAAATATGAATGATCTGCGGATTGATGTTTATCGATCCAGTGGACCTGGCGGACAATCGGTAAATACAACTGACTCAGCGGTTCGAATCACTCATATCCCAACTGGAATTGTTGTCTCCTGCCAAAATGAGAAGAGTCAATTACAAAATAAAGAGTCAGCACTTCGTATCTTGCGTGCTCGAATGTTGGCAGCTGCACAAGAAGAGGCTGAGCGAATTGCAGCTATTGAACGTAAATCTCAGGTTCGTACCGTAGATCGCAGCGAGCGAATTCGTACCTATAACTTTCCAGAGAATCGCTTAAGTGATCACCGGGTAAATTACAAGGCAAATAATTTAGATTCAGTTATGAATGGTGATTTAGAGGCGGTAATCCAAGCACTTCTAGATAGTGATCGAGCTTCAAAGCTTGCTGGCGAAAATTAATTAGCGGCAACTATGCGTAATCTGTTAAGAGATGCGGTTGCCCTATTTGAGAAGAACCAGATCTCTGCCGTAGATGCTGAGATTTTATTAGCACATCTCATTGGCGTATCCCGTAAACAATTAATTACCTCTACCTTTGAATTACCTAACGAGGAGATAGCCCGAATAACTGAAGAGTTTCAAGGTTTAGTTGAACAACGAGTTTTAGGAAAACCGGTCCAGTACATAACTGGCAGCGCACCATTTAGATATTTAGAGTTATCGGTAGGCGAAGGAGTGTTAATTCCCCGCCCAGAGACGGAAGTTTTAGTCGATCGTACAATTGGTTTTTTGCAAAGTAAAAAAATAGATGAAACTAATAGTCCCGAGATTAAGAGTGTGGTTGATCTAGGTGCCGGCAGCGGTGCGATCTCAATCGCAATTGCAACAGAGGCGGCGATTAAGGGATTGGATGTAACTGTTGTTGCCGTTGAAAAATCACCAGAAGCAGCACATTGGTTAAATTTAAATATAAGTAAGTATGAATTAGCGACTCGGGTGGTAGTTGAAGATGTTGCGACTGCGCTACAAGGCGTGAAAGCAGATGTTGTAGTGGCTAACCCACCTTATATTCCAAACCAGCAACCGCTGCCACATGAGGTAATTGGTTTTGAGCCAGAGTTAGCACTTCGTGGTGGCGATGGTGATGGCATGGCGGTACCTGTGCAATTTATTGCAGCAGCAGCTCGATTACTAAAAAGCGGTGGTTACTTCATAATTGAGCACCACGAGAGCCAGGGTCAGTTAATTAAGCGAGCTATGGCGAATAAATTTACCAACCTGCAAGGTATCTCAGACTTAACTGGTCGAGATAGATTTACATCTGGCATAAGAGTTTAAGGTGAGGATCAGGAGTATTAATGGCCCAGCGAATTGAGATAACAGATCAGGGATTTGATATTGCTGTTGAAACTGCCCTTCGTAATATAAATGCCGGTGAGGTAATTGTTGCACCCTCTGAGTTTGGTTATATCTACTTATGTGATGCCTTTAAAAAGGATGCGGTTAAAGCAATTCATATTCTGCGAGGTGATGGCGAAGGAATAGTTTCACAAGTTTTTATTAGAGATGCCACGGTGTTAACCGGCTTAGTTACAACTGTTTCAAGTGAAATTAAATTATTAACGGAGAAGTTTTGGCCAGGTCCATTATCAATTACCGTTAATGTGCAACCTGGTTTAAGTTGGAACTTGGGAGATAGTGGTCGATTAGGAAAGGTGAATCTTCGTGTTCCTAACCATAAATTTTTACTGCAAATCTTAAAAAATACTGGGCCACTTGCTGTTGCCGCCGCTGCATTAAGTGGAAAAGCGGCCACCTTAGATTTAGCAACACTGCCAATTAATGAGAGTGATATTGGAGTGATCTTTACCGAAGGCGTCATCAGCTCACCTGGCAAGAGCACAATAATTGATGCAACTGGCACCGCCCTGAAGATCAAGCGCAGTGGTGTGATCAATAACAATCAATTGGCTGAGGTTATCCCAGATATTTTCGCCTAGTTCAATCGGAAATAACTAGCATTTTCTGCGCAAACCTTTAGGCTTAACCCATGTTTGATAAAAAGCTAAACCACCCGATCACTCAAGAGTATTACGGGCCAGATTTCACAGCGATGCAAAACCAAGATCCAGAGATTGCAGCGGTTATTATATCTGAGTTACAGAGACAGCATAATGGTTTGCAATTAATTGCTAGCGAAAATTTTACATCTCCTGCAGTTTTAGCGGCAATGGGCTCAACACTTTCAAATAAATACGCTGAGGGTTATCCAGGAAAGCGATATTACGGTGGTTGCGAAGAGGTAGATAAGGTTGAAGTAATTGGCATTGAGCGCGCCAAAGAGTTATTTGGGGCAGAGCATGCAAATTTACAACCACACTCTGGTGCTAGTGCAAATGTTGCGGTGTACCAAGCATTTACAAAACCTGGCGATACTGTGCTTGCAATGTCTTTGCCACATGGCGGTCACTTAACCCATGGTTCAAAGGTAAATTTCTCTGGTAAGTGGTTTAACGCAGTTTCTTACGGAGTACGTCAAGATAATGAGTTGATTGATTATGATCAATTGCGGGATTTAGCTATTGAACACAAACCAAAGATGATTTGCTCCGGCGCAACCGCATATCCATCGTTGATTGATTTTGAAAAGGTGCGCCAAATTTGTGACGAGGTTGGTGCAATTATGTGGGTAGATGCTGCGCACTTCATCGGCTTAGTTGCTGGAAAAGCTATTCCATCGCCAGTTCCATATGCAGATGTTGTCTCTTTTACAACCCATAAGGTTTTACGTGGCCCACGCGGTGGCATGATCTTGGCTAAAGCTGCGCATGCAGCAGCAATTGATAAAGCGGTATTTCCAGGTATGCAGGGTGGCCCAATCATGAGCGCAGTTGCCGGCAAGGCGATTGCGCTAAAAGAGTGCGCTACACCTGCCTATCAGGCATACGCTAAAAAAGTGGTTGAGAACTGTCAGGCGCTGGCTAATGATTTAGTGAATGAGGGAATGCGCGCCGTTTCAGGTGGTACCCAAACCCACTTAGCACTGCTTGATATCAGATCAACTGGTGTCACTGGCAAGGTTGCTGATGAGAGATGTGGTAACTCTGGAATTACCTTAAATAAAAATGCCATTCCATATGATCCAGAAACACCGGCAGTCACATCTGGAATCCGCGTCGGAACCGCCGCTACAACAACTCAAGGTATGGGTGCGCTCGAGATGAAACAAATTGCATCTTTAATTGCTCGCGCAATTAAAGATGGGGATGATGAAAGCAAGGCAAAGGCAATAAAGGCTGAGGTAAATCAACTATGCAGTGCCTTCCCGGTCTACCCAGCTCCTGCAAAATAAGTAAAAAAGTTTAAGCAGATATGCGCGAATATCTAGTAACTGTCTTAATCGCCGCAATTATCTGTTACCTAATTACTCCATTTGTTCGAGATCTAGCAATTAAATCTGGTGCAGTGATGAAGATTAGATCCCGTGATGTGCACATAAACCCAACTCCACGATGGGGTGGCCTAGCTATGTGGTTATCGATGGCGCTAACTTTGGTAATTGTTAACCACTTACCATTAGTTGCAAAGTCATTTAGTCGGGAAGCAACCGGTATCTTTCTTGCCGGTACCTTTATTTTATTTCTTGGCTTAATTGATGATCGCTTTGAGCTTGATCCAATTACAAAATTTGCCGGGCAGGCACTTGCTGGCGGAATTTTATTAATTTACGGTGTTCAGATTTTATGGCTGCCGATAAATGGAATCACAACAATTCCCGCAAATATTGGGCAGTTACTAACAATTATTTTTGTCATGGTGGTAATTAACGCAATTAACTTTGTCGATGGCTTAGATGGTTTAGCTACTGGAATTGTGGCAATCTGCGCCGCCTCCTTCTTCGCATTCTCCTACCTGCTAGCGGTTATCAATGGATTTAGTCGCGCAGGTGCACCATCTTTAATTACCGCGATAGTAATCGGCTTATGTCTAGGATTTCTGCCACATAATTTTTATCCAGCACAGATCTTTATGGGAGATTCTGGTGCAATGTTTTTAGGGTTAATGATTAGCGCTTCAGCTATTACATTAACTGGCCAGGTTGATGCATCTGCCATCACCGCGGAAAACTCAGGTAATGCACTCCTGCCACTGCTCTTGCCATTTACCGTTTTAGCTATTCCATTGTTGGATTTTGCGATGGCGATAATTCGTCGGCTGCGAGCGGGGCGATCCCCCTTTTCAGCAGATAGAGAACATATCCACCACCGAATAATGCGTATGGGATTAACGCAACAGCGCACCACTGTACTTCTTTACCTTTGGACAGCGATGTTTGCGGTACCGACTGCAATAGCTGCCTTCATTCCAATTTGGTTCGCCCTGTTATCAGGTGTACTTATCTTTGCTATATCTGTATTGGTAATTAAGCAAAATAAAAATAGTAAGGGGATTGAGAAAAATCATGCCCGCGCTAAGTAGATCTTGGAGCAGTTTGAGAATCTGGTTGAGATTTCATGAGTGAACAAAAAATTTGGCGGGGAGGGATCCTGCTCGCAACCATAGTTGCACTTTTATCACTGATTGTTGTGACATTTTTTAATGGCAAGGCTGGTTTTTTTGGTGGCTCACTTGCTTCAATCACTGTTTTAATCTTCTTTAGTGTTCACCTACTTGTAGCTCGAGTTTCACGAGATCTAGATCCCACATTAACGATGGTACTGGCGATGCTCTCTTACTTTGCAAAGGTAATTTTAATGGGAGTCTTCCTGGTATTAATTGGCAGATTTACCGATCGCAGCACAGTTGACCGCACAAGTTTTGCAATATCTGCTCTGGTGATTACCATGGCGTGGTTGGTAGTTGAAATGAGAAGCTTTACGAAGATTCGATTTCAGATGCCACTTCCAAAGATAAATTCCGATAATAAGGAGTAAGCAATGAACCGCGATAATTTAAACCACTCTAGAAATGAAGAGGGTGCACTTTGGTCGATTGTTGGTTACTTAATATCTGGTCTATTGATCTGGGGCGGCATCGGATACGGGCTTGATCAATGGCTTGGTACCTCTTACTTTCTCTTACTTGGGATGTTGCTGGGGGCCGGCGCCGCTATTTATTTGGTCTGGCTTCGCTTTGGTCGCGAGTAGCGGAAAAACTCTCAACTTAGCCTTGAACTCCTCCGCTTAAAGGTGCTGATACGGGGGATAAATCACACGGCGGTAAATTTCACACAACTATCACCTAACCCATAAGGTTTGACCCATCGGGATGACGGTTATCCCCTTAATTCTCAGGAGATTAAGTTGATTTTGCTGGCAGCAGAGGATGAAGGTTTTCAACCACCTGGCGTTGCTGACTTTAATTTACCTCCGATTTTTGGCGACAACCCTTACACAACAAAACCAATCTTCTTAGCCTTTCTATCAGTAATTTTAATTAGCGTATTTTTTATTGTCGCCTCTCGAAAAGCATTAATCATGCCGAGCAAGCTTCAATTTGCAGGTGAATCTGTTTATGGTTTTGTCAGAAACAATCTGGGCCAGGAGATCATCGGCCATCAATTTATGCGCTTTGTTCCTTATCTATTTACTCTTTTTACCTTTATTTTAACTAACAATATTTTCGGCATCGTCCCATTTCTGCAATTTCCGACAATGTCTAGAGTTTCATTCCCTTACGTATTGGCGCTGATTACTTTTGTGGTCTTTCATTATGTTGGAATTAGACATAAGGGTTTACTGCCATACCTAAAAGAGATTATGTTTCCGCCCGGAGTTCCAAAACCAATTTATATCATCTTGACGCCAATTGAGATCTCCACCTATCTATTAGTCAGACCACTGACCCTTTCACTTCGTTTGTTCGCAAATATGTTTGCTGGCCATCTACTTTTACTGGTCTTCTTCCTTGGTGGCGACCACCTGCTGCAAGGAGTGATTGGCCTTAAATTAGTCGCACCATTCGCCTTTGCATTTGGAATTGCACTTACCTTCTTTGAATTTATGGTGCAATGCCTGCAGGCTTATATATTTACACTTTTAACTGCCATGTTTATTGCCGGAGCACTTGCGGATGAACATTAGTTAAAGAATCTAGAAAGCAGTAAAAGCACCAAAAGCAAACACACCCCAAAACAATAGAAAGAGGAAAAGAAAATGACAGGATCACTTAACGTAATTGGTTACGGTTTAGCTGCCATCGGACCTGCGCTAGCTGTTGGAATGATCTTCGCTGCATACATAAGCGGAGTAGCTCGTCAGCCAGAGTCCCGTAGCGTGCTACAGCCAATTGCATTCCTTGGTTTCGCCTTAGCAGAAGCTTTGGCGCTCTTTGGTCTAGTACTAGCCTTCGTTCTCTAATAAGTAATCGTTATTGGTTATGTTAAATCCAAAGTTGAGTAACTTCGCAGCAGGTGGCGAGCTCAATCCATTAGTTCCGCACACCGCTGAGTTAATTGCTGGCCTCATCGCCTTCATTCTTCTCTTCTTGGTCTTGCGGGCAAAGGTCGTGCCAATGTTTGAAAAAGCATTTGCAGAGCGAACCGATGCAATCACTGGTGGAATTGAACGTGCTGAAAAGGCGCAACGAGATGCTGAGATTGCACTTTCAAAGTACACCTCTCAACTCTCTGATGCCCAAGGTGAGGCACAAAAGATTCGTGAGGATGCCAGAGTGCAGGGTGCAGCGATTATTGAAGAGCTACGCACTAAGGCACAGGAAGAGGCGGCGCGAATTACCGCAGCTGCATCTGCCAGCATCGAAGCCGAACGTCAACAAGCAATTACCTCATTACGTAATGAGGTTGGCACACTTGCAACAGAGCTTGCGTCAAAGATTGTTGGCGAAGCATTGGATGATCAGGTTCGTCAATCTCGGATCGTCGATCGCTTTATTGCAGATCTGGAGAAGAGTAAGTAATTATGAAAATTTTGGGCGGCACCAGCAGAGTCTCAGTACTCTCGCTACGGGGTGTGTTGGATGAAAAGGTAAAACCTCTTTCATCTGATGATGCTGCCCAATTTTCCAATGATCTATTTACCATTCTTACAGTTTTAAGTACCTCAGTCGGAGTACGTCGCGCACTAACTGATAATGCAAGAGATGCTGCAGCTAAGGCTGAGTTAATTTCAAATCTATTTGCTGGAAAGATTGGCTCGGCTGCGCAATCCCTTTTGGCTAGCGCTGCCGGAATGCGCTGGTCCTCACCATCAGAATTAGCTGATGCGATAGAGCAATTTGCAGTTGAGGCACAAGCGGTCGTAGCTGATAAAAACAATGAGATTACAAAGCTTGAGGATCAATTATTTGATTTCGCTCGAGTTTTAATTGCTAACCCTGAATTACGTCAAGCATTAAATACATCGGCAGATTCAGATGAGGGCAAGGTTGCACTCCTTGAATCAATCGTAAAAGGAAAGTACACAAACTCAACCATCAACTTATTGCGCCGAATTGTTGTGCTGCGTAGAGGAAGAAATATTGACGCTACCTTGGCTGCGTACTCACATTATGTATCGGTACGTAAAGATCGTATGGTGGCGCATATCCGCACAGCGGTTGAATTAACCTCCGCCCAACAGGAGAAGTTAAGTGCTGCTCTTGCGAAAGAGGTTGGAAAAGCGGTTCAGATAAATATTGAGGTCGATCCTAAGGTTTTAGGTGGCATTTCGATTCGCTATGGCGATGAGATTATCGATGGCACTGTCATTAATCGTTTAACAGAGGCGAGCAGAGCGCTCGTAAGCTAAAACAAAGAATTAACTAGAAAGAAAAGTTCTAGTTAAATAAAGAGAGAGAAGAGAAGAAGATGGCTGAAGTTACTATCCGTCCGGATGAGATCCGCGATGCACTGGCAAAGCATGTGGCTGCCTATAAACCAGGCGCTGCTGTTAAAGATGAGATTGGAACAGTAACTCAGGCAGGTGATGGCATCGCTCGAATCGAAGGTTTGCCATCAACTATGACCAATGAATTATTAAAGTTTGAAAATGGCACATTAGGACTTGCGCTGAACTTAGATGTTCGCGAAATTGGTGTGGTTATTTTAGGTGAGTTCACCGGCATTGAAGAGGGAACAACTGTTCGTCGTACTGGAGAAATTCTCTCTGTTCCAGTTGGCGATGGTTTCCTTGGTCGTGTTGTTGATGCACTAGGTCGACCAATTGATGGCAAGGGCGAGATTAAAGCCGAGACAACTCGTGCACTTGAACTTCAAGCACCATCTGTTGTGCAACGTCAACCAGTTAAAGAGCCAATGCAAACTGGAATTAAGGCGATCGACTCGATGACTGCGATTGGTCGCGGACAGCGCCAATTGATCATTGGTGATCGTCAAACTGGAAAAACTGCAATTGCGATTGACACCATCATTAACCAGTTAGATAACTGGAAAACTGGTGATCCAAAGAAGCAGGTTAAATGTATTTATGTTGCAATTGGCCAAAAGGGTTCAACAATTGCATCTGTTAAGGGATCACTAGAAGCTGCTGGTGCAATGGAGTACACAACTATTGTGGCCGCTCCGGCATCTGATCCAGCGGGCTTTAAATACCTAGCTCCTTACACCGGTTCTGCAATTGGTCAGCACTGGATGTACAACGGACAACATGTATTAATTATTTTTGATGATCTCTCAAAGCAGGCTGAGGCTTATCGTTCAGTATCGCTATTGCTAAGGCGCCCACCGGGCCGCGAGGCTTACCCAGGCGATGTCTTTTACTTACACTCCCGTTTGCTAGAGCGGTGTGCCAAGTTATCTGATGAGTTGGGTGGCGGTTCAATGACTGGCCTACCAATCATTGAAACAAAGGGTAATGACGTATCTGCATTTATTCCGACCAACGTAATTTCTATTACCGATGGTCAGTGTTTCTTAGAAACAGATCTATTTAACGCAGGTGTTCGTCCAGCGATCAACGTAGGTATTTCAGTATCTCGTGTTGGTGGATCTGCTCAAACTAAGGCGATGAAAAAGATTGCTGGCCGTTTGCGTCTTGATCTTGCACAGTTCCGTGAGCTAGAAGCATTCGCAGCTTTTGGTTCCGATCTAGATGCAGCTTCAAAGGCACAGCTAGAGCGTGGTGCACGAATGGTTGAGTTGTTGAAGCAAGGTCAGTACTCACCATTCTCAGTAGAGCGCCAAGTGGCTTCAATCTGGGCAGGAACAACTGGCAAGATGGATTCAATTCCAGTTCCAGATATCCGCCGCTTCGAATCTGAGTTCTTAGATTTCATTGCACGTGAGCGCAAGGGAATCAATGATGCAATCTCAGCAACTCGAGAGCTAAGTGATGACACTGTTGCAGCTCTTGAAGAGGCGATCACCACCTTTAAAACACAGTTCAAACCATCGGTTGCACCAGTTGTAAATGAGAAAAAGGCTGATGCATTAACTGATTTGGATAATGAACAAATTACCCGTCAAGTTCCATCGGTTAAAAGATAAATAGAGAGATAAGAGAGTAAGCAAATGGGTGCCCAACTTCGTATTTATCGCCGCCGTATGCGGTCGGTAAAGGCGACTAAGAAGATAACCAAAGCGATGGAGCTAATCTCTGCTTCCCGCATTGTTAAGGCGCAACAAAAGGTTGCCGCCTCATCTCCTTATGCCAATGAGTTGACCCGTGCTGTCTCTGCTGTTGCATCCTTCTCAAATACCAATCATCCATTAACCACTGAATCTGAAAATCCAAAGCGAGCAGCGGTTTTAATTATTACCGCTGATCGAGGTATGGCTGGTGCCTACTCAAATGCGGCGATTAAAGAGGGCGATCAATTAGTTACCCTGCTTGAATCACGTGGCCTTGAGGTAAATCCATATCTGGTTGGACGTAAAGGAATTAACTTCTATAAGTTCCGCAATCGTAAGATCACTCAATCTTGGTCAGGTTTTTCCGATAACCCAACATATGCAAATGCAAAAGAGGTCTCTGACTCCTTAATTTCAGCATTTATTGCAGATGCCCAAACCGATCCAAATGGTGTTGATGAGTTACATATTATTTATACCGAGTTTAAATCGATGATCACCCAAACTCCAGATGCTAAGCGAATGCTGCCGCTTGAGGTTGTTGAATCATCTGCACCAGCTGGCTTACTGCCAATGTATGAATTCGAACCAAATGATGGCGAGGTCTTAAATGCACTTCTTCCTCGCTACATTCAGGCTCGAGTATTTAACGCGATGTTGCAATCTGCTGCCTCTGAGCACGCAGCTCGCCGTCGCGCTATGAAATCAGCAACTGACAATGCTGATGAGTTAATTAAGTCGTTAACCCGACTTGCAAATGCGGCCCGTCAAGCCGAAATTACCCAAGAGATCAGTGAAATCGTAGGCGGCGCAGATGCGTTGGCCTCAGCTAGCGCAGGGAGCGAATAATGTCAGTTAAAACAGCAACCGGACGTGTTGCCCGTGTAATTGGACCGGTAGTGGATATTGAATTTCCCGCCGATGCAATGCCAGCCATCTTCAACGCATTAAATGTTGATGTAACAGTAGGCGGTGAGACCAAGAAGTTAACCCTCGAGGTAGCACAGCACATCGGCGATAACTTAGTTCGTGCGATTTCGATGCAACAAACTGACGGCATGGTCCGTGGTGCAACTGTTTCCGACACTGGAGCTGCGATCTCGGTTCCCGTTGGCGATGTAACAAAGGGCCACGTTTTCAATACCTTGGGTGAGTCACTAGATGTTCCAACATCATCATTAGATATTAAGGAGCGTTGGCCAATCCACCGCACCGCACCTGCCTTTGATCAACTTGAATCAAAGACAGAGATGTTTGAAACCGGCATTAAAGTTATCGATCTATTAACACCATATGTACGTGGTGGAAAGATCGGTCTATTTGGTGGCGCAGGTGTTGGTAAGACAGTTTTGATTCAAGAGATGATTTACCGAGTAGCTGAAAACTTTGGTGGTGTATCTGTATTCGCCGGTGTTGGTGAGCGTACTCGTGAGGGTAATGACTTGTTCCTAGAAATGACCGAGACTGGTGTTATTAATAAGACCGCATTGGTATTCGGACAGATGGATGAGCCACCTGGAACTCGTTTACGTGTGGCACTTTCTGCATTAACTTTGGCGGAGTACTTCCGCGATGTGCAAAAGCAGGATGTACTTTTGTTTATCGATAACATCTTCCGCTTTACCCAAGCTGGATCTGAGGTTTCAACACTTCTAGGTCGTATGCCATCTGCAGTGGGTTACCAACCAACACTTGCTGATGAGATGGGTCAGCTACAAGAGCGAATTACTTCAACTCGTGGTCACTCAATTACCTCGATGCAAGCAATTTACGTTCCGGCAGACGACATCACCGACCCAGCACCGCACACCACATTTGCTCACTTGGATGCGACAACAGTGTTGTCTCGTCCAATCTCTGAGCTTGGTATCTATCCTGCGGTAGATCCACTTGATTCAACATCACGTATTTTGGATCCACGTTACATAGGAGAGCACCACTTCCGGGTTGCAAACCGCATCAAGCAAATTCTGCAACGTTACAAGGATCTGCAAGACATCATTGCAATTCTTGGTATTGATGAACTATCTGAAGAGGATCGAATTCTCGTAGGACGTGCTCGTCGTATTCAACGCTTCTTGTCACAAAATACCTTCGTAGCAAAGGTCTTTACTGGTATCGAAGGTTCATTTGTACCGCTCTCTGAAACTATCGCCGCCTTTGAAGCGCTAGCTGATGGCAAGTATGACCATGTTCCTGAGCAAGCATTCTTTATGTGTGGTGGCTTAGATGATGTGGAACGTAAAGCAGCAGAGTTGGCTAAGTCCTAAGTAGGACAAAACAAATGGCCATGTTAAGAGTTGAGGTAGTTACCCCGGAGAAGCGGGTGTGGTCTGGTGAGGCGAAGATGGTATCTGCGCGCACACTAGAAGGAGAGCTTGGAGTTCTTCCTGATCACGCACCACTTCTTGGGGTACTTGCCGATGGCACCGTCTCAATTAAGGCTGCCGATGGTTCAACAAATGATTTTGTAATTCATGGCGGCTTTATTTCAGTTGCAAATAACCGAGTCTCTATTTTGGGTGAGAGCGCTAATTAATTTATTAACAAAACCTTTGATTTAAAGCTTAATTAAATCGGTGCTCAGTCTCAATAATTCGAACAGTCTTTGATCTGCCTCTAATAACTAATGAGTGGCTAACTGCACCAAATGCGGTATGTCTAACACCCTTTAACAACTCACCATCGGTAATTCCGGTTGCAGAAAAGAAGACATCATCAGATGAAACTAAATCATTTGTGGTGTAAACCTTAGATAGATCATAACCAGCATTTTTAGCGGATTGGCGCTCGCCATCACTGCGTGGATGTAGTTGTCCTTGAATAACACCACCGAGAGCTCGCATTGCCGCTGCAGTTACAACTCCCTCTGGAGTGCCACCAATTCCCATCAAGATATCAATTCCAGTATTTGGTCTAGCGGTTTCAATCGCTGCCGCTACATCGCCATCTCTAATCAATCTAATTCGTGCCCCTGCTGCTCGTAACTCCATTAACAAATCATCATGGCGGGGGCGATCTAACACAATCACCGTTATATCACTGACATCTACACCCTTTGCCTTTGCTACCCGACGAACATTTTCGCCAGCTGGTGCGGTGATATCAATAACTGATGCCGCCTCAGGTCCGGTAACAATCTTGTTCATGTAGTAAACATCCTTTGGATCAAACATTGATCCGCGAGGGGCAAGTGCAATTACACTTACTGCACCATTTAAACCAGCGGATGTAAGGGTGGTGCCATCAATTGGATCAACCGCTACATCACACTCTGGTCCATTGCCATTTCCAACCGCTTCACCATTGTGCAACATCGGGGCGTTATCTTTTTCACCTTCGCCAATCACAATTACACCCTGCATATCAACGGTATTTATCATCTTGCGCATTGCAGCAACAGCTGCGCCATCAGCGGCATCCTTATCACCGCGACCTACCCAAGCAGATGCAGCAACCGCTGCCGTTTCCGTTACTCGAACTAATTCAAGCGCAAGGTTTCGATCTGGGTGGTTGTGCTCCATACCGTTAGATTCTTGTGACATCGGCACCTAATTGAGTTAACTGCTGCGCAAAATCTGGGTAGCCACGATCAATGTGAAATCCATCCTCAATTATGGTCTCACCATCGCTGACCAGTGCGGCTAACACCAAGCCAGCACCTGCTCGAATATCTGTTGCTGCAACTGGTGCTGCCGACAACTGTTCAATTCCAGTAATCGCTGCATGATGACCATCTACTGCAATCTTGGCACCTAATCTAAGCAACTCATTAACAAACATAAATCTACCTTCAAAGACATTTTCCGTAACCAATGAGGTGCCATCTGCAATTGCATTTAAGGTAATCACCATCGGTTGTAAATCTGTTGGAAATCCAGGGTAGGGAAGTGTGGCTACATCAACTGATGATGGTCGCCGATCCATCTTTACTCTAAAGCCATCTTTAGTTGTTGTAACTACCGCACCAGCTGCAACTAACTTATCTAGTGGCAGCTCTAGATGATCTGCTATGCCATTCTCAATTGTTATATCACCCCGTGTCATGGCAGCGGCAAAGGCCCAGGTACCGGCCACAATTCGATCTGGCAAAGTGGCATGTGTTGCTGGCTTTAAATTAGCAACGCCAGTTATCTCGATGGTGTGAGATCCCAAGCCAGAAATCTTTGCACCCATCGCAATTAAAAACTCACCAAGATCAACCACATCTGGTTCGCGTGCCGCATTATCAATAGTAGTTACACCCTTTGCCAAGGTAGCTGCTGTCATTATATTTTCAGTTGCACCAACACTTGGAAAATCTAAGGTGATAGCAGCACCAGTTAATCCAGTTGGCGCCTCTGCAATTACATAACCATGTTCTGAGTGAACCTGTGCACCCATTTGAGTTAAGCCATCAATATGAAAATCTAATCCGCGAGATCCGATTGCATCACCACCTGGAAGGGCTACCTCTGCTTTTTTAACTCTGGTGAGTAACGGCCCTAACACATTGATTGATGCCCGTAACTTTCTTACTAAATCATAATCAGCGCGATATGCGATTTGTTCTGGTACATCAATACTTACCTGCGATTGCGCCATATCAATTTTGACGGTGCACCCAAGGCGAGTTAATAACTCTGCCATGTAATCAACATCTGCAATATTGGGCAGATTTGTGATGGTGCTTTTTCCTGGCGCAAGCAGTGTGGCAGCCATCAACTTCAGAGCGGAGTTTTTCGCACCAGCTACCTTTACAACTCCAGAAAGTCGGGCACCGCCAACTACCCGAAATCGTTCCATAAGAGTTATTGTAATTGCCCAACCAGTAATGCTAGACTAAGGTGCGGTTATGGTTAATTTAACTCGGATTTATACAAAAACTGGCGATGATGGCACTACCTCTTTGGGGGATATGAGCCGAACCTCTAAAAACGATCCTCGTCTTGAAGCGTATGCAACTGTTGATGAAGCAAACTCCTCAATCGGTGTAGTTCTAGCTTTAGGTCAATTAGTTGATGCAGAGATCATTAAATTATTGGTAAGAATTCAAAATGATATGTTTGATGTTGGCGCCGATCTTTGTACTCCAGTAGTTGATAAACCAGAGCATGAGCCACTGCGAGTTCTAGAGTCGCAAGTTGAGTTTATCGAGGCACAAATCGATAAGTACAACGCTGAACTACAACCACTTAAATCATTTGTACTTCCATCCGGAACACCAGCAGCTGCCTTATTGCATGTTGCTCGGACAGTTACCAGACGTGCCGAGCGAACAACCTGGCATGCAATTCATAGCTTTGGTGGCGGAGTAAATCCATTATCTGCTAAGTATTTAAATCGCTTATCTGATCTACTCTTTGTATTAGCTCGTTATGTAAATAAGGGTGTGGGCGATGAGCTGTGGGTTCCAGGAGCTAATCGCTAATTAGCGAACAGATAGATAGGTATTGCTAGGCAATTTTTCATCTGTCGCTGACTTATGACAGATTGCAGATATATTGCCAACGGTAATTCCTGGTCGAAGCACGGGCGCTCCGACTACGCCAGTTGTTGGATCAAGTGAGCCTGGTGTGTACAAAGCCTCATCACTAATTAACAAAATATTTGCATATGTTTTTGGTTTAAGCAGGCCATAGGTTGTTCGTAATGTTCCCAATAAAACCTGTCGCTTTGGATCATTAGGATCTGGCGCCATTACCGTTGATTTAATCTCCCACCACTGGCAGGTGAACTCTGCAGCAACAATGACAGCACCGCATGCATTTGTCTCACATTTTTGTACATCTGTTGCTAGACCACTCTTTGCTGATATCAAACCAATAATCTCTTTGCCGGTAGGAATCTTCGCGTAAACACCCTTGTTCTCCGTAAATTTAACTGGCGGCCAAACTGGTGATGGTGATGGAATTGGAGTTGCTGTCTTTTTCACAACCTTTTTCTTCTTCACAACCGGCTTCTTTGTTGTAACAGCCTTTTTAGTTGTAACAGCCTTCTTAGTTGGAGTGGCTTTAGCGGTGGGTTTTACAGTTGCTTTAGGTGTTGCTTTAGCGGTTGGCTTAGGTGTTGCCTTAGCGGTTGGTGTCGCTGCCTGAACAGCAGAGATTGAAAAACTCATTGCAACTGAGATTGCTAGAAGGATTGCAATTACCTTATTTAATCTCATTCTTCGCTCCATTTAAAGGTTTTAATCGAGACGATAAGTCCAATAATTAACCATAAAGCTAAAATAATTGCAGTTCGGCCAAGCTCCCAATTACCCGCTACCTCTTGGGTGGCAAATGACTCTGGCAAAAATACTGATCTCATGCCTTGAGTAAGCCATTTCAGTGGGAAGAGTGCGGCAAATTGTTGCATCCAAATTGGCAGCTCACTAAAGACAAAGAAGACGCCGCTGAAAAATTGCAAAATAATTACGATTGGCGAAACAATCGCTGAAGCACCACGGCCACTCTTTGGTACTACAGAGAAGGCGATACCTAAAACGGTAGAACATGCACTGCCCAAGAGAATTAACCAGGCGAAGGTGATCCACTTTCCTGATGTGGTTGGTATATCTAACCCAAAAAATGCTGCACCAAAACCTAAGAGCAGTGCGGTTTGTAAAATCATCAAGATAGTTACCAAGTAAGCCTTGCCAATGAAGTATGCCGATACTGAGATTGGTCGACCACGTAAACGTTTTAAGGTGCCAAACTCACGCTCCATTGGGATAGTTATCGCAAGTTGTTGAAAACCGGTATTTACTAAACCTGATGCAATCATGCCAGCTACAAAGTACTGGCTAAAGGTTACGCCGGGGGCGATAGTGTTTTGAAATACTGAACCAAAGATAAAAAGCAAGATCACTGGGAACAGTAAGGTAAAGACAACCGACTCTCGCCCGCGCATAAATACCTTTACCTCCATGCGCCCGCGCAGTAAACCTAACTTCAAAGTTTTCATCTATTCTCACCGATCATCCGTAGATAGATATCCTCAAGATTTGGCCGAATTACTTGCAGTTGTGGAATTTCACCATCAAATCGAGCGCTAAGTTTTTTCAACTCTGCGGTCGGCTCTGATGTTTCTAACTCCTGCATCTGGCCATTCTCTAGCCAGGTGATTCGGGCGGGTGCATTGCCTCGATCTCCGAGGGTGGCGGGAGTGGCAATCTCAATGATCTTGCCCGCAGTTATCACGCCAACTCGATCGGCCAGCGCCTCCGCCTCATCTAGATAATGGGTAGTTAAGAAAATAGTTGTTCCCTCACTGCGCAATTTATTTAGTAAATCCCAAAATGCTCTGCGTGCTTCTGGATCAAAGCCAGTTGTTGGTTCATCTAGAAATAGCAGTTCAGGTGAGCCAATAATTCCAAGCGCAACATCTAACCGCCGTCGCTGACCACCAGATAGATTTCTAGCTAACTCCTTAGCTTTCTCACGCAAACCAACCTCATCAATCACCTCATCAACATTGCGGGGATTTTCATAGTAATGCGAGAAGTGTTCAACTGTTTCTTGCACTGAAAGATCAGCTGCATCAGTTGTGGATTGCAAAACAATTCCGATTTTATTGCGCCATTTGCGCCCTGCCTCACCGGTTGTTGCTGGATCAAAATCTAAAACACTGACCTTGCCACCACTTAAATTTCTAAACCCCTCTAAAATTTCTACAGTAGTTGTCTTGCCAGCACCATTTGGCCCAAGAAGCGCAAAGATCTCACCTTGATAAACAGTAAGGTCGATGCCATCTACCGCCACCTTCTGGCCATACCGTTTGATCAGACCGCTGATCTCAATCGCTGGCTTTGTGTTTGTGCTCATGGCAACATCCTGCCTTACTTTGTCTTCATTGAGGAAGTCGAACTGCAAGAATAGGGCTGTGAGTCCACGTAAAAAAAAGAGTGCAAGTAAAACTTCTCGCATAAATAATGAGCGAGAGATCACATCATCAAAAATTGAGGATGAGATCGAAGAACATGGTGATGGAATTTATGTGGTTAGAAAAATTACCGGCTCATCTTCAAATAAACCGTATCGCTGCCCAGGCTGTGATCAGGTAATTCCAATGGCGACTCCACATACCGTTGCCTGGCTAGAGCATGATGCAGAAACTCGCCGGCACTGGCATAGCATCTGTTGGAGCAAGCGCAATCAGCGCAAGCCAAAGGTTGAGCGCACTCGAAATGCACCACGTTACTAATTAACTAACTTACTTAATTAGCAGTTAAGATTTGCAGATGAGCAAAACTTTTACCGCCCAAAATCCAGCAACCGCCCAAGCCGTTGGCCAAGAGATCATCGAGTGGGATCAAGCCCAAGTTTTAAATGCGATCAAAGCTGCAGATGCTGTTAAAGCACAATTAGCACAGAGTGATCCAAACAAGAGAGCGGCGTTGTTAAATGCAATTGCTGATTCAATTGAGGCGCAAAAGGAAAATTTAGCGCAGATGGCTCATCAAGAGACCGCACTTCCTATGCCACGAGTAACTGGTGAGGTTATGCGAACTGTTATTCAAATACGTGCCTTTGCCACACTTGTTAAAAAAGGTGGACATTTACTGCCAATTATCGATTTAGCAGATCCTGATTTTCAACCAGTAGCTAGACCTGATTTACGTAAAACCCAACAACCATTGGGAGTTGTTGCGGTATTTGCGGCAAGTAATTTTCCATTAGCTTTTTCAGTTGCTGGTGGCGACACCGCATCAGCGTTAGCGGCGGGCTGTCCAGTAGTTGTTAAGGCTCATCCATCCCATCCAAATACATCGCAATTAGTTTACGAAGCGGTTATCTCTGCAATTCAATCCCAAGGCTTGTCAAAGGATCTATTTGCAATTGTGCAAGGAACAAATCCACAAATTACTCACTGGTTGGCACAGGCACCAGCGATAACTGCAATTGGATTTACCGGTTCAGGCTTAGTTGGAAAGTTGTTGATTAAGTTATCCCAAGAGCGAGCGGTACCAATTCCAGTTTATGCAGAGATGGGTTCATTAAATCCAGTTTTCTTCACACCAACCGCCTTATCTGAAAAAGCCGATGAGTTAGCGAAGGCTGCTATGGATTCAGCCCTACTTGGTAGCGGCCAATTTTGCACAAAGCCTGGGATTATTATTGTGCCAGCCGATAGCAACGGCGATAAATTTATTGCGCAAGTAGAAGAGTATGTAGCTGCGCAAAAGGTTGGGCCACTTTTAAATAAAGGGATCGCAAGTAGATTTAGCGATAGCACCGGCAAGTTAGCAAAATCTGCTGGATTAAAAGTTATCTCTGGTGTAAATAATGCAGATGGCTTCGGTGTTACACCAACCATCTTTGTAGTTGATTGGGCAGATGTTAAAAATCATCATGATCTATTGGAAGAGCACTTTGGCCCAACCTCTGTAATTATCCGCGCCCTATTTGATCAATTTTTAACTGTTGCTAAGGTGATGGAGGGTCAATTAACAGCTGCGCTACATGCCGGCGCAACTGAAAATGTAAGTGATCTAGTAAATCAATTAACTCAATTAGCTGGCAGGGTTATCTGGAATGGCTTTCCAACTGCAGTATCTGTTACAGCTGCGCAAAATCATGGTGGTCAATGGCCAGCCTCATCTACCCACACCACATCAGTTGGCTTGGATGCGATCTACCGCTTTGTGCGCCCAGTTGTTTATCAAAACTTCCCAGATAATCAATTACCAGCGCAGCTACAGAACGCCAATCCATATGGAATTGAGCGGGTTGTTAATGGCGAAAGAAGTGCTAAAGCGATCTAATCACTTTGAATTAATTATTTGTAATTAATTACTGAGTTAGTGATTGTGCCAATTCCTTCAATGGTTGTAACAATCTTCTCGCCACCCTTTAGGAATTTCTCTGGCTTAAAGCCCATACCAACACCCTCGGGAGTACCAGTATTAATCACATCGCCAGCCTTTAACTCCATAAATTGTGTGATGTACCAAATACAGTGATTGATACCAAAGATTAGATCATCGGTATTTGAGTTTTGTCGGACCTCACCATCAATTGTGCAAGATAGTTGTAGATTGCTTGGATTAAATCCATTTGCTTTTAGTTCATCACCGGTAACAATCCAAGGACCCATTGGGTTAAATGATGGAAATGATTTTCCCTTTACCCATTGACCGCTGCGCTCAACTTGCCAGTGACGCTCTGAAACATCTTGCGAAACTGTGTAACCCAAGATGTAATCGGCAGCCTCTTCCGGAGATTTTAAGTACAAAGCATTTTTCTTAATTACAACACAAAGCTCTACCTCATAATCTGTTTTGGCAGAGTTAGGTGGAACCACAATCTGATCATTGCCACCAATTACAGTATCTGGTGCCTTCATAAAAATTACTGGCTCAGCAGGGGCTGCCATGCCTGTCTCTTTTGCATGCTTTGCGTAATTTAAGCCAACACAAATAACCTTTGTCGGTCTTGCAACTGGTGAGCCAAATCTGAAATCTGAGAGCTTTACCTTTGGCCGATTTGAAAGATCAGCCTTTGCCACCTTATCTAGGGCGCCATTTTCCAACTCGGTGCGACTCCAATCACTGATTAGATCATCAACAAAGACCGCCTCTGTTTCACTTACGACTACAGCGGGTTTCTCCTTATAAATTTCACCTAATCGTGCGATCTTCATACCTGCTCCTTAGTGATTTAGGTTTAATCAATCTCAGTAAATGATCAGATTTAGCCTATTTGGGGTTTTCAACTACGATATGGCAAAACTCTAACACAACCCGCGGGAGCATCTCTTGAGCGAAGAAAAGTTTGATCGCCGTAGTCAATATTGGTTTGGTTTAAAAGATAAGGGTGGTTATATCCACCGCGAACGACTTCGTAATCAAGGTTATGCACCAGATGTTTTTGATGGCCGTCCAGTAATCGGAATTGCTAATACATGGTCAGAGTTAAATCCTTGCAATGGATCTTTGAAGGATGTTGCAGAGTCGGTTAAGCGCGGAGTTTGGGAGGCCGGTGGTTTCCCACTTGAGTTCCCAGCTATGTCATTAAGTGAGCCACTACAACGACCAACCACAATGCTTTATCGCAATATGTTGGCGATGGAGGTTGAAGAGTTAATCCGCTCCCACCCATTAGATGGTGTTGTCCTACTTGGTAATTGCGACAAGACACCTCCTGGATTATTAATGGGAGCTGCAAGTGTTGATCTTCCAGCAATCATGATTACCGGTGGACCAATGCTTAATGGCCGCTACCGCGGTGAAGCGGTTGGTTCTGGAACTTTAGTTTGGAAGTACAGCGAGCAAGTTCGCAGTGGAAAAATTACCTTTGAAGAGTTTATGGCGATGGAGTCATGCTCAGCGCGTAGCCAAGGCTCATGTAACACAATGGGAACCGCTTCAACGATGGCATGTGTAATGGAAGCACTTGGAATGCAATTGCCAGGAGCTGCTGCAATTCCAGCGGTTGATTCTCGCAAATTTGCGCTTGCTCATCTTTCCGGCCGTCGAATTGTAAAGATGGTGGAAGATGATCTTCGTCCATCAAAGGTACTAAACCGCAAGGCATTTGAGAATGCGATCAAGATTCTGGCAGCAATTGGTGGATCAACAAATGCAGTAGTTCACCTACTTGCCATCGCTGGCCGAGTTGGTGTGCCACTTGACCTTGATGATTTCGACAAGTTAGCGCGTGATGTGCCGGTTATTTCTAACATGATGCCATCTGGAAAATTCTTAATGGAGGATTTCTTTGATGCGGGCGGCGTACCAACTGTTATGCAGGAGATCTCAAAGTTAATTCACACCGATCACATTACTGTTACTGGTAAAAGCGTTAGAGAGAATATTGATGGCGCAGAGAATTGGAATAAAGAGGTAATTACTCCAGTTGAAAAGCCATTCCAGGCAGCTGGTGCTGGCATTGCAGTAGTTCGTGGATCTTTGGCTCCAAATGGTGCAATCATTAAAGTTTCAGCAGCATCACCACATCTATTAACTCATAAAGGTAAAGCGCTTGTCTTTGATGAGATTGAAGATTATTTGAAGGTGGCAGATGATGCTGATCTTCCAGTAACCCCAGATACCATTTTGGTATTACGAAACTCCGGCCCAAAGGGTTATCCAGGCTTTCCAGAGGTTGGCAATATGCCGATGCCAAAGAAAATTTTAGAACAAGGTATTACAGATATGGTCCGTATCTCTGATGCTCGTATGAGTGGAACTGCATATGGAACTGTTGTACTACACGTTTCACCTGAATCTACAGCTGGTGGACCACTTGCCTTTGTACAAAGCGGTGATGAGATTGAATTAGATGTACCAAACCGTAAATTAAATTTACTCGTCTCAGAGGAAGAGCTAGCAAAGCGCAAAGCAGCATGGGTTGCACCTGAACCTAAGGCAAAGCGTGGCTGGAGCAAGATGTATATCGAGCATGTGCAACAAGCACACCTTGGTGCAGATCTTGATTTCCTAGTTGGCAGCAGTGGCGATTACGTGCCACGTCACTCGCACTAATACTTCTTCAGTCTAATTATTTAATTAGATTGTTTAATTAAAAGGATTAGCGAAGCGACTCTCTTCAGTTGCCTCTAGCTCTAACAATCGATTCCACTTTGCTGTGCGCTCCGAACCATGAGTTGAACCAACCTTGATCTGACCTGCGCACCAGCCGGTAGCGAGATCAGATAGCCAGGAATCCTCTGTTTCACCAGAGCGTGCTGAAACGACAGTGTTGAAGTTGTTTGCACGTGCCTGCTTTAATACATTTAAAGTCGAGGTAACCAAGCCATTTTGATTAGCTTTAATTAAGATCGCATTTGCACTATTTTCAGCGATCGCCTTATTTAATCGATTTAAGTTAGTGGTAAGTAAATCATCACCCAGTACCTGCAACCTCTTTGGTGCAACCTGCATAAATTGCTGCCAAGCTGACCAATCATCCTCTGCAAATGGATCCTCGATGGAAAGAATTGGCTGATTATTAACTAATTTACTTATGTATTGAACAAAATCAGCGGATGGCAATGATTTACCCTCGGTCTTAAGGTTGTAATTAGCACCATCAAAAAATTGGGTTGATGCAATATCAAGTGCGATCGATACATCAGTTGCTGGATTTAAACCAACCGATTCAATTACTTTAATCACAAACTCACAGGCAGCAGCAACTGATTCAAATGGAATACCAAGACCACCCTCATCTGCGATCAAATGCGTCACCTTGCCATCAGCTGCGCCCATCTTTGCGGCAGCTTCGCGAATAGCAACAATCCAAGATAAGGCCTCTGTAAATGAGATAGCACCATTTGGCACTACTAAGACATCCTGGATATCCAATGTGCGCCCGGCGTGTGCACCGCCAGAGAGAATATTTACCATCGGCATTGGAATCTCTAGATCACCATCACCATTAAATAGTCGAACCAAGGATTTATTTTGAGAGTGCGCATCAGCAATCGCAGCTGCTAGTGAAACTGCAAGAGTTGCATTTGCACCTAGCTTTGCATGATCATCAGATGGATCTAGATCTACTAATTGGGTATCTACATCGGGTAGTGAGATTTGTTTATCTAATAAGGTAGGCGCAATTAGATTGTTAATGTTGGTGACCGCTTGGTTCACTGATTTGCCAGCATAGAACTTATTAGCAGTAGGGGAGTTGCCATCTCGCAACTCTTTTGCTTCATGTTTTCCAGTTGAAGCACCAGATGGCACCCTTGCAGTATGGATAGTTCCATCAGATAAAGTAATTGCAGCAGCAACTGTTGGTCGACCTCTTGAGTCTAAAACCTGGTAGCCAACTACCTTTTCAATCTTCATCCCTTGCTCCTTTGAAACAAATCAACAATTGAGATCTGATCACCTTTTCCTAGAATATCTTTTGTGTAGCTTACTAACGCACTCTGCTTACTTGTATCTAGGTAATTAACGGGAGATTTACCTTCAACTCTAGCCAATGCGATTAATGCTGTGTGCAGAGAGAGTGAGGATGCGATTGGCCGAATTTCTTCATATGCAGAGATAAATCGCTCAGCAGCTGCGCTTAACAACTTTTCCTCAAGTGGCTCATCAGATCTAAATCTTTTGCAAAGTAAGTGGGCTAATAAAAAGGCTAAATCAAAAACTGGATTACCTACATGAGTAACCTCAAAATCTAAGATGTAAACCTGATCATCCATGCCAACCATTATGTTTTTCGGTGAGAAATCCCCATGCACGATGGTGGTTTTATCTCCCTCTAATTCATTAATTAATCGGGTAATCACTGGATTTAGTAACTCATTTTTTGCAGCTACAAAACGGTAGAAGGGATCGATTCGTAATTGCTCAAAGAGTGAATCCTCCATAAATTGCATTCTGGCCGCTTTGTCCTTTTCACCAAAGTTGTGCCACTGCGCAAGGGTGGTTCCCAATACATGCGCTACATCTGGATTGATTACCCCACTCAATAAATCACTCTTCCAAACTGTGCTACCAACTGGAACTCGATCTAAAATTAAGATAAATCGCTCTGGATCTAAAAATACTAAATTCGGGACTTGATTTGGGCTTAACCTATGAAACAAGGCGATCGCATTAGCCTCAACAATTGCTCGGCGTTGATCCGCCTCCCATTTTTGCGCAACCATTAGCTCTGCTAGCGCCTGCTTTACCACCATTTTTTTATCTTTAGTAGTGATAGCTAATACAACATTAGATACACCACCAGTTAGAACCTCAACCTCGGCCTTCTCAGTTGCGGAGATAATCTCTTTCTCAATTAAATAGGAGAGAACGGTATCTTCAGTAAGTAACTCAGTGCTCATTTTTACTAGATAACTCGAGCGATTGAGAATCCAAAATCAACAAATAATGATTGACCAGAGATCGCAGTGTTATCTTCACAGCCAAGCAGGTAGGCAGCATTTGCAATATCGGTTGGGACCGTTAATTTATGTCCTGGTGTCTGTGCCTCAATATTTTCAATCTGCGTATTACTTAACAAGCCACGTGCCATTGGTGTTTCAACTATGCCGGGCAGTAAACCATTTACCAAGATGCCCTTTGAATTTCCAAGATCTACCGCCATCGAACGAACCAAGCCACCAACTGCAGCCTTAGTAACGGTGTAGGCCATCTTCTCTTGTCGAGTTAACTGCTCCCAGAGAGAGCTTAAAATAACAATCTTGCCCTTTTGCTTAATTAAATTATTAGCTAGTAATACCTTTGCTGTCTCAGATATAAATGTGACATTTGCTTCAAATAAGCGGTTTAGATCGGCAAGGGATGAGCTGATTACTGAATCATTAATGTTGGCACCTTGAGCAAAGACAACTGCATCAAAGATTTGGCCCTTAAGTAGATCTGGTACCGGCCCTGCGGTTAATGGAAGTTGAAACTGCACCTTTGAATCGGTGATAGTTCTAACTCCATAAACAACCTCATAGCCCTCACCTGCAAACTTGGCAGCGATCGCTGAGCCAAGTGCACCGGTGCCACCAAAGATTAATAACTTTGCCATATTATTTTTTAAAGCCATACCGATCAATAATCGCCTTGCTGATTGCTGCTCTGCGAACACGCTCTTTTGCTGATGATTCAACCAATCCTTGAATATGGGCTCCTGATGGATACAAACCAGGTGAGTTTCGGATGGTAAATTTCAAATAGATTGGTGCAGCAATGCGAACTAAATCTGGTGCTTCATAGTGGCGAACTGCACCACCAAAATCATCTGGACCTTCAACGTAGACATCAAGTGGTAAATCAACTTGGGCACGAATGGCGGCAATTTGTTGAAGTGATAAATCAGTTGCCAGATTAAGGGTAGATGCACCGAGATCTTCCAGAAGCGCAGCGGTGGCAGCGTTATTACAAATCATTGCAACTGAGGTTTTTAAGATTAAATCCTTAGGTAGATCACCTTTGCGCTTCGCTTCACCTAAAACTTTAAGTAGGCCAAGATCTCCAACTAAAACTGAACGCAATCCAAGATTTACACCATGAATTACATCCTCTAACGCAAAGCGAAGTTGATCTGTGCCACGCAATGTTGGAGAGGCAATCACGCCAGCAGATGCTGAAACCTGCTTACCAATATCCCAAGCAGCACGTGGTCCAACAAATAAACAAACCTCAATCTTCTCCTTCTTGCCCATTGCAACCATCTGTTTGATCTCATCATCGGTTTGCATCATGATGCCAGAGCCTTGTGAGATGCGATGAATGATTAACTTATGTTTTTTCGCCTCATCTAAAACAGTTTTAAATGCGGCTGGACCTTCAACAGATGGAATCTCAATCTTGTACCTTGCGCCATCGGCAAACCGTTTAGCTGATTCAGGCAATCCATCAGCATCCTGGCTTTGGATCTTTTGCTTATTTAATATTCCGATTGATCGCTTCATTGGGCCAGCCGCATCGCGGGTGCTGGGCCACTTTGAGTTTGAGGTGGTTTTGGTCACCGATTTTTTAATAGCCATGACGCTCCAATCAATGAGATCTTTCGCTTAAAAGTTATAGATGTAGCCTACTTAGCCAAGTAGGATATGGAAACCATGACAACCCAAATCTCATCCTTTGAGCGCAATTCATTTGAAAATCAGGTAATCGTAATCACTGGTGCCGCTAGCGGCATCGGTAAAGCGGCCGCCCAATTAATCGCATCCCGTGGCGGAACTGTGATCGCTTTAGATTTAAATGAAGATGGTTTAGCCGGATCTGATTACTCCTATCAGCTAGATATTTCAGATCAAGCTGCGGTATTTAAAGTAATTGCAGATATTCAAAGTAAACATAAGCGAATTGATGCGCTAATTAATTGCGCCGGATATCCAGGACCAACCTCTGAATTTGTAGAAAATATTAAGTGGCCTGATTTTGAAAAGGTTATTGCAGTAAATTTATATGGGGCGATCTGGTTAACTCAAGCGGTGCTTCCAATTATGAAATCCCAAAAGTATGGCCGAATTGCTCAGGTGGCATCCATTGCAGGTAAAGAGGGAAATCCAAAGATGTCACCGTATAACACCTCTAAATCTGGACTGATCGGTTTTGTTAAAGGTATTGCAAAAGAGGTTGCGACTTTGGGAATAACAGTTAATGCACTTGCACCTGCGGTAATTAAAACCCCAATTAATGAAAATACTTCACAAGAGTTACTTGATTACATGATTGCAAAGATTCCAGCCGGTCGGTTAGGTGAAGCTGATGAGGTTGCAGAGATACTTGCATTTATGGCATCAAAGGCTTGCTCATTTACAACTGGCTTTACCTTTGATATCTCAGGTGGGCGAGCTACCTACTAATTAATCTTGCGTTTTCCATGCAAAGATTTAATTAATTTAATTACTACTAGATCTGCCAACTTTGATCTCTTAAATGAGGTAAAGGTAATTGGCAATCTAAACCTTGGTTTAACAACAGTTCTGGCGTAGGTGTACTCCAACAGCCCTTCTGCACCATGGATGCGTCCATAACCACTGTCCTTAACTCCACCAAATGGAACTGTGGCAACAGCTGCAAATAAAAATACTGAGTTAATTGAGACCATGCCACATTGCAGTTGGCTGGCAATTCGCTCACCTTGGCGCCGCGAAAATACAGCAGCAGCTAAACCATAATTGCTGGCATTTGATAATGCGATCGCCTCTTCAACTGATGAGACTCGATTAATCGCAAGGGTTGGCCCAAAGGTTTCATCACTCATTGCAGTTGAGCTTTCTGGCACCTCTAACATGATTACTGGTTCAACAAATGGCGCACGAACTGAGTCTGTGCCACCTAATGCAAATTTGGCACCTTTGGCTGCTGCATCGCTTAGGTGAGATTGGATTACATTTAATTGTGCCGGCATAGTTGCTGGGCCGTAATTCTTGCCAGCCTCAAGCTTTTTTGCTTGCTTAGTGATCTCTTCAATAAATTGATCAGCAACAGATTGCACAACATAAACACGTTCTGCACCAATACATGATTGACCAGCATTTACCATGGCCGACCATAGTGATTGCTCTGCCGCTAATTTAACATCAGCATCTGCCGCCACAATTACTGGATCTTTGCCACCACACTCAAGCACGACCGGAATCATTCTTTCAGCACAGGCTACTGCAACCTTTTTTGCTGTTCTAGTTGATCCAGTAAATGAAATCTTATTTACTGCCGACTCAGTTAGCGCCCGGCCAACCTCTGGTGTTCCAGTAACAGTTGTGAAGATGGCAGCAAATGGTGCGACCTCAATAAAGGTATCGGCTAACCACTTACCAACACCTGGTGTGAACTCAGATGGTTTAAATACAACGGTATTTCCAGCAGCTAGTGCATATGCGATAGATCCCATTGGCGTAAACATTGGATAATTCCATGGGCCGATAACACCAACAACACCAAGTGGTGATCGCTGAACTTGTGCCTTCATGTTAAACATCAACAATCCAGATGCACGGTTCTGGGTTTGCATAATCTCTTCGGCATTTTTAGCAGCCCAAGCTAGATGATCAATTGCGATTGATACTTCTAATGTGGCATCACTTACTGGCTTGCCAGTTTCAACAGCAATCAACTGCGCAATCTCTTTAACACGAGAGGTTAACAACGCTGCCCACTTAAGTAGAACTTTTTTTCGTCCTTTAAAATCAAGTGCTTGCCAATCAATTGCCGCCTCTTTGGCTGATGCAACAGTTGCAAAAACCTCATCTGGTGTGAAATTTTTATACTGGGCAATTACCTCACCAGTGGTTGGATCATGTTTTGCAAATGTGGCGGTTGAACTCATGAGGTAAGAGTAAACTGCTTTTGTGTCAGAGTTAATCCGCCCAAGTACAGTTCTGCCGGCAATTCGCACGCCTATCACCATTAAAACCGCAGATGGCCTTAATTTAATTGGTGAGGTTGCTACCCCAACCGGTGAGATAACTGGCTCATTATTAATGCTGCATCCAAATCCATCTGGCGGGGGAATGATGGATTCACATATTTATAAGAAGGCGGCAAATCGGTTACCAGCAATGGCTGGCATTCAAATAATTAGATTTAACACGCGAGGCAGTGAGAGCGAAGCGGGTAAGAGCGATGGCGAGTTTGATCAAGGTCGAAGTGAGAAATTAGATGTACTGGCCGCAATTGATTACTGTTTTGATGAGTTAAAGGTTAAAGATTTATATGTAATTGGCTGGTCCTTTGGAACTGAACTGGCACTTATGTATGCCCGTGACAGCCGAATTAGAGAGTTAATTCTTCTTAGTCCACCACTGCTTGCAACAACTGATGAAGATTTAGCCTTTTGGGCAAAGGATGGCCGGCCAATCACTGCACTTGTTCCAGAGCATGATGATTACTTAAAGCCAGAAGCTGCACAAGTGAGATTTTCTGAAGTACCTAATTTAAAAGAGATTGATGTTGCAGGTGCTAAACATCTTTGGGTGGGTGAGCCGATGGTTTACTTAGTGTTAAGTGAGATTGTAAAAGTTATTGCACCAAGTAGATTGCCACTGCCGGAGGAGATTTAAGAGTTATCCGCTCTTGGAAATACAACCTCATCAAGAATCAACAACACTGCAGCTGCAATTGGAACTGCAAGCAAGCCGCCAACTAGGCCAAGCAAGCTTGTACCAAGTAGTGCGGCAATGATTGTTACAAGCCCAGGAAGTGAAAGAGATCTGCGCATAATTTTTGGTGTGATTACATAATTTTCAATCTGTACATAGATTATGTAGAGCGCTAAAGCGATGAAGGCAGTTTGTGGTGAATCTGTAAGAGATACCAAGGTAACAAATGTCATGCCAATGAAGTGGCCAATTAATGGAATAAAACCACAGACTAAAACCAGCATCGAAAGTGGTCCGGTATATGGCATTCCAATGGCTAATCCCATAATTAAGATAAAGAGTGCGGCCAGAATTGCAATTATTCCTTGCCCACCTACAAAGGAGCCAATGCGAGAGATGATTGCATTTGTTAACTTTGCTACTCGATCTCTGCGTGAGTTTGGTACCAAACGTAGGCCAATCTTTACTACCTTATCTAGTGAGGATAAGAAGTAAAGGGTCAAAACTAAAATTGTAATTGTGGCAACAACCCCAGAGATAAATGCTCTGCCAACACCAACCACGCCGCCAAAAGCGGTTACGACAAAGGCGCCATCTTTAATTACTGAATTAACCCTACTTTCAAGGGAATCGATAATTCCATACCTATTGTTAAGATCATTAATTACAGAGTTATTTTTTAAATCATTTACTAATTGCGGTGCGTTATCAAAAAAGGAGTCGATCTCTTCAAGAAGCGGTGGAATAGCAATCCAGATAAACAATGCCACAAATAGTAAAACTGAGCCGACAACAACTCCGACAGCGTAACTCCGACGCATATTGCGACGTTGGAAGTAATCAACTGCGGGGTTTAATCCAATTGCCAGGAAGAGTGAGATCACAATTAAAACAAAAACTTGGCTCGCAGATGCTAGAGCTCTCAAAATTGTTAACGCAATTAATCCACCGGCCACCGCCATAAATCCAAAGTAAAATGGATTTGACGCATCAATTGGTCTGCCTCGAATACCAAAATCTTCAGCTTTTGCAGATGGCTTTACCTTTCGCGAAAGCTTTAGCCTTGCTGCGACCTTTGGTTTCTTAATTGATTTAAATCTTGCCATAATCGCAATTTTAACTGGCTATTCACCATTATTAGTGCAGATAAGCAGTAGTAAATAAGAGAGAATAAGGCCATGACTGGCTTGCGAATCAAGGGATTAGGTGAGGAGATCGCCACCCTGGCCCAACTTCCCTGGGATAAGCCGTTGGAGGAGTGGCCAGAGGATGAAGTGCTCACTCAGATGCGTGGTATCTCTCGCCACGTGGTTCGGTTAATTAGATCTAATCCGCAAAAAATCAATAGTGAGATATTTGCAATTAAAGAGACCAACGCTGAGTTTTCAAATCGAGAGTACTCATTACTGCGCGAGTTAAATCAAAGAGGTGCACCTTGTGTTGAACCGGTGGCGGTAATTGAAGGCAGATTAGATAAGGATGGCAATGAGTTACCAGCAGCATTAGTTACAAAGTATCTACCGTACTCACTTCCATACCGAGTTGTTTTAAGTGGTTCGGTAACTCCAGCTGAAGTATTAAATATGGCAAATGCATTAGCCTTGTTATTAGTTCGCATGCATCTGCTGGGTTTTTGGTGGGGAGATTGTTCCCTATCAAATACCTTGTTTAGAAGAGATGCTGATGAGTTTGCCGCTTACTTAGTGGATGCTGAAACTGGTGAGTTTCAAAAGAGTTTAAGTAATGGCCAACGTGAACATGATCTAGAACTTGCATTAGTAAATGTGGCTGGTGAGTTAGATGATTTAGCTTCAGCAGGTGTTCTGCAAGCAGATATGGATCCAGTCCGCGCAAGTGAGGGTGTAATCAAAAGATATCGCCGGCTTTGGGCGATGTTAAAAGAGCCACAGATATTAGATGCAGCAGATCGGCAGGCGGTAGAGCGGGCAATGCGTTCGCTTCAAGATTTAGGTTTTGCAGTTGAAGAGGTTGAGGTAACTACACAAGGTGATAAAGGTGTTCTTAAGTTTCAACCAAGATTAGTTGCTGCTCGCTATCACGCAAATCGATTAGAGGAGTTGATGGGGCTTAAGGCTGAGGAGTTACAAGCAAAGCGATTATTAGCCTCTTATGATCGTTACAAAGCTCGTGAGTTTCCACCTAGCACGCCACATGCGATAGCGGTTAAGCAATGGCTAACTGATGTATTTCGTCGGGTAGTGAACCAAGTTCCAGATGATTTAAAGGGTCGGGTAGAGCCGGCGCAGTTATTTCACGAAGTACTAGAGAATCGCTGGTACTTAGGTGAGAAGTTAGGCCGTGATGTTGGACTAGATTTTGCCACTCAGGATTACATTGAAAAGGTTTTACCGTATCGAATGGATTCAGGAGTCTTAGTAAATAAATGAGTAAAAACCCATTTGCGGGATTGCCAAATAATAAATTTGGTAACGCCTTCGATCTAAGCTCTCTTAAAGCACCAGCTGCAGGTGAATCAACAATCGCCTACGGTAAAGCGGTAACACAGGCAAACTTAGTTTCAGATTTTGTAAAGGAATCAAATAATAAGGTTGTTATTTTGCTTTGCTGGTCACCGCGTAGTGCCCAAGCCAAAGAGATACTAGAAATATTAGGAAAACTAGAAAGAGCTGATCAAAACACCTGGTTGCTTGGCACGGTAAATGTTGATGCCGAAGCGGCGGTTGCACAAGCGCTGCAGGTTCAATCAGTTCCAGTTGCAATGGCAATCATTCAAGAGCAGGTAATTCCACTATTTGAATCTGTACCACCACTAGATCAGGTACGCCTAGTTATTAACAAGTTGCTAGAACTAGCTGCTGGCAAAGGTATTGGTAAGGCGCCCGAAAACTCTGCAGTTATTGAAACTCCAATGGAGCCAGAGGAGGAGGCGGCTTACGCCGCTATGGAAAAGGGTGATTATGCAGCTGCCAAAGCGGCTTATCAAAGCTGGCTAAAGCGCAAACCAAATGATCCAGTTGCAACAATTGGATTAGCACAAGCAGATTTAATGAACCGAATAAACGGTTTAGATTTTGGATTAACCTTGAAAAACTCGAAAGCTGATGATTTAACATCACAGATGATGTGTGCGGATATTGAGATCGCCCAAGGTGATTACGAGGCAGCTTTCAATCGATTAATTGCAGCTGTGAAAAGCTTTACTGCCGATGATAGAGATAAGGCCAAGGCCCACCTGCTTCAGTTATTTAATTTAGTTGATCCAGCTGATCCAAGGCTAGTTAAGGCCCGTGGCCAATTGGCGAGTGCACTCTTTTGAAAAACTTCAAAACTTCAGAGTTTCAATCAGTTGAGCGAAGGTATTTAAGTTACATATTTTTTCTATTTGGCTTATCAATTATGTCTCTTGCCCCACGTACTCCAGATTTGAAGGCTAATTTAAATGTAAATAATGGCACCTTCGGTACATTGTTAAGTACCGCTTCAATTGGCTCAATTGTGATGCTTTTAATTGGTGGACAGATTGTGCATCGGATTGGTGCTAAAAGAGCGATGCAGATCGGTTCAACCGCAGTTGCTATCACCTACATTGTTTTGGCTCATACCAAATCACCATTTGTATTTGTAGTTGCCAGCATTCTCAGTGGTGCTGCAATATCGATTTACCATATCGCTAGCTCTGGCCACACTCTTCATCGGCAAGATCAAGTTGGAAAAATCATTATCCCAAAGTTACATGGCGCTTGGGGAATCGGAGCATTGGCCAGCTCGGCAATTGCTTTCTTAGTTGCAGCTAATGTCTCTATCGCCTGGCATATCACCACTTTGATGGTGGTGGTTTGGGTAATTACGATCTATGTCATAAAGGTCTTAGATCCAAGTTACTCACCAAAACCATCTGGTGATGATGCATATCGCTTAACCTCATTAAAACAATTTAAGTTTAAAGTGAATTGGTTTTTATCTATCGGCTTTTTCTGTGCTTCCATTGTTGAATTTACAATTGCAGATTGGGCTACCTTATTTGGCAAAGAGGTTATGGGGATGGCGCAATCAACAAGCGCCCTTAATTACCTGACCTATCTCTTAGGTTTAATCATCGGCAGATTTTCAATTGGTTGGGCGCTTAAGCATGGCAGTGAGCAGTTTTGGATTAAATTTGCTGGTGTATTTGGTGGTGGCGGCTTTATTTTGATGCTCCTACTTTCGACCGCCTTACTTGAGACAAATAAATCTATTGCTTATGCACTTAACTTTCTTGGATTTTTAATTGCTGGCCTTGGTACATCATTTTTGGCACCAATATTTTTCTCTATCGCCGGTCGCTTAGCTGATGGTAAAAACTCATTAGCAGTAGCTCAATTAAGCTTTGTAAATACATTATTGATCTTTAACTCAAAATTTATCTTGGCCTGGATCGCGCAAATAACCTCCATTACCGTTGCATTGATTACGGCAGGTTGTTTGATGGCGCTATTGCTGCACTTTGGAAAGATTGGTTCCAAGAAGCGAATCTAGTAAGGGTTAGATCAGCCTGAACCTTCAGTGTTACCAGCATCAGCTGCAGTTACATCATTAATCTGATACTTCTTAATCGCCTTCTTTACCTTGCGCTTATTAATCACACCAGCATCAGCTAATTGTGATAGCGCCGCAATTGCAATTGATTCAGCATCTACTTTAAAGTGACGACGCAGCGCACCCCGTGTATCTGATAATCCAAAACCATCTGTGCCAAGTGAGTAGAAATCCTGCTCGATCCATGGCGCAATTTGATCCTGAACTGAGCGCATAAAATCACTAACTGCAATAACTGGACCTTTGCGACCCTTTAATTGCTTGGTCACAAATGCTTGCGCCTTTTTGCCTGGATTTAGCAGATTGTGGCGATCGACATTTAAGCCATCGCGACGTAACTCATTCCAAGAGGTTACTGACCAAACATCTGCAGCAATCTTGAAATCCTTATTTAACAATGCTTGTGCCTTTAGCGCCCAGTTAACTGAAACTCCAGATGCCAGAATCTGTACTCGCTTGCTGCGCCATTTAGGTGCTTTCTTAAATAGATAAATACCTTTAAGCAAGCCATCAACATCAAGATTTTCTGGCTCTTCAGGCTGCACATATGGCTCGTTATAAACAGTCAGGTAGTAGTAAACATTTTCACTATCTTGCCCATACATGCGGCGCAAACCATCTTTAACAATATGGCCAAGCTCGTAACCAAATGCCGGGTCATAGGCAACTACTGCTGGATTTGTTGAAGCTAGAAGTAATGAGTGGCCATCCTCATGTTGTAAGCCTTCACCATTTAATGTGGTGCGACCTGCAGTTGCCCCCAATACAAAGCCACGTACTAATTGATCAGATGCTGCCCAAAATGAATCACCAGTTCGTTGGAAGCCAAACATTGAGTAGAAAATATAGATTGGAATCATTGGTTCATCATGTGTTGAGTAGGAGCTACCAACTGCAGTAAATGAGGCAACGGAACCCGCCTCATTGATTCCTTCATGCAGAATTACACCCTCCTTAGATTCTTTGTAAGAAAGCATTAATTCACGATCTACCGATGTATATGTCTGACCATGTGGTGAGTAAATCTTTAAGGTTGGGAACAATGAATCCATACCAAAGGTGCGCGCCTCATCGGGAATAATCGGCACAAATCGCTTGCCAATATCTGGATCTTTAATCAAATCCTTTAACAAACGTACAAAAGCCATCGTTGTTGCAATCTCTTGCTGACCAGATCCTCGTTTTACCGATTCATAGGTTGAATCCTTTGGTTGTGGCAATGGCTTTGAAACTTTGCGGCGTGAAGGAATAAAACCACCTAATTCACGGCGACGATCCATCATGTATTGGTACTCAGGTGAATCCTTACCTGGATGACAGTAAGGCGGGAGCTTTGCATCGATCGCCTCATCCTTTACTGGAATAAATAGGCGATCACGGAAGCCAATTAGATCCTCAATTGTCATCTTCTTCATTTGGTGAGTGCTGTTGCGAGCCTCAAAGTGAGAGCCCAAAGTCCAACCCTTAATTGTCTTTGCCAAAATTACAGTTGGTCGGCCATTATGTTCAGAAGCTGCTTTGTATGCTGCGTAAAGCTTTCGGTAATCATGGCCACCACGCTTTAGATTCCAAATTTGATCATCTGACCAAGTTGAAACCATTGCAGCGGTGCGAGGGTCGCGGCCAAAGAAGTTATCCCGAACAAATCCACCATTTTCTGATTTAAATGTTTGGAAATCACCATCTGGTGTTTGGTTCATCAAATTAACAAGTGCACCTTCTCGATCTGCAGCAAGAAGTGGATCCCACTCGCGGCCCCACACGACCTTAATTACATTCCAGCCCGCGCCACCAAAGATAGATTCCAGCTCTTGAATAATCTTGCCATTTCCACGGACTGGTCCATCTAATCTCTGTAAATTACAGTTAACAACAAAGGTTAAGTTGTCTAATCCTTCACGTGCAGCCAATGAGATTCCGCTTATTGTCTCTGGCTCATCCATCTCGCCATCACCAAGAAATGCCCAAACATTTTGATCGCTTGTATCTTTAAAGCCGCGAGCGTGTAAGTAGCGATTAAATCTTGCTTGATAAATTGCATTTAATGGACCAAGTCCCATTGAAACAGTTGGAAATTGCCAGAAATCTGGCATCAAACGTGGATGTGGGTATGAAGATAAGCCGCCACCTTCATGTGATAACTCCTGGCGGAAACCATCCATTTGTTTCTCTGTTAAACGGCCCTCCATAAATGCACGTGCATACATTCCAGGGGAAGCATGTCCTTGGAAAAATATTTGATCGCCACCGCCAGCATGTTCTGCGCCACGGAAGAAGTGGTTAAAGCCGACCTCATATAAAGATGCTGAGGATGCGTAAGTTGAAATATGTCCACCAACTCCAACACCTGGGCGTTGTGCGCGATGCACCATGATTGCTGCATTCCAGCGAATAAATGCGCGGATACGACGTTCAATAAACTCATCACCAGGAAACTCTGGCTCTAACGCTGGTGGAATTGAGTTGATGTAATCAGTTGTACGAAGTCCACCAACACCAACATTTTTCTCATTAGCTCGTTGAATAAGTGAGAGCATTAAATATCGAGCACGAACTGGACCAGCATTTTTTAAAACTGCATCAAATGATTGTTGCCATTCAGTGGTCTCTTGTGGATCGATATCAACTAATTGATCTACAAGGTGATCTGGGCCCTCAAACAATTCGCTCACGGGGCTATCTTCGCCCCTAAAGGGGTGTTTAGTCATATTTGAGAGCGTAAGGCAGGAGTGATCTGGCTTAATGATTTGCATATGGCGCCAAGGTTGGGTGGACTACTCCTAATGAACTCCGCACAGGCCCCTGGTGCCACCGTTGAAAGATTGGGCATCACAAAGGATCAACTAATTCTTGAAGTTGGTTTTGATAATGCAGATTGCGATCTTGAGATTCGAAGTGCAATAACCCAAAAGAGTGGAACAGAGTTTTTAACATCTGAATCCCAAGAGGTAGTGGATGCGGTAATTCTTTGGTGGCGCGAAGATGATGGTGATTTAGTAGATGAATTAGTAGATGCACTTACCTACTTAACTGAGGATGGTCCAATCTGGTTATTTACACCAAAGGCAGGTCGGCCAGGACATGTAGAGGCAAGTGATATTCAAGATGCAGCACCAACAGCTGGAATGTCACAAACCACCTCATTTTCAGCTGGCGCTGATTGGAGTGCAACACGTTTAGTAGCAAGACATGCCGGAAGCAATATCAAAAAGAAAAACAAGTAAAGGGAGATAGAAATGGCGCTCGCAATTGGTTCAGCTGCACCTGATTTTGAATTAGTAAATCAACATGGAGAGAAGATCTCACTTAGCTCTTTTAAAGGCAAGAAGAATGTTGTAGTGCTCTTTTATCCATTTGCATTTAGCGGTATCTGTACCGGTGAGCTTTGTGCACTTCGTGATGATCTCTCATCATTTCAAAATGATAATGTTGAATTAATCGCTATCTCTTGTGATCCAATGTATGCCAATAAGGTATTTGCAGAGCAAGAGGGCTATAAGTTCCAAGTTCTCTCAGATTTCTGGCCACATGGCGCAGCGGCCAAGTCATACGGAGTCTTTGAAGAGTCACGAGGTTGCGCTACTCGTGGCACATTTATCATTGGAAAAGATGGAAATCTAAAGTGGCAGGTTGTTAATACACTTGGTGAAGCACGCAATGTTGCTGCATATAAAGAGGCATTAGCAGCACTGTAAATTTGTGCGGAGATTGGGAGTAATACTTATCAACTAGTAGTATTCCCATCCCAGCGCATAATTGGGTGGTTAGCTCAGTGGTAGAGCGCCTCGTTTACACCGAGGATGTCGGGGGTTCGAAACCCTCACCGCCCACAGTAAATCGGGTAATTCCCCGAGACAGAACAACCAAAATTTGGCAGAACTTAAC
>Ga0247831_1000354_pt1 | contig 101129 bp, 89 predicted proteins | sample LaCruzMarch2015__9_FD_192406 | JGI IMG/M metagenome (GOLD analysis project Ga0247831, IMG submission 192406) | Freshwater microbial communities from meromictic Lake La Cruz, Castile-La Mancha, Spain - LaCruzMarch2015_1m | ecosystem: Environmental > Aquatic > Freshwater > Lake | place: Spain...
GCTGTCCTTCGAGCAGCGTGAATTGCTCGAACAACGAACGCCCTTCTTCGGAGAGATCGACGACCTGTTCTTCGGTCCGGAAGGCCTGTCGCAGCCCCTCGACCAACCGCAGCGAATCCTGGAGTTTGACCAATTCGCCCTCGATAAAGTTCAAGGTGTTTTCGGCCATGACGTTTTTCTGCTCCAGCCCGAATTGGATGTACTGCTCGATAAACGTGTTGAGAAAGTCCCGATCCTTGGCGGGAACACTGCCCACAATCGACAAAATGGCCCCAGACGATCCCTCGGCTGCGGCCTCGATGGTGAGGCGTTTGCTGTACTCTTCGAGCAAATTGGCGTTGGAGCGGAACCCAAATTGCATGGGTTCGTCCTTGGCTTTGACGTGCTCGGTGCGGACCACGCGAAAGCGACATCCCGCGGTTTCGATCCATTCGCCGTAGCGGAATGTGCCCCGGACTTTTTCGAACGAAGCCCGACTCTCGGCGCTCATTTCGACCCCACTGCGCTCCTCAAAAGAATAAAAACGCTCAGGCTTTTCGAGGGGTTTGAGCGTAAAGCGGTCCTTGTCCTTGGGCTGGAGCGAATACAACAGACCCACTGCCTGTGGATGCGCAGGATCGTATTCGACCCGGATGGGGCTGTTCGGATAGACCTCGTTGGCCAAAAACTTGCCCTCGCTGTAGTAGGCTACTTCATAGTGCAGTTGATCGAGCGCCCGCTGCAGCATTTGATGCGACTTCATGACCAACAACTCGTTCTCGAAATCGAGACGGGGGTTGTAGTAGCCGATGGCGCTCATCACCGATTCCAATCCCGCATTGACCCCACTGTTGTCGGTATTGATCAACAGCAGCGCCTTGGTCTTGTATTTGGGCGTGGTATATCGGTTGATGAGGTAGGCCCCCAAAATGCACAAAACGGCACTGATCAGATAGACCGGCCATTGACCGACAATCCTCGACCAGAGCTGTTTGAGGTCCAGACCTTCGTCTTCTTTGTTTTGGCCGCGTTCGACCGGGGTAATTCCTTCTGGGCTCATTCCCGCTAAGGGGTTAATCGATTCGCGACAAAGTGTAAATCAAGGTCGCCGTGCTGGCAAGAACGGTGATGACCGAAGCAAAAGTGGCAAAGCCGGTGGTACCGATTCCCCACGACTTGGCGCGAAGGGGAAACACGTTGATGACGTCGTTGGGTTGGATAAACCACTCCGGACTCTGAACCGCTTTGTGGTTGGTGAGGTCGATGGTAAAGAACTGCACCCCTCCGTTGGTCTGGCGCACAATCTGAACCTCTTGCCGATTGCCCACCATGGTGATATCGCCCGCCATGGCCAACGCATCGATGATGGTCGCCTGATTCTGATAAATGACATATTTGCCAGGCCGGGCCACTTCGCCGATGGCGGTAAATCGCAAACCCGCCAACTGCACGGTAACATTGACCGCGTCTTTGGCGAAATACCCATTCATCAACTGCTGAATCTCGGTTTTGAGCTCGGAAACCGTCTTGCCCACCACATTGACCGGACCGATTACGGGCAAGTCGATGTTGCCTTCCATATCGACCGTGTAGCCCTGCAAATAGAAAATCACATCGCCGGCATTGAGGTTGCCGTAGTTCTCTTCTTTGTTGAACAGGCTCTGGGTCTCGGGGTTCAAGGTGGTCACCTTGACATTGACAATGTCGTTTTGCTGGAGCCGATAATCGGCGCGCTGGGTGGGTACGGATAGACTATCCGAGTCCGAATCGTCCCGATCGAGATAGGTCAGCTTGCTCAGAGGAATGCACGCACTGGCCGCGACCAGAACAAAAACAATCGAGGCGGCAAGCGCAGGCCTAAACGCAAATGAAGTCATCGGACGGAGGTGGTTGACAATGCCTTGATCCCGATTCCTGTGTGGAATTGGGGGCAAATATAACGAGTCGGCCCTTGGGGCGCGCCGTCCGAAAGCGAGCCGAGCCGCACCGAGGTCCTTCTTCGCTTATTTGAACGCCGAAAGACCCGTTACGTCCATACCCGTAATCAACAAATGGATGTCGTGGGTCCCCTCGTAGGTGATGACCGATTCGAGGTTCATCATATGGCGCATAATGCTGAAGTCGCCCGTAATGCCCATCCCGCCGAGCATTTGCCGGGCGTCTCGGGCTATTTGACTTGCCATGGCCACGTTGTTGCGCTTGGCCATCGAAATCTGGGCGCTGCTCGCCCTTCCTTCGTTCTTCAACTGACCCAACCGATAGGTCAGCGCCTGGGCCTTGGTGATTTCCGTAATCATTTCGGCCAGTTTTTTCTGCTGGAGCTGGAACCCGGCAATCGGTCGACCGAATTGTTGCCGTTGGAGGCTGTAGCGCAAGGCCGTATCATAGCAGTCCATGGCCGCCCCGATGGCCCCCCACGCGATTCCATAGCGGGCGGAATCCAAACAGCCGAGGGGAGCGCCCAAACCACTTTTGTTGGGCAACAGATTCTCCTTGGGGACTTTGACGTTCTCGAACACCAATTCGCCCGTGGCACTGGCGCGCAAGCTCCATTTGTGGTGGGTCTCCGGGGTGGTAAACCCTTCCATGCCCCGCTCGACGATCAGTCCGTGGATGCGTCCTTCTTCGTTTTTGGCCCACACCACGGCTACATCCGCATAGGGCGCGTTCGAAATCCACAACTTGGCGCCGTTCAGCAGGTAATGGTCGCCCATGTCTTTGAAATGGGTCACCATACCTCCAGGATTGGAACCGTGGTCGGGTTCGGTCAATCCAAAGCATCCGAGAAATTCGCCGCTCGCCAGTTTGGGTAGGTATTTTTTGCGCTGCTCTTCGCTTCCGTAAGCGTAGATAGGATACATCACCAACGAGCTCTGCACCGAGCAAGTGCTCCGAACCCCGCTGTCGCCCCGTTCAATTTCCTGCATCATCAGACCATAGCTGATCTGGTCGAGCCCGGCTCCACCGTATTCGGTGGGGATATAAGGACCAAAAGCACCGATTTCGGCCAAGCCCTGGATGAGCTGAGTCGGAAATTCCGCCTTTTGGGCATAGTCTTCAATAATCGGGCTCACCGCGCGCTTGACCCATTCCCGCGTGGCCTCTCGGACCAATTTGTGCTCTTCGCTGAGCCATTCGTCGAGTTGGTAGTAGTCCGGAGCTTGAAACAAATCCTGAGCCATGGGGAAAGCGATGGAGTTAGAAAGAAACGCAGCCAATTTGGTTAACAAAACCGGGCAAAGTTAGTTTGCAAGGGGTTCATTGAAATCGGCGGACTGCTTGGACCGCCTTAGATCGACCCCCGTTGACGCCAGAACGCCCACCTCGATAGTTTGGACCGGTTTTATGACTTCGCACAGGTTTGCCCTCCGCAATTGAGGCTACCTTCGTCTTAAACCAGCGTCCTACGCGTTGCCATGACACATCGAGCCCCTATTCTCGTACCCACCGATTTTTCGGCCGCCTCGTCCAAAGCCGCTGCGCTGGGCGCCGAAATGGCCCTGCATTCCGGTCAGATTTTGCGCTTGTTTCACGTCGAAAACGCCGATACAGCGGGTCTGCTGCACTCGGCCGGTCGTACGGAAACCCAAGCGGCAGCGGCATTGAGTTCGCTGGGTCAAACGCTCCAACAACAGCACCCGGGGCTCGTCGTCGAAGTCCGGACCCAAGCGGGGTCGGTCGTGGAGCAGTTGGTGGCCGAAACCCGCGACCCTGACTACGGAATGATGGTGATGACCACCCACGGAACCCGAGGACTAAGGCAAAATCTCTTTGGGGCCGATGCACTGCGCATCGCACAGGGATCGGCGATTCCGGTGTTGACCATGCCCGAAAAAGGAGCGAACTCCTACCGGGGCAAGACCCTGATTCTTCCCTACAGCGCCCATAAAAACTATGCGCAGTTGGTGGCCATCGCGGCCCAAATGGCCGAGTGGCTCGAACTGAACGTCACCGTGTTTGGCGTCAAAAAAAGCGGAGAGATTCTGGCGGAACAAACCCGAAAGAACATCGTGGAGGCCATGTCCGCCTTTCGGGAACAGGGAATTCCCGCCGAAGAGGTTTTGCGCGAAGCAGAAGGATTTAGCGTCGGATTTGCCGGAGAATTGCTTCGGTATGCCCGCGAAGTCGACGCGCGTTGGATCGGACTGATGTCTGAAGTGGCCGAAGAACACGCCTACTTTTCCAAAACGGATCGGGAGCGTTTGTTGAATAACGAACACGGCATCGGCCTCCTTTTTGTTCCAGCCTAAACCGAGGGCCCAGAAGACCTCCACACCCACATTAGGCAGTGTAAGGGCGGTCCTACTCCCACCCTAACTTTGGACCGTGGAACGAATGCCGCACCATTCCGATTGGAGTTTCTTGGTCCTTGTCTTGACCTATGGGGCCTATGTGGGTATGCGGCTAGGCTATCCCAAAAAATTTGCCGCCTTTCGCGCCTCGATTATGGGGGTGGGTCAACTGATGGGTCAAGGAAGGAGGGAGGAAGTGTTGACCGATCGGTTTAATCTGCTCCGCAATCTGACCTATTTCAGTCTGGTTCCATTGAGTTTGCTCTTGGCCCTCAGGGCTTCAGAGGGCGATCGCATCCATGCATCCGATTGGAAATGGTATCTCTTTTTGTTGGTATTGGTCGGGGGGGTCATCAGTCTGCAGCGCGTACTCAGCCTGCTTTTTGCCTGGGTATTGGACCGGGCCGAGCTCTTTGTCGAGCACTTCTACGTCCGAGATCACATCGGACAATGGGTCATGGTTCCGCTCTTACCGCTCTGTGTATTGGGCGTTTTCTACGACCCACTCGGACCTGGAATTGCCTGGATCTGCGTCGGGGCCATTGCCGCTTTTCACGTTCTGGGGCTCGTACAATCGCTTTCAATTTTAGAGGTGCGCACTCCTTTAGGCCTCGGCTGGGTTTTGTTGTACCTTTGCGCCTCGGAAATCCTGCCTTGGTGGATGGTTGTTGAAGCCGTCCAAAACCACTGGGGATTGGCCCGCTTCGATCTCTGAACGCCCCCCCCCATCAAAGTCGTGAAGATCAAGAACATACTTGTTTCCCAACCCGAACCCAAGGTAGACGGACACTCCCCTTACAAGGAGCTGGCAGACAAGCACAAACTGCGCATCGATTTCCGGCACTTTATCAAGGTTGAGGGCGTGCCCGGGGCCGATTTTCGCCGGGACAAAATCAACATCGCCGAACATACGGCCGTCATTATGACGAGCCGAAATGCGGTCGATCACTTTTTCCGGATATGCGAGGAAATGCGCGTTCCGATCAACCAAGATTTGAAGTACTTCTGCCAAACAGAGGCCATTGCCTATTATTTGCAGAAGTATGTCGTCTACCGAAAACGCAAGGTGTACCACGGTAAATCGAGTTTCTCAGATTTGATGGCGGTCATCAAAAAACACAAAGACGAGCGCTTTTTGCTGCCGAGTTCGGATGTCCAAAAACCCGACGTTCCGCAATTGCTGGACGAAGGCAAAATCAAGTATACTCGGGCGATACTGTACCGCACGGTGAGCAACGAATTGAGCGAAGTATCGATTGGCGATTACGAGATGTTGGTGTTTTTCAGTCCCGCGGGCATCAAGTCTCTGTTTCAAAATTTTCCGTCGTTTGTTCAGGGCGAAACCCACATCGCCGTCTTCGGCTCGAGCACACTCCAAGCGGCCCAAGAAGCCGAACTCGAAGTTCAGGTTATCGCGCCCAGCGCGGAATTTCCCTCGATGACCATGGCGCTGGAAGACCATATAAAGCGCAACCACAAAGCCAAATAGGCTTTGGAGGAATCGGAAAACGGCGCGAAAACAGGGGGTCTTCGCCTACCCCCCAGATTGAAATCGGAACGGCTTATCACCCGATTGTTTGAAGAAGGATGGGTCGAGGGACGAAGACCCCTGACCTTGCGCGTACTGCCCATCGAAGAACTCCAACACACTCAGTTTCTCTTTGCCGCGCCCAAGCGCCGCTTTCGGCAAGCCACGGTCCGGAATCAGGTCAAGCGCCGCATGAAGGAAGCCCTCCGGCTCGAATGGCCAACGGCCCCCGAATCGCTCAAAAGCGGATACGGCTTTGCCTTGCTCTGCCTGTCGACCCCTCCCCCCTCGGTGGCGGCCCTGCGAACGGCTTTGCGCGCGTTATGGCCCAAGCTCGAAGAACGCGGTTTGGCCCTTGGGACGAGCCAATCCATTTGAACAATAGCTTTGGGGAAACGCCCCACCCCCAATTGTTTCTAAGGCTTCTGCATGAAATCCGATAAAGTCCACCGTGCTCTGACCCCTATCGCGGTCCCTTCCCTTCGCGCTCTTGGCGCCGCCCTTGCGCTGTTGGCCGTGGGATTGGGCGCCCGGTCCGATCATTTCGAGATCAACAAACAACTCGAAATTTTCACCGATGTATATCGAGAAGTCCATCAGCACTATGTCGATCCGGTTTCTTCTTCCAAGCTGATGGAAACGGCCTTGCATGCCATGCTGGCCACCTTGGATCCGTATACCAACTACATTCCCGAATCGGCGGTCGAAGACTTTCGATCGGAAAACACCGGACAATATGGGGGGATTGGCGCCAGTTTGAGCCCGCGGGGCAAAGGCATGGTGGTGAGCTCGATCCATCCCGGGGCTTCGGCCGATTTGGCGGGTTTGCGCATTGGGGATATGCTGCTCGAAATCGATGGCACAGCGCTGGAAGGATTGGACATGGATCAGGTTTTTCGATTGGTCAAAGGCAGTCCGGGCACTGCTCTACAGTTGACTTATGAGCGCAAGGGAAAGAAAACCCAGACTTCGCTCAAGCGCGTCGAGGTGCGGGCGTTCAATGTGGCCTACAGCGGACGGGTGGCCGAGGGGGTTGGGTATATCTACCTCGCCAATTTTATGGGCAAGGCCTCGGACGAAATCAAAACCGCCTATTACGAGCTCTTAAAACAAGGTCCAATGAAGGCCTTGGTGCTGGACTTGAGGGGAAATCCAGGCGGACTTTTGGACGAAGCCGTGCGCACCTGCAATTTGTTCTTGCCCAAAGGACAAGAGGTGGTGCGGACCAAGGGTCGAGACCGGGCTTCAGAAGAGATTTTCCGAACCTCTGCCAATCCGATCGACGTCGAGATTCCCCTCGTGGTTTTGATCAATTCGGGTTCGGCTTCGGCCAGCGAAATCGTCGCGGGAACCTTGCAAGATTTGGACCGAGCCGTCGTTCTTGGACAGCGTTCGTTTGGCAAAGGGCTCGTCCAGCAAAGCAAACCGATCAGCTACGGGAGCCAAATTAAAATCACCATCGCCAAGTATTATACCCCTTCCGGTCGGTGCATTCAGGCCCTAAACTATGCCGAACGAGCCGAAGATGGCAGCGTGCGCGCAGTGCCCGACAGTTTGCGAAATCGATTCAGCACCCGGGGGGGGCGCACGGTCTTTGACGGAGGCGGCATCGATCCCGATATCGCCGTCCCCGAACCAAAGGGTTCTGCTCTGCTCGAAGGTCTCGAAGACCAATGGACGGTATTCGATTTTGCCAACGAGGTGGCGGAAAACAAACCCGAGTCGTTCCTGCCCGGGCAATTCGAGGTCGACGATCGTCTCTATGCGCGATTTGTCGAGTTTGCCCAAAAGCGCGGGTTTGCCCATCAGTCCTATTCGGAACAACTCATGGCGCAGTTGGATACGGTGATGCGGTTGGAGGGCTACGATGAACTGTCCAAAGAACTCGCCGGATTGCGGCAGCAGACCCTGAAGATGAAGTCCAACGACCTGCAGCGCCAAAGAGCGCGTCTGGCTCCGTGGATTGGGGCGGAATTGTGCGAGCGATGGGGCTATTTGCCTGGGCGCATTGAATATGTTCTGAAACACGACGAGGAGACCCAAAAAGCGGTAGAACTCCTCCAACAGCCGGAAGTCTATTCTAAGGTTTTGAAGCCCTGAAACCGGCACTATTTGAACGCATCAAAGAAGGCGGCTACGGACTGGCGCTCTCTTATTTCGCTTTCTTTTTGCCGTTCCAAACGGGTTGGGCTCCGACGGCGCTGGGGCTGATGCTTTTCGGTTTTTTCTGGGTGATGCGATCGCGGTGGGACATGCTTCTGGCCCAACTCTGGCACAACCGGGCCTTTCGCTGGGCGTTGTTGTTTGCTATAGCTACAGCGGCCTCGGTGTTTTGGAGCGAAAATCGCTCCGAAGCATGGCGGCTTTTCGCGCTTAAAATACCCTTGTTTGCTTGGCCCCTGGCGCTGGCCGGTGTCGAACCCTCGTATCGTTTTCGGGTCACTACCTTGCTCGATGTCTTTGTCTTGGGATTGTCGTTGAGCTGCGTAGCCTTGTTGTGCATGGCGCTGTACCAAAGCACGGTGCTGGGCGCCACCGACGCCTTTTTTTACCACAATTTGATGCGCTGGCCCATGTTGCCGGGACACTACTTCTCGCTCTACTTGGTTTTTGGGGCCGGGTGGACCCTCCACCGGTTGTTGCGCGATTTCAAGACCGCCTCTGGGGGGATCTTAGCGCTTCGAACCGCGGCACTGGCGCTTTTTGTGCTCGTGATTTCGCTGACCGCGGTGCGAATTGCGGCCCTCGGACTCGTGGCGGCCCTGCTCTTTGCGCTCTCTGATGCCCTACCCCGCAGGCCCAGACGAAATTGGGGAATGGTTTTGTCTGGCATTGGCGTTTTTGGATTGTTGATGCTTTCGCCCGAAACCCGGCGCAGGGCCGTTGAAACCTGGGACGAATGGAAGAGCTTCAACCGCCTCGAAACCGAAAAACAAACCAATGCCCGGGTCTATCTCTGGAAGCATGGTTGGGCGGTCATGCAAGAGCGCCCTTTGTTCGGGCATGGATTGGGCGATGCCGACGACCGTTTGCAGGCGCAACTCGAGACAGAAACCGCGTTGTTTTGGGATGGATCCGGACACTATCGACTGAGCGACCGCCGATTCAACTACCACAATACTTTTTTGCAAACCGCCGCCCAAATGGGGTGGCTGGGGTTGATCTTGTTGGTATGCTTGTTTGCGACCCTGCTCCACCCCCGAGCGGGTTTTGCTGCTCGGCTGCTCGGATTGGTCTGTCTGATTTCGTTCAGCACCGAATCGATGCTCGAGCGACAGGCGGGGGTGTTCTTTTTTGGATTTATGTTCGCTCTGCTCGCGGTAGAATTGGAGCGGACGAGGCGGACAGCGCCAGCAGGAGTACCGCCGCAAACAGCACCCCTTTTTGACGGTCGAGCAGAGACTCCGTAAGCCCGCTCAAAGCAAAAAACAATACCGCAGCAAACAAGAGGGGATCTCGGTGTTTCCAAGCTCGACTCCCGAGGGTGATTAAAAATCCCAGCAGCAACACGAGCCCCGCCCATCCGCCCTGCAGCAGAATCTGATAGTACATATTGTGGGCGTTGTAGCGGTTTTGGACACCGAGTACAAAGCCGATCTCGGCATAAGAGCGCTCGAGTTCCCGTTGGGCATCGGCTCCATAACCCTGCCAAGGAGCCCTAGCCAGCGCATGCCGCACGCCTTCCCATTCGGCCAGTCGAATGGTGAGGCCGCTAAAGGCTTCGATGCGGTCCGCGCCCAGATCGTATTCGAGGGATAGGCCTTGGGTCCAGCGCGAGCGGATCGACTCCGGCCCCTTCCACAACAGCAGGGCCAGCGCCAAGAACAAACCGCCCCCAAACGCCACCCAACGAACCCTCGGTATTCCGTGGGGCATCAAGCTGCGGCCAAACAGCACGAACGCAACGGGGAGGGTCGCCGCGAGCGCGATCCAGTTCATGCGTCCCTGGAGGATAAAAAACAGCCCCAACATCGACAAAAACGCGCCCCCGGTGGCCCATTTCGGCCAAGCGGGGGTGCTCGGAGTTAAAAACCGCTCCATCCCAGAGGCCATGATCAACAAACCCGCGAACAAGCTCATATAGGCTGGGTGCCATCCCAACGGAAAACTGTAGTGGTCATAAAAGAAATAAGTGGCAAAGGCCTGACCGGGTTCGACTTGGTGTTCGGCCCTCCACCACGACAAACCCAATCCATAGAGCGCGGTAACGAGCAATCCAGCCCAGGTGGCCGTCAAGAGGACGCGGCGCTCGGGCAATCCATCGGGCCCCAAGAGCACGAGTACGAGGGGGAAAACCAGAAAGGCCGAGCGCACTTGGATCAAATCGACGGCGCTCTTTGGATCCGAAAACAGCCCAAAAGAAGCTGTCAGAGCGAACAGGGCCATCGAAGGCCATAGCCAGGTCGTCGTCGGGCGCAGCCGGCGTTCTGACCAGGCTGATTTCCACAAGCGCGGATCGAAAACCACCAGAACGGCGAGGAATACCAACGGACTATTGCCGAGTCGCTCGCCTGTGGCCATCCAAAAAAAGGACAGCAACACGAGCGCCCTGCGCACGGTGTCCATAACAGGACGCTTCATGCCGTGGGCGCGGATCCGCGCGACTTCATCCAACGAGGTACTTGGCTGAGCAGCAGCGCGAGCCCCACAAACAACAGAAGTTGGTATTTGGGGAGCATACGTCCTTTGAGTACCGTGGCCAATAGCGCAAAACCGGCCGCCGTGGTAACGAGGACGGCCGTTCCCTGTCGATGGCTCAATCCGGCATCGAGCAACACATGGTGGATGTGGTTGCGGTCTGGGCTAAAGGGGGAGCGCCCGCGCATCAATCGCAAGACCACGACGCGGACCGTATCGAAAACAGGGATCAGGACCAGCGCAAAGGCATACACCGCCGAACCAATCGCAAAAAAGAAATTGGGCTCGGCCACCACGCTTTTCTGAATAAAAAACACGGTGATGACCGCGAGGTTAAACCCGAGAATCATGCTGCCGCTATCGCCCATAAAAATCTTGGCTTTTCGCCGATAATTGTACGGCAAAAAACCCAGCAAGGCCCCGGCATAACTGAGACACAAAATGAGAAACAGCACTTCTTGCATTCGGTAAAACCAATAGGCATAAATCAGCAAGATCAATACCCCCAGCCCCGAGCTCAACCCATTGATTCCATCGATAAAATTGAAGGAGTTGATCAGCAAAAGAAACAAGACCACCGAACCCATCACGCTGACCGAACAAGACAATTCTCCGATCCCAAACAAACCATACAGGCTCTCCATCCGCACATTGCCCACGAACACGACGAGGCACACTGCCAACAATTGACCCACGATTTTCTTGCTCGGACTCAAGGGGAACAAATCGTCTTTGATGCCCATCGAAAACAGAATGATGTACGCGGCGAGGATCGAATTTTGCTGGGGATAATCCAATCCAGCCGAGAACAAGACAAAACTGAACAAAAAGGCCCCGAAAATGGGTATGCCCCCCAACGCTCCAATACGTCGGGTGTGGGTTTTGCGCGCATCGGGTTCGTCGTACAACCGCTTGACCAAACTGAGTTGGATCAGGGCGGGAATGGCTGCATAGCACAGCGCGAACGACAGAGCAGCGCTCAAGACCGGAAACCAAGCGACCCAGGGGCTCATGACTGAGGAGTATAATGCGCCTTGCGGTTCAAACGACCGCGCTCCGAATCGAACGCCCATCCCCATTTGCCAAAATAGGCCCGGGCCGAACGCAGGTGTAATTGCAGTGCCTTGGCATTGCGGTAAGAATCTTTTTGGTAGTCGTGCACAATTTCGAATTCGGGTCGGTGGTGGTTGGTAGCGATTTGGGCCGCCCTTCTGCAAAAGTCCACATCTTCGAGATACAGAAAAAAGCGCTCGTCGAAACCGCCGAGGGTGCGGAGTACAGCATCGTCGAACCACATAAAACACCCGGACAGCACCGGAACTTCCATGGGCTGCAAATAGTCCGCTTGGCGAAACTCGTAGCGGTCAAAAGACCTTCTCAACGCCTGTTTGAGGAAAGCAGGCAGAAACCGCCGCCCGATCAAGTCAAAGGGGGTCGGCAGTCGTTTGCACAGGTGTTGGATGCGCCCATCCGGATAGCGAATGAGCGGGGCCACCACCCCAGGGTGCTTCAATTGGGGCCACAATCCGGCCAATCCGGGCAGCACCTCGGGACCAAAACGCACATCGGGGTTGAGCACGAGGTGGTAGTCGAATTGTTGGACCGAGTCGCGAAAAACGAGGTTGTGCGCGGCCCCAAATCCGAGATTGCGTCTGGGGTCGAGGTATTCGAGTCCGATCGACTCGGCCCAAGCACGCACACCGGACTCGGAGCGATTGTCGACCAAGACGAGCCGAAGCGACCCCTTCCACGAATTCCGCACGCTATCGACCGCCTGTTGAAGCAGGTCAATCGAATGACCATAGGTCACCACGGAACAGGAAAGAGACGGTGGGTTCACTCCCGCAAATTTGATACATCTCGGGCTGTATCCGAGGCAGGAGGCTCGGGATGCGTTTTTCGCAGTTCGAGAATGGATTGAATCAACAAAACCACCTCTACGGCATACACCGTTCCCAAAACCCAGCCCCAGCCTCCTTTTTGCGTACCTAGAGCCGTGAGACCCCACTGAATCAAACTTATCGCCACAGCAGTCCGGGCATAGCTGCGCGCATTCCCCCGGGCAATTTGGGCGACCTCTGCCAAATGCCGGTAGGCAAACAAGAGCGGAATGCCGGCCGAAGCGATCAGCATCGGAACAAAGGCCGGGCCCAAAACACCGCTTAGCCAAGCGCGCCCCAAAAACAGATAGGCTCCAAAGACGAGGAGAAACAAGGCATACAGCCCGAGAGAACCCATCCCAGCCCGGTACAACTCGGGTCCGCGCACCATCGTTCCCTCTTGACTCCAGCGCCTACTGAGCCGGGGCAAGAGCACGGTACCCAAGGCCTGTATGCCCAACTTAATCGCCAAAATGAACTTGTCGACAAAGGCATAGGCACTGACCACCGAAGCGGGCTGAAAGGCGCCAATCATCAGAATGGGGGCCTGTGCAAAACTGGCATTGGCCGCCGAAATCCAGAACAACCCCGCGCTTTCGCGCAGACTGCGCATCACCGCAACACCCGAAAACTGAATCCGATTCAATCCCAACCGAGACAACCTCCACCACGACCATACCCCCACACTCGCCACGCAGATGGCACTGAACACTGGAACGAGCCAATCGTGTTCGGGCTTTCGCACGAGCGCAAAGACCAAAACGGTGTAGACCATCCGCTGAAGCGACTGTGCAATATTGATTTCGGCAAAGCGCCCCATACCCTGAAAAACCCCAATGGGCAGAGACGAATTCGCGGGAACAAACAGATAACTCAGTCCAAACAGCAGCGCAAATTCTCGATAAGCGGGCACCGCGTAGACAATCCCAAAAAAGGGCAAGGCCAAAACCAGACTTAACCCAAATCGGGCCCATTGCACCCCAGAGACCAATCCCGGGCGATCGTCTGCTGCGGTGCGCACCCACTCCCGGGTCCAATAGGAATGAAATCCAAAGTCGGCCACGACCGAAAACAATCCATTGAGCGCCTGCGCAATCATCAGCGCGCCAAACCGGGCTTCGCCCAAAACGGTGTACAAATAAGGCAAGGTGAGCAAGGGCAAAACCATCCAAATGCCTTGCAATCCGCCTACCCAGGCAAAATCGCGCAGCAAAGACGAGGGTTGGGCGTGGGTCTTTCTCACCCCTGCAGATAGACCCGTTTGATCCGTGCCGACAGCCCGGTGAGCACTTCGTAGGGGATGGTACCCAAACTGCGCGCCAGTTCGACCACATCGAGGTGTTCCCCAAAAATTTCGACAGGATCTCCTTCGGCACAATCGATGCCCGTTACGTCCACCATACACAAGTCCATGCAGACTTTGCCGATAACGGGCGCAAATTTTCCCTGAATCCAGACGCGTCCTTGACCGTTGGAGAAACGCCGGTCGAACCCATCGGCATAGCCAATGGCCAAGGTGGCCGAACGCAAGTCTCGTTCGGCGATATAACTGTAGTTGTAGCCCACGCTTTCGCCTTTTCGGACAAATTTGATCTGGCTGATATGCGTTTTGAGTCCGAGCACCCGATGCACAGAACCCGGCCCGATGCCATACAGTCCGATCCCAATGCGCACCATTTCGAACGCACATTCGGGATAGTGCTCGATCCCTGCGGAATTGAGCGCGTGCCGGTCGAACTGCTGTCCGGTCGATTGGGCGATTTGGGCACAGATTTGTTCAAATCGCTTGATTTGCAACAGCGTACGCTTTCGCTCGCGCACATCTTCAGTGGCTGCCAAATGGGTAAAAACGCTGGCGATGCCCAACCGTTTGCGGTCCTGCAATTCTTCGCACAAGGCTTCGACTTCTTTTTCGGTAAACCCGAGGCGGTGCATCCCAGTATCGATCTTGAGGTGGATCGGATAGGCCTCCGAACGATACTCGGCGCGCATTAAGGCCTTGATAAACAACCCCAACATTCGGAACGAATAAATCTCGGGCTCCAATCGGTGTTCGATGAGTCGATCGAGTGCCTCTTCTTCGGGATTCATCACCATGATCGGCAGACCGATGCCCGCCTCTCGGAGTTCGATGCCCTCGTCGGCATACGCGACGGCCAGATAGTCGACTTTCTGAAACTGGAGCATCGAGGCGACCTCCACCCCACCGACCCCATAGGCAAAGGCCTTGACCACCGCCATAATCTTGACCGACCGGTCGAGTTTGCTGCGCACCGCGTTCAGATTGGCGGCCATGGCATCGAGATCAATCTGTAGTTCGGTTTGATGGCGTTTGACGACCCATTGCTCGGCCAGTTTTTCGAAGCCAAAACTCCGGGCGCCCTTGAGCAAGACCAAGTGTCCGGCGGGCGGAAACTGGGGCTCGGCGCGGACAAAGCTTCGCACATCGGGATACGTTGTCCCCTTCGGCAAGAGGGCTTCGCCCAAACTGCTCCAAACGGGTCCGATGCCCACCACCCGCTCGAGCGCATGGGGGCGGATGAGCTTTTCGACGGCTTTGAGCCATTGGGCGGGCTCCATTCCGGTCTGTTCCAGATCGGATAGAATCAACAGGGCTGGGCGCTTTTTGCGCTGGGCCGAAACAAAATCGAGCGCAATCCGGAGCGACTCCAGATCGGAATTGTAGCTGTCGTTGACGAGCAAACTGCCGCGGCGGCCGGGTTCAAGGGCCAACCGCATCACCACAGGTTCGAGCAGTTCGAGCCTGCGCTGGATGCATGCGCGTTCGACCCCGAGCACCGCCATCAGAACAATCAGATGACGGGCGTTTTCGAGCGACGCCGCGTCGAGAAAGGGCAGCTGCACTTTGAATGCCGACCCATATCCATGGACTTTAAACGAGGCTCGGGCGTTTTTGTATTCCAAACCATCGAACCAAATCCGTGCTTTGTCTTGGGCCGACCAACCCCACAAATCGGCTCCAAGGTTCTTTTTAAGGTGCTTTTCGACCCCCGGCTGGTCGGCGCAATACACCACGGTGTGTGCCTGTTCAAACAAGGACAGCTTTTCTCGGAGTTTTTGGTCCATGTTCCGAAAGTGCTCTTGATGCGCACTGCCCAGATTGGTAAAAATGCCGATGTCGGGTCGCACCATGGCCTGTTGACGCCGCATTTCTCCGGGCTGAGAAATTCCGACTTCAATGAGCGCGAGTTCGTGTCGGGGCTCGAGGTTCCACAGCGAAAGCGGCACCCCGATCTGAGAATTGTAGCTCTTGGGGCTGCGAACCGTATCAAAGTTGGGTTGGAGCAGTTGAAAGGCCCACTCCTTGACAATGGTCTTTCCATTCGAACCCGCGATGGCGACCAATCGGCCCTGAAATCGATCTCGGCTCCAGCCACCGAGTCGTTGCAAGGCAAGCACGCTGTCTTCGACCAGGCCAAAGGCAACTCCCTCGGGAAGGTGTGCCGGGCGCTTTTCGACGACAAAGCGACGCAGACCCAACCGAATGAGCTCTTGAATGTGGTCGTGGCCGTTGTGGACCGCTCCCTGTAGCGCAAAAAACACCGCATCGGGTTCGCCCCGATAACGACGGCTGTCGGTAATCAAGGTGCGCACCGGGGTCGGGGTGGGGTCTCCGAGAAGGGTGCCTCCGACAACACTGCACAGGGTGGGAAAGTCGATTTTGGCGGGGGCCGTCATGACCGTCGCCGAATTTGGGCAAACACTGCGCGCGACACGGGTTCGTAGGCATCGCTGTGACCGAGCTGGATCAACTGCCCTTCAGGGTCCTTGCGCAGCGAATAATGCGCCAGCCCCCCCGTGCGAACGCAAATGGCGTGGACCTTGGTCACAAATTCGGCCGTGGCCATCAAATTGGGCATGGGTCCAAAGGGACGTCCCAAATGATCGAGGTCGAGTCCGGCCACCACCACCCTTTGCCCGCGATCGGCCAACGCATTGGCGACCTCGACGAGCTCTGGTCCAAAGAATTGGGCTTCGTCGATGCCCACCACCTTGAACGAAGCCGCCCGGTCGAGCAACTCCTCGGCCCGCCCCACAGACACCGAGGGCAGCGAACGCGCGTCGTGTGAGACGACCTCTTCGGGGTGATAGCGCACGTCGACACTGGGTTTAAAGATGCCTACGGCCTGCCCGGCAATTACGGCCCGGCGCAGTCGGCGAATCAGCTCTTCGGTTTTGCCCGAAAACATCGGACCGCTGATGACTTCAATCCAGCCGGCATCGGGCATTGGGGCAGCGCCTTGTTCCAAAAACATTGAAGAATCTTGGGGCAAATGGTGCCCAATGCTCAAAACTAACGAATTTCGGGGCGGTTCTCTTTCAATCTCCCACGGCATGCCCACAGACCTTCCTTCTGCCCCGCTTTCCATCCAAGAACGCCGGTTGCACATCCAAGCGCAATTCGAGCGTCTGCGCACCCTCTTCAACGCTCCAGAGCAGCGTACGGCCTTGGTCGCCGGTGTGCGCGAGCTCTATGCCGACCTCTTTTTGCTGGAATTTCTCGAACGCGAGGCCGAAGCGCGGCATTCTATGGAAAATACGATTCGAGCCCGTATGATGCAGGCCCTCGAATCCAGCGTTGCCGAAACAGCAGTGCCCACAAGACCGATCGAAACGGCCCCGGCCTCAAGCCCATCGACCGAAGTTGCGTACCGATCCGAAATTGTCGTAGTGCCCATTCCGCAGGGACCTCCAGTGACCCGCAAAGAAGAACCTCAAACTCAAGTCGAATCCCCTCCTCCTCCAATTTTTGCGGAACCCGTGGCGCATCCCGTGGCGCATCCTATGGCTTCGGAAGAGCCGATTCAACGGCCTCCAACTGCTTGGGAATTGGGGCTCAACGATCGGATTGCGTTTACCCAACAACTGTTTGGCGGACGGGCCGAAGACTACCATCGCGCGCTCTCCCAACTCGGCACCTTGGGCTCGGCATCTGAAGCCCGAACATTCGTCAACGAGCAACTGCGCCCTGATTACAACTGGTCGAGTATGGAAGCCCAAGAACAGCTCGAGCGGCTCTTTGAACTGATCGAAGCGCGGTTTGGCGGATCGTCTTACTGACGCTCGAGCGTAAACTCGATGTCCGAAAACAGGGTCAAACCGGTCCCCGGAATGCTAAAGGGCACTTCGGAAGCCCATACCTGACGGTTGGGTTCGTTGACGAGCACATCATAGAGGATCAACTCTCCATTGCTGGCGTCTTCCACAATCACTCTTTTCTCGTCTCCCGTCACGGTCCAGGTTCCAGAGCGCGCTATGTTGATGGGAACACCACCGACCAAGGGAGGGGGCAGGGTAACGCTGAAAATCAGGGTGTAGTCGACCTCATTCGGATTCTGAGTCACGATAAAATCCCCGCTCACGTTGTCCGCGTTGCCGCTCAAAGGAATAGTCGTGCCCGGAACTGCCGGATTCGGGATTTCGGTGTCATAAAACAAAGCCGTCATGGTCCATTCCCCGACCAAGCGGTCTTCAAGGGTCTGAGACGGGGTATTGTTGTTGGAATCCTCTTTGCAGCCTGTCAGACCGCCGACGGCTGCCGTGACGAAGAGCAAACTCGAGAAAAGTCGTGTTTTCATGGAGTCGAAATTACTGAGACTCAACGATTGATTTCAATGAACCGGTCAATGTATTTCCGCTTTCCAAAAATCACGATCAAGTCCTCGGCCTGCAATTGGGTGTTGGCGTCGGGTATGCCTTGAATGTGGTAGCCTTCTTCGGCTTTGCGCAAAAGCGTAATGAGGTTGAGCTGGTACTTTTCCCGGAGACCAATATCGCCCAAGGTGCGATTCTGTACCGCTTTGGGCGCTTTGATTTCGATGATCTCAAAGTCGTCCGGGAGCATCATGCACATTAAAATCCCTGGATTGGTCAATTGCTCAGCTACGTTGTTGGCAACCTCTTCTTCGGGTTGAAGGATTTCGTTGATCCCCATTTTTTCGAGGATGCACCGTTGGGTCGAACCCTGGGCGCGGGCAATAATTCGCTTGACCCCGAGCTCTTGTAAAATGAACGTTGTGAGCAACATCGCCTGAAAATTGGCCCCAATGCACACCACCACAGCGTCCATTTCCGTAATGTTTTGCGCCACCAGAGCCCGCTTGTCGGTCGAATCGAGGGTCACCGCATAGGCGACATCGTCTTTAATGGCCTCGATTTTTTCTTCGTCGTTGTCGATGGCCAACACCTCCGAGCCTTTTTCGGTCAATCGGCGGGCAATGGCCCCACCGAATTGCCCCATTCCGATTACTGCCAGTTTTTGTGCCATGAATTAGAGCTTTTCGAGCGCTTGTGCCAGATCGGCCAACAAATCTTCTGGATCCTCAATCCCGACACTGAGCCGGATGAGGGAATCTTCCAAACCGCTTTTGAGCCGTTCTTCTCGGGGAATCGAAGCATGGGTCATACTGGCCGGATGCCCGCAAAGCGATTCAACGCCCCCCAACGATTCGGCCAATGTAAAGACCTTCAGGGTAGAGACCAGGTGGAAGGCCTTTTCCAAAGCGTCGTCCTTGAGCGTAAACGACATCATACCTCCAAAATTGCGCATTTGGCGCGCCGCCACTTCGTGACCCGGATGCTCGGGAAATCCGGGCCAGTGCACTTTTTTCACCTTGGGATGCGCTTTGAGAAACTCGGCGACAGCGCGCCCGTTGGAGCCGTGCCGCTCCATGCGCAGGTGGAGCGTTTTGATGCCTCGGAGCACCAAGAAGCAATCGAGGGGCCCAGGAACGGCCCCAGAGGCGTTTTGAACAAACCGAAGTCGTTCCGCCAATTGTTCGTTTTTCACTACCAAGGCCCCCAATACCACATCGCTGTGGCCACCGAGATACTTGGTCGCACTGTGCATCACCAAGTCGGCGCCCAGCGCCAAGGGCTGCTGTAGATACGGGCTGGCGAAGGTGTTATCGACCGCCAACATCGCCCCACTGCGCTTCTTGATTTGGGCCAAGGCCGCTATATCGGCAATGTGCAACATGGGGTTGGTGGGGGTTTCGCACCAAATGAGCCGGGTGCGCTCGTTGACGGCCCGCTCTACGTTGGCCGGATTGCTCATGTCGACAAAGCGAAACACCAGACCAAAATGCTCGAACACTTTCGTAAACAACCGATAGGTCCCTCCGTAGAGGTCGTTGCTCGCCACCACTTCGTCTCCGGGCAAGAGCAACTTGAGCACAGCGTCGATGGCCGCCATTCCGCTGGCAAAGGCCAAGCCTTCGACCCCGCCTTCCAAAGAAGCCAGACTGTTTTGAAGCGCCGTGCGGGTGGGGTTGTGGGTTCGGCTGTACTCGTAGCCCTGATGCTGACCTGGAGCCGATTGGGCATAGGTGCTGGTGAGGTAGACCGGGGGCATCACAGCCCCGGTGGAGGGATCGTGCTGCTGCCCGCCGTGAATGGCTCGGGTACCGAAGCCTTGAGTGGCCCGTGCATCGGGGGCCTTGTCGTCCTGAATCATGGGGGACCTACAATAGTGGGATGCAAAAGTAGTGCGCGCCCTTTCCTCCGCCCTCCCTTGCTTCTGAGTAGTTTTGTGGCTCGATTCCCCACTATGTCGCTCGAAACCACCTACCAGCCCGCGCAGATTGAAGATAAATGGTATGCGTATTGGCTGGAGCACAAGCTGTTTGCCGCCAAGCCCAATCCCGACAAAGAGCCCTATACGATCGTGATTCCCCCGCCCAACGTCACCGGGGTACTTCATATGGGGCATATGCTGAACAATACGCTTCAGGATGTACTGATTCGTAGGGCCCGTATGCGGGGGTATGAAGCCTGTTGGGTTCCTGGCACCGACCACGCCTCGATTGCCACCGAAGCCAAGGTGGTGGCTTTGCTCAAGGAAAGCGGGATGAGCAAGGAAAGCCTGGGTCGCGAGGCCTTTCTCGAGCACGCCTTTGCGTGGAAAGAAAAATACGGGGGCATTATCCTCGAACAGCTCAAAAAGCTCGGAGCCAGTTGCGATTGGGACCGAACGCGGTTTACGATGGAGCCCGAATTGTATCAGTCTGTCATTGATGTCTTTGTCGATTTGTACGACAAAGGGCGGATTTACCGCGGCATCCGCATGGTGAATTGGGATCCGCAAGGGCGAACTGCCTTGAGCGACGACGAGGTCCTCCACAAAGAGGTCGAGCGCAAAATGTACTATTTGCGCTATCGATTTGCCGAAGGCGAAGGACATCTGACCGTGGCGACCGTTCGTCCCGAGACGATTATGGCCGACGTGGCGGTGGCTGTGCATCCGGGAGACGAGCGTTATGCCCATTTGATCGGTCGTAAGGTGCTTATTCCCCTGATTGACAAGCCCATTCCGATAATCGCAGACGACTATGTCGATCCTGTCTTTGGCACCGGTTGTCTCAAGGTGACTCCGGCCCACGATCCCAACGATTATGCGATCGGAATGCGGCATGGCCTCGAGGTCATCGATTTGTTGAACGAAGACGGAACCCTCAACGAAAAGGCGCAAATCCACGTGGGCGAAGACCGCTTTGCCGCCCGCAAGAGCATTGCGCTCGAACTCGAAGCGGCGGGTTTGCTCGAAAAAACCGAATCGGTGCGCAGCTCGGTTGGGTTTTCCGAACGCACCGATGCCGTCGTTGAACCCCGGCTTTCGACCCAATGGTTTTTGAAGATCGGCGATCTGGTCCCCCCGGCGCTCGAAAAAGTTCTCGACGACACCATCCAATTGCACCCGCCCAAATTCAAAAACATGTATCGGGTGTGGATGGAAAACGTCCGCGATTGGTGTATTTCCCGACAATTGTGGTGGGGCCATCGCATTCCCGCTTGGCACGGTCCCGAGGGCCGCATTGTCGTGGCTCGAAACGAAGCCGAGGCGCATGCGCGTTGGGAAGCCGAATTCGGTCCGCTCAACGGCCCCCTCGTTCAGGATCCCGACGTGCTCGACACCTGGTTCAGCTCTTGGCTTTGGCCGATGAGCGTATTCGACCCCGAGGTGTTCCGCACGGGGCAACCCAACGAGGAACTGCGCTATTTCTACCCCACCCGCGATCTGATTACCGCTCCAGAAATCTTGTTTTTCTGGGTGGCGCGTATGGTGATGGCGGGCTACGAGTATTTGGGCGATGCCCCGTTTAAAAATGTATATCTGACGGGCATTGTCCGCGACAAGCTCGGGCGCAAAATGTCCAAATCGCTCGGGAACAGCCCCGACCCTTTGCAGCTCATCGAACAGTTTGGTGCCGATGGAGTGCGCACGGGTATGTTGTTTAGTTCGCCTGCCGGCAACGACCTGCTATACGACGAAAAACTCGTCGAACAGGGCCGGAATTTTGCCAACAAGGTCTGGAATGCCTTCCGCTTGGTCGACGGTTGGCCATCGGCTCCATTGGAAGCGGGACCCGCCGAAAGCGAGGCCATGGCGTGGTTCGAATCGAGAATGGCCCAAGGCCTGAGCGAAGTAGACCGTTGCTTTGAAGAATACCGACTGGCCGATGCGCTGATGGCGGTCTACAAACTGGTATGGGACGACTTTTGCGCCTGGTATTTGGAAGCGGTCAAGCCTCCCTTTGGCTCCCCGATTGCAGAATCGGTGCTCGAACGCACCCGGTACTTTTTCGAGGTCTTGTTGCGCCTCATGCATCCCTTTATGCCGTTTCTCACCGAGGAATTGTGGCATCGTCTCGAACCCCGGACGGCAGGAGCGAGCATTTGCACCCAGCCCTGGCCCGTCTTGGGGGCGTTTGATCCCGAGGTGATTGCCCGATTTGAAACCGACCGCGAAATCGTAGTGGGGGTGCGGGCGCTGAGAAACGAAAAGAACTTGAGTCCCAAGGAAAGCCTCCGATTGCTCCACAGCCCCGGAGCTGTTTTCGACCGCGGTTTGGTGACCAAAATGGCGCATGTATCGGAACCCGAAGCCGCTGAAGCTGCCCCCGAACAATCGGCGAGCTTCCGGGTGGGGCAGTGCGAATTCTACGTTCCCTTGAGCGGTTTGATCGACGCCGAAGCCGAAATCAAAAAACTGAAATCGGAAAAAGACTATCTGGAAGGATTCAAGCGCAGTGTGCAAGCCAAACTGCAGAACGAACGCTTTGTAGGCAGCGCCCCGACCGAAGTGGTCCAGCGCGAGCGCGACAAATTGGCCGATGCCGATTCCAAAATTTCGGCCATTGATGCCTTATTGCACGCGTTGGAAGCCGCGAATTAAACAGTAAGGGTTTTTTGATTTACTTCTTTTCAGAGAGCGACCTTTATTGATAGTGGGCCACCGGGGTCAATCGAATTCGATCGAATCGGGCTGAAAGGCTGTCATATTGCTCTTCGAGCGACGGAGAGCCGCGGTAGTCAAGCTGAAAATCGACCGAAAGCGCGAATTTTCCGGGGTTGTTATTGAACGTATTGCGCAATGGAATCTGGGAATTCAACACTTTCCACTGCCGCAGACCCGTAGGGTTGAGTTCAAAAAAGAGGGCATCGGCACCCGGAATTCGAACCCTTGCTCTAACGCGTTGAAATTCGCCCTCGGCCGTTATACCCAATTGGGTCATGGACGCCGTGCACAGCGATTCGTACTCTGGGGCATGCCAGCGAAGCACCAGACGTCCTGCCTCCGCATTGTATTCTACGGTTTCAAACCTATCCATGGGCGGAAGGGAACCAAAGGTCTGCTCGGGCAATCGAGGTCCACAGGTTTCCGTACCTTCTAAGCTACAACTCGAAACAGCAAGGGCAGCGACCATCCCAACAAGGAAAACCATTTTTGCATTCATAGTCCTTCGATTGAAACAGGACCGAAGTTCCTTAGAGTAGAACGCACCCGTGTCAACTCAAGGTTAATATCTGGGATTTTCGAATAAAATCAGGCTTTTAGGCTAGCTAGAATCCTACAAACGTCCCCTGCCAAATCCCAATGCTGAGAAAGTAGGGGCTACTGGTATCGGGCAACGGGGGTAATGGTGCAGCTTTCGAACAGCGAATCGAAGTGATCGTAGACCGTCTGGGGATCATTGGAAATCGCCTCTGAAAAATAAAAGTCGATGGCAAATTCGAACGAACCCGGATTGTTGTCGAAGGTGGCCTGCATGGGGAGCTCTTCGCCCGAGCCTTTCCAACGCCCCGAGACCACTTCGGCAAGGGCAAAGCGATATACCTGCCCATCGCGCCACTCGACCCGACCAATGACCGAATCGGCCGTTCCCAAATACAGCAATTCCATATGGGTGCCGGCCGAACTGCACAAGGCCTCGTAGCCTTCGGTTTGCCAGCGCAAGCCCATGCCATTTCCCAGTACTGAAAACGAACCGAGTGGAGGAAGCGTATCGTAGATCGCTTCGGGAAGGCGGTCTCCGCAGACCGAGGCTTCTTTACTCTTCGAGCAACCCAAAACCCAAATCAGGGCAGCCAAAAAAAAAGGGGCATTTTTCATGCCCCAAAAATCTACTTTTCGTTTCAAATGAAAAGTGTTCCTTTTACAAGTGCATCGCAGCCTGAGGAAGAATCTCAAATTCAGAGAGCTGACCTTCCAGTGCGCCTATGATCGCACCCAAATCGTTGGGACCTGTATACGCAAAGCGGAAATCGACTTCTACCCAAGCCGAAGCGGGTCCATTGCCAAAATCGACATCATAGTAGCGGGGAACCGATTCTCCGATCCATTCGTTGCCCTGTTGCACAAGGGCCATAAGCGAAGTCCCGTTGTTCCTCCAACGAACCCGTGCTTCTTCAATGTCGACGTTTCCTTGGGCTTCGAGCGCAAAGGACGAAGGGGTGAAGGTGCACATTCCCGTCAAGGGGGCGGATTTATAGCGCACTAGGACCTGACCGAGCCCTTCGTCGTAGTTCAAAAGGGTAATCTCAGAATCCTTGAAAGTGGTTTCAGGCATCTTTTCTAGGGCAGGGCCACAATTTTCATCGGATACCGTGGTGCACGCAGAGATCGATAGCACGAACAGAGATGCAGAAAAGAGGCGTACTGTGGGGTTCATGGTTTGTTATTTTGTTATAGCTAAGTTACTACAACAAATGAATCCTACAATACTCAGACCCTCGCCCCGCGTTGACGGATCACTTCGGCCAAGAAAATACCCGCCGATACCGAAACATTGAGCGAAGCGGTTTGGCCCAGCATAGGGATGGCACAGCGCTCGTCGCAGAGATCCAAATAGGCCTCGGAAATGCCGTCTTCTTCCGAGCCCAAAATCAGGGCGAGCGGTCCGGTCAAATCGGCCTCGAAGAGAACTCCTTGGGCCTTTTCAGTGCAGGCCACCAACCGAAGTCCGCTTTGCTTCAGATCCGACAAGGCGCGTTTCAGGTTGTCTTCTCGACAAATGGGAATGCGCTGCAGGGCCCCGGCCGAGGTCTTGAGCGCATCGGCACCTACGGGAGAAGCGCCGCGAGACGGCAACAAGATGGCGTGGGCCCCGAGGCATTCCGCTGAACGAACAATGGCGCCAAAGTTGCGCACATCGGTAATGCGGTCCAAGACGACAATGAGCGGATCGCGACCCGACTCGAACAAGGCGGGCAAGAGTTGAAACAAAGACGCGTATTCCACCTCGGCCAAAAAGGCAAATACGCCTTGGTGGTTTTTGCGGGTCAACCGGTTGAGTTTCTCCAGGGGGACGGTCTGGAACGGGATGTTTCGCTCTTTGAGCAGCCGGAGCAATTGCTTGGCCAAATCGCCCTGCAACCCGCGTTGAATCATCACTTTGTCGACCTCCTTTCCCGCCTCGACGGCTTCGATAACGGGTCTAATACCAAAAACCGGGCGACTGCCGCTGGATTCGGAGCTGTGCGTCTCGGGCATCTTGTTCTCGTTTTATGTCTGCGCTTCCATACACCTTGCCCGACCTCCATCCGGCAATGGCCTGTTGCCATCCGTAGCGGTGGTCGGCCAACCGCACCATCGAATAGTCCTGTTCGGTAAAAGGGTTTTCGACCCTGATAAATTCAAATGCATAGCTCAGGGCCGATTGTCGACTTCCATAAACCCACCGCTCCCGACCTGGTTCCTCGATGACCTCGTCCGGAGGCCCGTAGACCACGTACAAAATCCCGCGGTCGGTTCTCCATCCGGGGGTATAGGAGGTAAAGCGCTCGTTGGCCTCTTCTACCCTGCGATAAAACGCCTCGATCAACGTTCGTGCCCGATCGGGACTGCCGCCTATTTTCAACCAAAAACGGTCGACTTCGCGCTTGATCGAATCGGGGTTGCCCGACTCGGTCAGGGCTTCATATTCCTTTTTGGTGGTCAGGTAGCGCAAGGGAGGTGCGAGTTCGGTCCGGAGCGATAGTTTCGGAAAGTCCGGCCCGAATGCAAAGGCGGTAAAACCCGATAAAAGGCTGCTGTCGCTTTGAAAGTGATACAGTCCTTGCCTTGCGAATAGAAGGGTGTCCGTGCGACGGAGCACGCCAATGCTGTCGCCCTTAAAATCAAAACTACCCGACTCGTTCGAGGCAAAAGGCGGGGTTGCCAAGGGATATTCTTTTCCGAAACAACGCACAAACATCTGTTCTGGGCATTGCCCGCACTCCAAGCCATAAGCGGTTCCAGAGCGAACCCAAGGCATCTCGTTCCACCTGTTGTCTGGAATTTCGCGAAGCCGGAAATACTGTCGGTTTTGGGGGTCAGACCAATCAATACGCGCCTTGGCCTGCGCTTCGGAACCCCGCTGGGGATCTCGGATATAGAGCGATACCGCAAATGGCTCTTCGGCTCCTGTCGGTTTGCGCAGACCCCATTCAAATTGGAGTCTTCCTCCGTCTACGCCCGCCTTATAATCCGCGAACTTCAGGGTGCCCGAATCGACGAGTGCCTCATTGACCCCGCTCAAAAAACGGTAGTGCACTTCGATCAAGGCACGGAAATCGGCGCCAACCGATTCGGTTTTGTAGAGCAAATCAGAGCGATCGAGCACCAACCGAATCCAAGTGCTGTCGGCGGTGGGATGATAGACGGATACGACAGGGCGCAATCCCGGAGCGTCGTCTCGGTACTTATACGCCAAATTCTGAGTCGTTTCGGTCCGGGGACTGCTGCACCCCCCAACCAAACCCATCAAAACCCATACCCCCCATCGTTGGTGCATCCCACAAATTTAACCTCTGAACGCGGCTTTGTACTCAAGCGTGTGCAGAAGGCTCCTTTAAAAAACCGTCTCGAAGCGAATGTGCAAAGCCGTCGACCGCACATCGAATCCTTGAACATCGGTTCCGGGTACCCAGACTTCGAGACCCAACTCGGCCTTGCCCAAGGCCAGACCCAACCCCAGACCCAATCCGCCGCGCACCGAGAGCACACCCGAGCGTTCGTCGGACGCCATGCCATCGGTCAAGACGGCCAACACCGTCTGGGAATCGAGCCATCTTCGGTATTCAAGGGTTCCCAACGCATAGTGGGCGGCAAAAACCGAGAGGGGTGGAATGCCCCTCAAACTGCCAGGACCCCCCAATCGGAAGCGCTCGTTGGGCGAAGGAACCGCCCCGGGCATGCTGCCCGCCTTCAAACCCGCAAACCATCCATTCCGGGTGCCGGTCACCCGTTGGCTTTCGAGTTCGAGCCCCAATCGATATTGGGCCTCGACGAGTCCGGAACGCTTTCGGCTACCCGCGAGGGCCGACAAGCGAAACCACGATTCCGGATGGACGCCAAACCGGGCGTCGCGTTGGTCGATGCCCACTTCGATGCCAAACAACTCCTTGGCATAATCGGAAAAATCAGACGTTTCTCGGGGCACCCGCGATCGTTCCAAAGAGAGCACTACCCCGAGCCATGCCGAGCGGTCGAGCAAATAATCGACGCCTGCATCGGTCTTAAAGGTGGCAAAACTGCTGTCTTGACGCAAAAATTGAAAAGATGCATTGAGGCGAAACGGCGTTGCCCAGAGGTAGGGAAGACTGAGCCTTAAATCCAACTGCTGCGATTGCTCTGGCAAGGCTTCCCAAAACAACCGGATTTGCTCTCCGCTGCGGAACAAATCGACCCATTTAAGGTCAAATCGACCCGTGAGTATGGTGCTTCCATCGGCTTGGGTGCTCAGTCCCAAGAGCGCATCGAGCCGGTTCGAGGGCAGTTTGGATGGATAGACATAGAGCGTAGTTTTTTGTTCGCCATACAAAATGGCGGGTGGCTGCTGAAAGGTGCACAAACCGCTTTTCAGCGCGTCGATTTCGAGGGTTTTGAGCGCAGAATACGGAAGGGGTTGCCCAAGGCGCAGCCCGAAATAGTGCTTGAGCCACCCCTTCGGTATGCGATAGGTCCCTTTTTGAACCAAACTGTCCAAGGTGATCGCGGGACCGGGATTCCACCGACCTGCAATGTCGATCTGGGTTCCTTGAAACGCAATGTGCTGGGGCTCAAATTGGGCAAAGGGATAGCCTCGGGCATCCCATTGTTCCCAAGTCCGCTCCCAATCGGTCACAGGGACGCCTGTCGAATCTCGAAGGCTTCGGTCCAAACGCGGGCCGGGCACAATGCGGTAGACAACGGTATCCGGACGATCGCTGCGCTCGGCGCGCCTGAGCCAATGGCCTTGTCGATCCAATTCCGATTCGAACGACAACCGATCCGTGGCCAGCGCAGCACTGTCGGTGTAAAACCGGGGCGCGACGTCGACGGACTCGATTTCGAGTCGGTATACGGTCGGAAGAGGGACCTCTTGAGCGCGGGTGGTCAGAACCCCTGTAGTCCACAAGCCCAGTGCGATGGCCCACTGTTTTAAAGACGCCATGAAACGGGCGGAACCCCATGGGCTTCCAATATGCGGTTGACCTCGGAAAAATGACCGCACCCCCAAAATCCGCGATGCGCGCTGAGCGGAGAAGGATGCGGCGCCCTGAGCACGGCATGCCCGAGCGGGTTGTAGCGATCGATGCGCGTTTGAGCGGGTTTGCCCCATCCCAAAAAAACCTTGGGCGCCGGGTCGTCCATCAAAACAGACAAAATGGCGTCGGTAAGCCGTTCCCATCCCCAGTGGGCGTGGGCCAAAGCCCTGCCGGGAGCCGTACTCCAAATCGCGTTGATGAGCAACACCCCCGATCGGGCCCAGGGGGTTAAATCGCCGGGGGGTGTTCTGTGCATCGGGTCGGGCATCGCCTCGGGATGATCGCGCATCAGCTCTTTGAGGATGTTGCGAAGACTCGGGGGGATCGACTGACCCTTTTGAACCGAAAATGCCAAACCGCATGCCTGACCCGGTCCATGATAGGGATCTTGTCCCAAGAGAACGACTTTGACCTCGGCGGGAGCGCACAGTTCCAAGGCGCGAAACAAATTCTCGGGGGGCGGACAGAACCCGTCTGAGTTAAGGGCTTGTTGCACAGACAATTCCCAGAATGCCCTATCCGCCGAAAGCAAGCGCTCTGCCAAGTGGGTACGCCACGAAATCGGCAGGCGTTCGAGAAACAAATCAGCGGGGGTTTTCAACACAACACTCGTTAAACTTTTGCGTTATTAACCGCACAACACGGGGTTCTATTATACTTTTATACCCAAACTTCGCATCGATGAAACGCAGCATTGCATGGCTCATTATGGCATTTTGCGCAGGTTTGTTGATTCAATCGTGCGGATCGGCCGAAAAGTGTCCGGCGTATGGATCGACCCCTCCGAATCTGGAGTGGTCGGACAAGGTATGAAGCGAACCGGCGAAACACTGCGCTGGATCGATTCCAAAGATCAGCTCCACGCGCTGTTTTCCCAAGGTTCTGCGGAGGTGCTCGTGCTCAAGCACAGCACCCAATGTCCGGTCAGCGACCGAGCGTACCGACAGTTCGCCTCCACCGCGCCCACCTTGGAAGGAGTCGAATGCTGGGCCCTCGATTTGCTCCGGCATCGAGATTGGTCCAATTGGATGGCAGAACACAGCGGTGTAGTGCACGAATCGCCCCAGCTGCTGTATCTTCATAACGGCATTTGCCGCTCATCGCTCTCGCATTGTGAAATCGAACCCCTCCGCATCGCTCAGATGCTCGAAACACCTGCCGAAACCCACCCTTAGCCGAGGGTTTAATGGGATTCGTTGGGGTGTATTGTTCGGGGTTTTGATGGGAGGCCTACTCCCACAGCAAGCACGGGCTCAGCTCGACACCGAAATCGATTTTAAACGGACCGTCTACCTCAACGAATTTTCGGTGGGTCCCCTGTTTCATACCCGGGGTTATGGGGTCAATTTTCGGCGTTCGTATTACCTCGATGGGTATACCAAACAAGGTTGGGAGATCGACGCGGTCAATATTCGGCACCCCAAAGAAGTCAATTCGTACAACCAATTTGACAACAGCGCTCGGGGGTACGTTCAGCAAAAAATCAACAGCTTTTACAGCCTCCGCGGCGGGTATACCCGCGAATACACCTTGGTCGACAAAACGGATCAGGGAACCGTGGCGCTCAGCATCGTGGTGGCCGGGGGCGCTTCTCTGGGATTGCTCAAGCCTGTATATGTAGAAGTATTTGACAACCAAGGATTTCTGCGGGTAGAACGCTATGACCCCGCCATTCATGATTACGGAGAGATTTATGGACGATCGGGGTTCTTTACGGGTTTCGACGAAATCCAATTTCGCCCCGGTCTCTATCTCAAGTCGGGCGCCTCTTTTGACTTCAACCTGCTCGACGAACGCATCACCACCCTCGAAGTGGGCATGATCGCCGACTATTTTTTTGAACCGGTTCCGATTATGTACGTTCCACCCGGGTCGGAGTCCACGAACAAAGCCTGGTTCTTTCAGCTTTACTTGTCGGTCAACTTTGGTAAAAAATGGAATTGAACGCGGCGCAAGCGACCACGGCTGAAATACCCAAGCAAGAACCCATGCGCAAGCCGCATTGGCTCCGGGTCAAACTGCCTACAGGAACGGGCTATCGGTCGGTGCGCAAACTGGTCGACGACTACCAACTGCACACCATTTGCGAGAGCGGGCACTGTCCGAATATGGGCGAGTGTTGGGGTGCGGGTACGGCGACATTTATGATCCTCGGGAATACCTGCACGCGCAGCTGCGGCTTTTGCTCGGTGGCCACGGGCCGGCCCGATCCCGTTGACTGGCAGGAGCCCGATCGGGTGGCGCGCTCGGTGCGGTTGATGAAAGTCAAGCACTGCGTCATTACCTCGGTGGACCGAGACGACCTCGCCGACGGGGGTTCGATTATTTGGGCGGAGACCATCAGGGCGGTGCGCAGATTGAGCCCCGGGACTACGCTGGAGACCTTGATACCCGATTTTAAAGGCGAACGGCACAACATCGATCGATTGATCGAAGTGGCCCCAGAAATCATCAGCCACAATATGGAAACCGTGCCTAGGCTAACGCGCAAGGTGCGGATCCAAGCGCGGTACGAACGCAGTCTCGAGGTGCTTCGCTATATGAAAGAGCAAGGGCAAAAACGCACCAAAACCGGGATTATGCTTGGCTTAGGCGAGCATTTCGACGAAGTGGTCAACACCCTAAAAGACCTTCGCAGCGCCGACGTAGATATTATGACCTTGGGGCAGTATCTCCAACCCACCCCAAAGCACCTGGGCGTGGTCGAGTTTATTGCCCCGGAAGTATTTGAAGAGTTGAAAAATATCGGTTTGAGCCTCGGTTTTCGGTATGTGGAAAGCGGCCCGCTGGTCCGCTCTTCCTATCATGCCGAGCGGCATCTTTTCTAAGGCGCTCGCGTAATCCGCTGGTCTTGGGGTTTAACCTTTTGTTGGGAATACGCCCCCTGCCCCGTACTTTTAGCCATTCAAACCTTCGCCCCCGAATCTGCGTTATCAGAGCAACAGACCTGAGACGAACCCGTGTGGGTCAGGTTCAAAAAATGGAGGTGATTCGCTAAAAAACAATGCGTTAAAGCATGAAGAAGTCGATTGTTGGAGGAGTATTGCTCGGTGTTTCACTGGGTTCGTTGGCTTGGTTTATCGTGCCTCAAAAAACGGCCGAGCCGATCTATACCCCGCGCACCGTTGCCCACCGTAGTTCAGAAAGCGCCAAAGGATCGGCGGAATGGCTGCACCGTTTGCGCGCCAATCAGGAAACCGGAGAAATCAACACGGCCGATGTACTCGCGGCCCGCGCTGCTTTGGCCCAAGAACAGCGCTTCAAACAAAGCGGCGTTCTCAATTTGGTGTGGGAAGAACGCGGGCCCGACAACTACGGCGGACGCACCCGGGCATTGTATATCGACCCGAGCAACCCGCAATTTATGTTGACCGGATCGGTTTCGGGGGGCTTGTTTCGCAGCGTGAACGGTGGAAGCAGCTGGCAGATTGTGGACAACGACGCGCCCAACAACGCAGTCACCTCGGTGATTCGCGCGGCCAACGGCGATTTGTATTATGGAACCGGTGAAGGGATGCACTACTTCGCCAGCGGATCCGGCACTGGGGGCATCATTGGAGGAGGCGTTTTTAAATCGACCGACAACGGCCAAACTTTTACCTCGCTGACCGCCACGGTTCCCCAGCCGAATAGTAATTCTACCGATTGGGCTGCCATCAGCTTTTTGGGTGCGGACCCCAACAATGGTCAGCGGATTTATGCCGCAACCAACCGCGGTTTGCGCCGTACCGACGATGGAGGAGCGACTTGGGTCAACCCAATCACAGGGGGTTCGGGTGTAGGTCAAGCCACGGATATGACGGTTTCGCCTTCGGGAGCTGTTTGGATGAAGTTGGGAGCCGCTGTTTGGTATTCTGCCACCGGAGATGATGGCAGCTTTGCCGTTGTAGGCGGCGGGTTGCCCCCCAACGGAGGCCGATCGCGCATTGCGGTGTCTCCGACCAACGAAGACGTTGTTTTTGTCTGCAATGTGACCGGAGGGGGCGGATTGGGCACCATCTATCAAACCAAAGACCGCGGACAGAGTTGGAATTTGGTCGCACAGGGAACTTCGAACTTCAACCCCATGAACAACCAGGGCGATTATGACTTGTTGCTCACGGTAGATCCCAAAGACGAAGACCGCATCATTGTAGGCGGGGTCGAATTGTGGGAGTGGTCGGCGACCGGAGGTTGGGTGCAAATTCACTCGCGCTTCGATTCGCCCAACAACCCGTTCTACGTCCACGTCGACCAGCACGAATGTGTCTTCCATCCAACCAACCCCAACATTCTGTACGTCACGAACGACGGGGGTATTTTCCGTTCGTCAAACAACGGCTTTACTTGGGATCGGGTGAACAACAACTACATCAGTCTCCAATTGTATTCGGCTTTTGGCAACGACCAAGGGCAGTTTCTCGGCGGTTCTCAGGACAATGGCACGATTGGTATTCTGGGCACGGGCAATACCCCCAAGGCCGGAGTGCGGACTCCCGGTATCAATTATCAAGTGACCGCCAACAGTACTTCATCGCTCGATGGTGACGGGGGTTACGTTGCGGTTTCCCAATTGAACCCGAACATGTTGTTTAAGGAGATGCAGTACGGGATTCTCGGTCGCTCGTTTACGGGTGGGGAGATTTTCTCTGCCTTCTACGACTTTCCGCGCATGGACCCGACCTACATCAGTGGCGGAATTACGGCCGCATTCTCGGAATTCGTAACCCCTTTCGAACTCTGGGAAAGCTATGACGACCCTTTCAGCATTGACTCGGTGTACTTCAAGGCGGAAAAAGCGGTCGAAGCCCTCGGATTTGCCGCTCCCAGCGACACGGCCAGCCGCGGCGTGATTGCGCTTCCGCAACCCGTGGCTTCGTTTATTGTGCCTTCCTTTAAAGTGACCCACGGTCCTTTGGTGCTCACCTCCGATGCCTCGGGCAATCTGACGGGGGATGGAAGCGGATCGTTCAATCCTTCCACGGGCGAATTTGTAGCGCGGTTTAACCAGTACTTCGCATTGGAAGTGATTGCTACCTGCGATGTGCGCTACGATGCGGGCGATGTAATTGGGGTCCGCAGTTTGATCAACGAAAACGGATTTAACTATACGGTTGCTCAAACCTTAGTTTCGGGCGACAGCGTCCGCATCCAGGATCCGCAACAGAGCATTTTCGCCATCGGTTTGCGCTCGCGCACGCTGTCTGGTCAAAGCCAGTTGTATGGCGGATTGTGGATCACGCGTAGGGCCCACGACATTTCCACAGACCGCCCGGAGTGGTTCCAAATTTATACGCCCACGGCTGGCAACAGCATTACAGCCATCGCCATTGCCGAAGATGGAAACACCATTTTCTGCGGGGTGAGCAACGGACAGTTGATTCGAATCTCGAATTTGTCGAACAGCCGCGATTACGCCTCTTGCGATGTTCAATCGGCTACGCGCACCACAACCCAGGCTACGGCCGGTCAATGGAGCAACCGGACCATTACTGATATCGCGATCGACCCGAACAACCCCAACCGGGTGTTGGTCACCTTGGGCAACTATGGCAATACCACGAACGTGTTCTTTTCTTCCAACGCGCTTTCGGCCACACCCACCTTTACGAGCCGCCAAGGCAACCTGCCTTCGATGCCGTGCTATTCGGGCATGTTGCACATCTTCGACGGGGCCGTGGCTTTGGTCGGCACCGATTATGGGGTATTCAGTACCGACAACATCAACTCGACGAGCCCGGTGTGGACCAAGGAAGACAATGGTTTGGCCGATGTGCCCGTATTCTCGATTCACCAGGCCAACAACAAACGGTTGAGTTGGAATGGCGATACATTGTATTCGGGTACCATTACGCTGGGTACGCACGGCCGGGGCTTTGTGCAAACCACTTCGCTTCGTCAACCCAATGCCTTTAGCACTCCAGAGGTGCCCTTGGTGCAGAAAGCGGAGGAGGGTCTAAAGCTCTTCCCGAATCCCGCCAAAGATCATTGCTCGGTCGAATTGGCGTTGGCGTCTCGCACCAACGTGTTTTTGAGCGTAATCGATCTCAACGGGCGCGTGGTGCGTCAAGTGGAACTCAAAGGGCTGTCTGCCGGTGCACATCGTTTGCCCATCGACGTGGCCGGCTTATCGGCTGGGGTCTATGTGGTCAAGGCCGAAGCGGGTTCCTTGAAAAAGACCGGTCGATTGGTGGTGCGGTAAACGCCTCACTTCAACTCATTGAAAAAGCCCTCGATTTCGGGGGCTTTTTTTTCGTGATAGGCTTTGTTCAGGGGTTCTGATGACTCATGGCATTGAAAGGGGTGCCAATGCTTTGGAAAAAGTAGGAGCGCCTCAATGTACCATCAAATCTTCATCCCCTATCCGAAATCCGAATAGGGGATAATGCTGGAAATAAAGGGCATAAACGATGTTTCATGTCAAAATTGTAGTCCCGGCTACGGCCCTAATCTTCATCCTCTATCCGAAATTCGAATAGGGGATAATCCTGGAAATCAGGAAAATAAACGATTCTTCAGGCGAAAATTGCAGTCTCCGCTGCGGCCCAAATCTTCATCCTCTATCCGAAATTCGAATATGGAATAATCCTGGAAATCAGGAAAATAAACGATTCTTCAGGCGAAAATTGTAGTCTCCGCTACGGCCCAAATCTTCATCCTCTATCCGAAATTCGAATATGGAATAATGCTGGAAGTCAAGGGTATAAACGATGTCTCATGCGAAAATTGTAGTCTCCGCTACGGCCCTAATCTTCCTCCCCTATCCGAAATTCGAATAGGGGATAATCCTGGAAATCAGGAAAATAAACGATTCTTCAGGCGAAAATTGTAGTCTCCGCTGCGGCCCAAATCTTCATCCTCTATCCGAAATCCGAATATGGAATAATGCTGGAAGTCAAGGGTATAAACGATGTTTCATGTCAAAATTGTAGTCTCCGCTACGGCCCCAATCTTCATCCAATATCCGAAATCCGAATATGGGATATTGCTGGATGTCAATAGGATATGTGATTATTTGAACGAAAATTGTAGTCCCGTAGTAGGCTCAGATCTTCATTCCGTATTCGCAATTCGAATTTGGAATAATGCTGAATGTCAGGAGGATAAATGATTATTCGAACGAAAATTGCAGTCCCACATAGGCTCAAATCTTTACCCCCTAACCCCAATCCGATTATCAGATAATTCTGAGGCCCATCAAAATAGGTTGTTCTTCGTCCATACGAATCAACCCAGCCCTCCACGAGCGAAACCCCAAGGCTAGAAGTTCTCCAAACCCGCCTTGCGATGGACCTTCAACAAAAAATCCCGTTCCATTTCAAGCCTCGCCTTTTCTCTCCTAAGCGCTTCAATTTCCTTTTCTGTAGAGGATTGTCTGTGCTTCGAATTTGAAAAAAAACCCTCTGCTGCATCCAGAACTTGTTGTTTCCAATAAAGAAGGGTGACCACTTCCACACGATATCTCCCAGCGATTGCCTCGATAGGTTCCTTTTCTTGGAGTACTTCTATGACGGCTTGAGATTTGATTTTCTCGGAAAAAGTAGAATCATTCATGAACTGTGTTCAATTATTCATGGCGCGAAGAAGACTGCGACTTGGGCTGTTGTCTCAACCCCGCGAGAAAAAATGCCCTAACAGCTTGAATACCAACGCTTGCGCTTGCCCATTGATAAATCATCCCGAAACCGTTCCTACGTTATCATGTAGGCCACCAAGAGCGACACGACAAAAAACAAAGGAGGGCCAATCAAGCTAAAGAAGTTTCCCGAAAGACGAAAATCGCGTTGCTCGATGCGCCCCGTACTGTAGGCAATCGCGTTGGGCGGGGTCGAAATCGGCAAATAGAGCGCACAAGAAGTGGTCAACGCGATGGCCAAGGGCAACGTGGTTCCGTACAAACCGGGCAAACCCACCACCAAAGGGATCATCATGGCCGAGGCCGCGGTATGCGACATCACATTGCTCAACCCGAGGGCAGCGATTACGAATACAATCGAAACGGCCCAAAGCGGCATTCCCAAAGACTCAATGTGGCTGACCAGCTGGGCCGCCAATCCTACGTCGACCAAAGCGCGCCCCAAAGCCAACCCCCCTGCGACCAACATCAAGGTGTCCCACGGCAAACTCCGAACCTCCTCGGCCGATACTACTCGGCTCAACGTAAGCAGGACAATGGGGACAGCCGAGGTGGCTGCCATTGGAATTCCGTGCAACGGCTCGGTACTCCACAACACGATCGTCACCATAAACGTCAATAAAACAATGAGGCGCTCTCGCTTGCCAGCAATCGATAACACCGCTGCCTCATCCTCTCCCAAACCAAATTCGCGCAAAGAGAGACGGCCCTCGGATTGGAGAAAACGGCGCGATAAATAGCGCGAAAAGAAAAAGACCATTATAAAGGCCAACGGCACCCCGAACAACATCCACTCCAAAAAACCCACTTGGACCCCTTGGTCTTTTAGCGCCGCCACCGCAATGGCATTGGGGGCGGTTCCGATAATGGTCGCCATGCCTCCGGCCGAAGCGGCCGCCGGAATTCCGACGAGCAGACACTTGCTCAAGGGATCGTCCTTGGGTCGGGTGTGCAACAAAGGCAATACACTCGAAATCATCATGGCCGTGGTCGCGGTATTGGACATCACGGCGCTGGCTAGGGCCGTAATCATCATCAACCCCATAAGGAACACATCGGGTTTATGCCCGAACCGTCGCACCACGTAGCGAAACAAATCGCGGTCGAGCCCGACGCTCTTCATGCCCTGGGCCAAAAAGAACCCCCCGAGCAACAACCAGATAACGTCGCTGGTCCAGGTGCTGACATAGGGCTCGACATCTTTGGGCTCGGGAAGGAAAAAATCGGAGCCGAGCACAAAGACCAAATAGGCGATAATAAAAATCCCCACGGCAAACGGCGGAATGGCTTCAGTAAGCCACAAACCCACCGAGAGCAGCAACAAGAACAAGACGTAGTTGATGGCCGGACCCTGATCGCTAAAGGCGAAGAAATAGGCCAAAATCCCGGCGAGGACAAAGTTGCCGAGAAAGGTGGATGTGTTGAATAAATGCCTGAACTGGCGGGGCTTATAGTTCTTTATAGCCCACCACCGACTATCGTTGTCTGCCATGGCCGAAAGCTAAGACAATCGACTGTGGACCAACCCTGTCCAAAATCAGTTTTTGCTCCGGATCGAAGACTACAAACTCCGCTGGATGGCCTGCTCGAGCGGCTCGCCCCTCAACCCTTTTTCGATCAGTTTGCCCTCCCGATCTACCAAAAGGGTAAACGGAATGCTGCCAAAGCCATAGGTGCGCACGGCGAGCGAGCTCCACCCCTGCAAATCGCTGACATGCAAAGGCCATTTGAGCCCATCTTCTTCGATGGCACGGACCCAATCGCCCGCGGCATCGGGCTGATCCTGAACTCCGTCGAGTGAAATACTCAAGATCTCGAGGCCTTTTGACTTGTATTTGTCGTAGAGCGAAACCATAAAGGGACTTTCCTGACGGCAAGGGCGGCACCATGAAGCCCAAAAGTCGACCAAGACCACCTTGCCCTTGAGCTCGCTCAGGCTGTGTTTTCGCCCATCGGTGCCCGCCATTTCGATATCGGCGACTACCGCACCCGGTTCCAGCGCACTCATAGCTTGCATCATGAGTTGCTCGGTTTCTACGCGTTTGCGCACCGATACCACCCGTTCGTTAAAGCGCTCGACGTGCTTGTTCCCCGGCAAGGCGAGGGTCATGGCAGCCGCCACGCTGTCGTACAAGGGCAAATATTCCACTGGGTTGATGAGCAGATCCTGCCCCATCCCCAAGGGGAAAATAAACATATTGGTCATCGAGCCCGGCTCTTCCCGCAGCATTTTAACCAAGGCCATCCGGGTCTCGTCGATGGTTGTCCGGTACACTTCGTTGAGCGAGTCGCGAACGGAACCGAAATTGGGATCGCTCATTTTCCGTTGACTGACCGCGTTGAGCGTATCGACCGTTTCGTACAGCTTTCCGATCACCTGATTGATGGCCAGAATCCGCGCGCTCTCGTCCGAACCTTTGACCGAATAACCATAGCCTTCTTCGTCCTTGTCGGCTTTGAGGGTTATGCGCTCTCCTTTGCGCACCACGACGCTGATGCGCAGTCCTCCGGGCTTTTCGAACATAAAAATCTCGGGCTGGTCGGGCAACACATCCAAATCGATCGAAAACGATCCCCCCCGGGTCGCGAGGGTATCGATGTATTCAATGCCATCGGGCAAGAGTTTGGCTACCAGAACGGTATCGGCTTCTTCAAACGTCCCCTTGACCAAGGCCCCTTTGGGCGGCTGGCAGGCACCTACGGCGATCAAAGCAACGACAACAAGGGCTCGGGAGAAATTCAATTGCATGGGGATGAGGGGATTATTCTTTAACTAGGGCGCTGGGCTTCGAGGGCTTCTTGGACCAAACGGCTGCTCAACTGGGGATCGGCTTTGCCGCCGCTGCGCTTCATGACTTCGCCCATAAACAGCCCCAACAACCCTTTTTTGCCCCCCAAATACTCTTCTACTTTGGCGGGATAGGCCTGGAGCACTTCGAGCACAATGGGCCTAAGCCGGTCTTCGTCTCGGTCTTGCAAAAGGCCTTCGGCTTGGGCAATGTCCAACGGAGAGGCGGTTTGGCCCGATTCCATCAACGGGAGAATCTTCTGGAAGGCCGCACTGTGGCTTAGGCTGCCGGATTCCACACACTCGAGCAGGGCCGCCAAGCGCTCGGGCACCACGGGATACTCGGCAAGCTCGACCCCATTTTGATTCAAATAGGCGCGGATCTGGGTGTTCAGCACGTTGGCGCAGGCCTTGGGCCGGTTGTGAAGCCCGACCAAACGTTCGAAGTAGTCGGCCATGGCCTTGTCTTCGACCAAGACCGAAGCGTCGTAGGGGCTCAACCCCCATTCTTGGGTATAGCGTTCTATACGGGCTTCCGGCAAGGCCGGCATCTGCGCGCGCACCTGTTCGATCCAGTCGGAGCCCACATAAACGGGTGGGAGATCGGGCTCGGGAAAATAGCGGTAGTCGTGGGCTTCCTCTTTGCTCCGGAGCACCTGCGTCATGCCTTGAACGCTATCCCAGGTGCGGGTTTGTTGTTGCACAATTCCCCCCGATTCGATCAGGGCCACTTGGCGTTCGAATTCGTATTCGATGGCTTTTTGAACGTGGCGGAACGAATTGAGGTTTTTGACCTCCACCTTGGTGCCGAAGGCGATTTGTCCTTTGGGACGAACCGAGATGTTGACATCGCAGCGGAGCGAACCCTCTTCCATATTGCCGTCGCTGATGTCGAGATAGCGGACCAAACGCCGCACCTCGGTCAGATAGGCATAGGCCTCTTCTCCACTCGTAAACTCAGGTTCGGAGACCATTTCGAGCAGGGGTACGCCCGCCCGGTTCAGGTCGACCAGGGTGTGAAACGGATCGAGATCGTGTAGGCTCTTGCCCGCGTCTTCCTCCATATGGATGCGGGTCAGCGCAATGCGTTTGCCCTCGTGTTTGGCGCCCAAGCCAATGCTGCCCCCCGTACAGATCGGGGTCGTGTCTTGGGTAATCTGATAGCCCTTGGGCAAATCGGCGTAGAAATAGTTTTTGCGTGCGTATTCGTTGCGCTCGCGCAGGGTGCACCCACACGCCAATCCCAACCGAATGGCGCTTTCGACCACCGCCCGATTGACGACCGGAAGCGTACCCGGATGCCCCAAACTAATGGGCCCCACCATCGAATTGGGCCGCTCTCCATAGCCCGCCGGATCGGCCGAATAGGCTTTGGAACGGGTGTTCAACTGGATGTGGACTTCGAGCCCGATAACGGGTTCAAAAGCCGAAAAACTGGGGGTATCAGACATGGATGGCCGGGCGCGGGGTTCCGGTGATGCGAACCCGAATACGGCTGCAAAGAAAAGCATTATCCAAGGGCCTTGGCAAGCCGATGCTCCAAGAGTTTCACGAGGGCTGGCCCACCCGAAAACAGGAAGGACACTTCCATGGGCAACACGGCCACCGCCCCTTGTGCAGGCCAATTCGAACCGATGCGCACCGCGTCTTTTTCGGTAAGGGTGAGGAGGGTTCCGCTGTGCTCGATCGCGGCAGACAAACGATCGAGTAGGGCCGCATCAAAATGCGCATGGTCCGGCAGCGCCCAACTTTCGACGGTGCGGTCGGGAAACAGCGATCGAATATGGGCTTCGTAGGCCGCAGGATGCGCGATTCCGCTCAGAGCAATCACGCGCTCCACCTCCTTTTCCGGGGGCAATACCGTGGTCGATCTCAAAGGACGGAGTGGGGCATAGCGACGGCTGCTGAAGAAACAATCTCGGCCCAACACCCGACCCGACCGCTCCGCCATCTGTTCGGCCACGTCGGGTTTGAGCAATTCGGGCGTTGCGGTAAACACCACGGCATCCGCACGCGTGGAACCCGAGGACGGTTCGCGCAAATAACCCGCGGGAATGACCCGATCGTTCCACCAAGGCGCATCGAACCGGCTCAATAGCACGTCGGCATTGCGCCGAATGCGGCGGTGTTGAAAGCCATCGTCGAGCAGGATGAGCCTGAGATCGGGGCGTTCAGATACCATGCGATGGGCACCCCGCAAGCGATCTTCGTCCACTGCCACCGCACAATTCGGCCGAAGCTGTTTGATCAAGAGGGGTTCGTCTCCACTGTCCCATACCGCAGAATCGACTTCCACCCAGCGAAATCCGCGGCTCGAACGCCCATAGCCCCGGCTCAGTATTCCGATCGGGCCCAGGCCGCTCAAATGCTCTGCGAACCAAAGCACGTGCGGGGTTTTGCCCGTGCCCCCCGCGCTGAGATTGCCGACGGAAAGCACTGGAATTCCGGGCGAATCCGAATACAGCCAACCGCGCTCGTACCCCCAATTCTTGAGGGCAGCACCCGCGGCATAAGACCACGACAGCGGCTCCAACCAACGAAGGGGCTTTAAGGACATTGCATCAATCCATCGGGGAATTCAACCGAGGGGGGAAAATACGCGGATTTCAACCGACCCAAGGCTCGAGAGCCCGTTTCCAACCCAGATCGTCTTCGGGTGACAGCCATTCCACCCCGGGCGTGCGGTTTCGGAACCAGGTCCGCTGCCGCTTGGCATATTGCCGGGTCTTGATCGAGATGGCCTCGGCGCATTCCGCCAGACTCAAAGTACCCTCGAGGACGGCAAAGGCCTCGGGGTACCCAATGGTGCGCAACACCGGAAAATGCCTCCACTCGAGCACCGAACGGGCTTCTTCGATCAGCCCCGATTCGATCATGACCATAGTCCGTATCTCGATGCGGCGATTCAACTCCGCCCGTTCTACGTCCATCCCCAATACCTTCCATTCGCCTTCCAGCGCAGACGAACCCAATGGGGCTTCAGAAGCCGGGCTGCGCGCCACTTCAAGCGCTCGGATCAGGCGCTGTGGATTGTTCTGATCGAGGTGTTCCAAAGCCTCCGGATTCTCCGTTTCCAGCGCCTTTCTCAAAAACGCGATACCCCGCCGATCATACTCGGCATTGAGCGCTTCTCGGAGTCCTGGATCCACGGCGGCCGGCGCATCAAAACCCCGCATCAGGGCTTCGAGATAGAGACCGCTTCCCCCTGCGAACACGACTCCTTCGACCTCGCGCTCCGAGAGCCACTGACGAACCTCGGAACCATAGGCGCCCGCACTCAGCGGACGATCAAGACTGCGATCGAGGACAAAAAAGTGGGGAACCCTGTGTCGAAGATCCGAGCTGGGGGCCGCCGTCCCAATCGGCAATTCCCGATAGAATTGGCGGGAATCGAACGACAACACCGGCCAGCCGAGGCGCTCGGCCAGTTCGACTGCCCTTTCGGATTTGCCCGAGGCCGTGGGCCCAACAATGGCGAGGTACTTCACCCGATTGGGAGGACCGTTGGGGCACCCATTTTCAAGAAGGAATCGGTCAATGCCTTACAGCGGAATGTTTCCGTGTTTTTTGCGCGGAAGCTTTACCGCCTTGTTTTCGAGCATGGAGAAGGCCTTGATAAGCCGGGTTCGGGTAAACCGCGGCAGGATGACATCGTCTACATAGCCCCGGGCGGCGGCTCCGTAGGGATTGGCAAAGGCCTCGGCATATTCGCGTTCCTTTTCGAGCAGTTTGGCCTCGGGGTCGGCGGCTTCGGCAATTTCTTTTTTGAAGATGATCTCCGCAGCACCCTTGGCGCCCATCACCGCAATTTCCGCACTCGGCCAAGCGTAGTTCATATCGGCCCCGATGTGCTTGGAATTCATCACATCGTAGGCGCCTCCATAGGCTTTGCGCGTAATCACCGTAATCCGAGGAACGGTCGCTTCGCTAAAGGCATAGAGCAATTTGGCCCCGTTAGTAATAATGGCGTTCCACTCCTGATCGGTGCCCGGTAGGAAACCCGGTACGTCTTCAAAGACCAAAAGCGGAATGTTGAAACAATCGCAAAAACGGACAAAGCGGGCGGCTTTCTGAGCGCTCTTGATATCGAGAACCCCAGCCAAATAGGCGGGCTGGTTCGCAACAATCCCAATCGAACGCCCGGCCAAACGGGCAAAGCCCACGACCATGTTTTCGGCGAAATCCTTGTGCACCTCGAGAAAGCTGTCGGCATCGGCGACTTCTTCAATCACCTCGCGGATGTCGTAGGGTTGATTCGGATTATCCGGAATGATGGCATCCAGTTTGGGGCGGGTTTCGTCGGAAGGAGTATAGGGCGCAAACGGCGGCTGTTCCTCGCAATTCTGCGGCATATACGACAGCAGTTTGCGGAAACCCCGCAGCAGTTCAACGCCGTTGGCGTAGGTAAAATGGGTTACGCCGCTCTTGACCGAGTGGGCCGAGGCCCCGCCCAGTTCCTCGCTGCTGACCTCTTCGTGGGTAACGGTTTTGACCACGTTGGGGCCGGTGACGAACATATAGCTGTTGCCCTCGACCATCCCGATAAAATCGGTCAGCGCCGGAGAATACACCGCTCCCCCCGCGCAGGGACCCATAATGGCCGAAAGCTGGGGAATGACCCCGCTGGCCAGCGTATTCCGGTAGAAGATATCGGCATAGCCCCCGAGCGAAACCACGCCTTCTTGAATTCGAGCGCCCCCGGAGTCGTTCAAGCCGATGATGGGCGCACCGTTCTCGAGCGCCAAATCCATGATGCGGACAATTTTTTCCGCATGCGCCTCGGCCAAAGAGCCGCCCAAGACGGTGAAATCTTGCGCAAAAACATAGACCAAACGCCCGTTGACCGTGCCGTAGCCCGTCACAACCCCATCGCCCAAAAATTGCTGCTGATCGAGCCCGAACAAATGACTGCGGTGCTTTACGAGCATCCCTATTTCTTCAAAACTGCCCGGATCGAGCAACAAATCAATGCGTTCGCGGGCCGTGAGCTTTCCCTTGGCGTGTTGGGCGTCGATGCGGTCTTGACCCCCGCCCAAACGGGCTTCGCGGCGGAATTCTTCGAGTTGTTCTATGCGGTTCATGCGCGTCTGGATATCTCGTGTTGACGTCTGAAAAGTACAATGCACCACCAGTCCAATGGGTCCGATGGAGGTTATTTTGATTCGGATTACAGAATGTTGACTTCGGTTTCGAGCGCGACGCCAAAACGGTTTTGAACCTCCGCCTGCAGGGTGCGTGCCAGTTCGAGGATTTCGGCCCCACGCGCTCCCCCATGGTTGACCAAAACCAAAGCCTGGCGGTCGTGGACCCCGCAAGCCCCTATGCGACGGCCTTTCCATCCCGTTTGCTCGATGAGCCAACCGGCGGCCAATTTGACGCGTCCATCGGGCTGGGGATACCGAGGCAGGGTGGGAAACTCGAGAGCGAGGCGTTCGGCCAGGGCAGCGTCCACGCTCGGATTCTTAAAAAAACTGCCCGCATTGCCCAAAACCGCCGGATCGGGCAGTTTGCTCCGTCGAATGGCGATGACCGCATCGGAAACCGACCGGTAATCGGGCTTCGAGACCTTCTGGTGTTCGAGTTCTTCGCGAATCGAGCCGTAGTCGAGGTGGAGCGGGGCCTTGGGATCGAGCACAAATCGGACTCCTACAATCACGTATCGGTCTTTGGCCTCGCGTTTAAACACGCTCTCTCGATAGCCAAAACCGCATTCTTGGGCCGAAAGGGTTTCGAATCGACCAGCCTTCCAATCGAAGACCTCGACCGCCGCAATGGTGTCTTTGACTTCGACCCCATAGGCACCGATGTTTTGCATAGGGGCGGCTCCGACCTTGCCGGGAATCAGAGAGAGGTTCTCGAGTCCGCCCCAGCCTTTATCAACGGTATATTGGGTTAAGGCGTGCCAGTTCTCTCCGGCCCCCACCCACAATTCAATGCGACCGTCGGGCCGTTCCCTCGGCTCGAGACCTTTGAGTTCAACGCCCAATACGGGACGCTCGGGATCTTGGGTAAAGAGGAGGTTCGAGCCCCCGCCCAAAATCAAGGGTGGTTCTTGGCCCATTCCCCGACGCAACGCGACCAACGCTTCTCGATCGCGCAACGCTTGAAACCAGCGCGCCCGAGCCGGTACCCCAAACGTGGTGCGGGGCGCTAGGTCTACGTCTGGCAGAAAACCGAGTTCAGCCGCGTTGTGCATAGGCCTGGAGTCCGTGGCGCAGCACTTCGACTGCCTGTTTCAGTTTGGGTTCTTCGAGCACATAGGCGAGCCGGATTTCGCTCTTGCCCAGCCCTGGAGTCGAATAAAAACCCTCGTTGGGGGCAAACATCAACGTCGCGCCTTCGTATTCGAATTCCGAAAGCATCCAACGCGCAAAATCTTCGGCGTCGGGCACGGGCAACTCGGCTACGGCATAAAAGGCGCCTTTGGGGCGAGGGCAGCGAATACCGGGGATGCTCAGCAGTCCGTCGACCAACACATCGCGGCGGTGGCGGTATTCGTCGAGCACCCGGGCAAAATAGGCGGCGTCGGCCTCGAGCGCTCCCAAACTCGCGATTTGACCGAGGCTGGGGGGGCTGAGCCGGGCTTGGGCAAACTTGAGCGCGGCCTGCATGACCGCGGCGTTTCGGCTTACGAGCATCCCGATGCGCACCCCGCAGAGCGAATAGCGCTTGGATACGCTATCGACCACAATGGCGTGTTGATCGAGCCCTTCGATATCGAGAATGCTGGTGTGCTGGGCCCCGTCGTAGACGAATTCGCGATAGACCTCGTCGGCCAAGATGTAGAGGTCTTTGCGGAGCGCGAGATCCCGCAGTTGCTCCAGCTCTTCTCGACTGTACAAACTGCCTGTGGGGTTGCCCGGATTGCACACCACGATGGCCCGGGTTTTGGGACCGACCAGGGCTTCGATGGTTTCGATGCTCGGCAGGGCAAAACCGTTCGATAGGTGGGAGGTTACGGGAACCACTTCAAGCCCGGCCTGAATGGCAAAACTGATGTAGTTGGCATACAAGGGCTCGGGTACAATGACCTCGTCTCCGGGGTCGGCAATGGCCCCAAACGCAAACTGAATGGCCTCGGAACCCCCCGTGGTCACCATCAGTTCGTGCTCTTTGAGTTCGATGCCCAAACCGCGGTAGTAGTCGCGAAAGCCTTTGCGGAGCTCGGCCAAACCCGCGCTGTGGGTGTATTCGACCAGGGGTTCGTCAAAGCGTCGCACGGATTGAATGGCCGTGATGGGGCTTTGGATGTCGGGTTGCCCAATGTTGAGCTTGATGACCTCGATGCCACGCGCGGCGGCGGCTTCGGCGAAGGGAACCAGTTTGCGGATGGGCGATTCGGGCAGCCGATGGCCTCGGTGAGAGAGTTGGGGCATGGTGTAGGGTGAAAAAGAAAAACCCGCCTCGGGTGGGCGGGTTCAAATATCGGTCTTGGAGCCGAGCTGGCTCGCCGAGGCTTTAGCGGACTTGGAGTGCGCTCGAACCCGCGTTGGGGTTCACAGGCACGGTCTCGGTCTGCGGAGCCGACTTAACGTTGCCGCGGATGTTCAACACCTTGTTGGGCGTTTTCGCGTTCGACGTCACGGTGACTTGCTTGTTGAACTGACCCTGACGGCTGGTGTCGTACTTCACCTTGATGCTGGCTTTTTCGCCCGGAGCAATCGGGGTCTTAGGCCATACGGGGACAGTGCAACCGCACGATCCTTTGCAGTTCGAAATGATGAGGGGCTCTTTACCGGTATTGGTAAAGACGAATTCGCGCTCGCCATTGGCGTTGTGCTCAATGGTGCCATAGTCGATGGTTTCGCTAACGAACACAATCTCTGGGGCGTTGGGATTCGGCGCCGATGCATCGGCTACTTGAGCGTTTGCACGGAGGGCTCCGAAGAGCAGAGCAGTGAGTACCAGTGCGTCTTTCATGGAGTGCTGCGGGTTGAAGTGAAACAAATGTACGGTTCCTGAGTGTTGCGACAAAGGCGTCAATTTTTGTGCCAGATTACCAGAAATTGGATTTGGTGTAATTAAAATAGGCCGCATTTGGCAGCCTATTGTTCACTCTCGTATAAACTAAAGGTCAAAAATTTTACTGCACCTTCACTTGGGATCCCAAGACTCAAGATTGTTCCATTTTACATTATCAGGACTGGTCTTCAAGTGAGGTGAAACATAAGTGCCGTCATTTTTAAAGTACCCATTTTGGATTTTCAACTGACCTCCATTTTCATAATTTCTTTCTTGCTTATAATCGCCAAGCGAAGGAGAAGAAACGTCGGGAATTAAGTAACTAGGCGTGGAATAACTTGGAGTAGAGTAATTGGGAGTAGAAAAACCACTGCCATAAATTTCCTTATTGACTTTGTAGCGCATGTCCGGAGTGCCATCTTTTTTCGTCTGCGATTTAGCCTCTTGAGAAAAGACAAACAGAAAAATGGAAAGAATCAAGAATTTAGTCATGATGGAATAACATTAGTTGCCTACTCTAAACCGTTTTCGGCCATCCCGTTCGGTAATCTTTAGTGTTGTAATCCAATACAGATGAATTTCATTCTCAATTTCCGATGGAGCAAGGTAATAAAACATTTGTAAAACCAGAACTGAAGAAAAAATAACTTAGTCAGCAGGATGCTATAAAGTTTTGTAGGACTAATCAATGAAACACTAACTCTTTAGAAGTAATCCACAACCTTATGTCTTTTTTATAAATCTAACCGTGACTTCTTAAACGTTGATTTATTGATCATTAATAAGATTACAACAAAAATGCAAGTTTATTATTCGTTATAATCTATTTAAAGTCCAAAACGAACCATCCGTGCAAGCATAGACTTTCATAGAGCCCTGTAACAAGTCATCACAACTTGTTGCCATCTCGAATTATCCTCGCTGATCCATGTAGCATAATGCAGCACCTGAATCGACGAAATTGATGTTGTTTTTCCGGTGTTAAAATTTAATGGAGATAATGCTCTAACAAGACCTTGGCTTCCATCAGAGTCGCAGATTAAACTAAGGTAGATTCAATCAAAGAACAAAGGACTACTTCCATCATCTCCTTCGGACAAGTGTCCTCAAGTGACTAGGACCCTTGGTTGGGTATTGTCCAAAGAGAATGCTTGTCCAGCGCCCTCCGTCCTCTGTACGCGAGGGCGCACAGGAGGTTCTTTCAACCCATGCGAAAGGTCCTCACCCCCATCCATAGCGCTATGGACAAAATGAGGACAACGGCTACCCAAAATCCAAAGGGAATTTCCCGGGTGGTCTGCACCCATTGACCCGAATCTGCCTTCAGATGCAGTTCGTGTTCGTTGTATTCATTCAGCAACCATTGTCCACTCGTGGCATCAGGGCCCTGCAAAACAAAAGCGCATTGGTTTCCCGGCGTATTGGCGAAAAAGCCTTGACGAACAAAGAGACTCCGAATTGGCCCCGCGGGTCTATCGAGGGTTGCCCGAAGCGAGGTCTCGTGCCCCAAGTGCACGCCCACTTCGCTCCAGTGCACTGTATCTCCATTCAGAACGAGGATGCACTGATCCTTAAAATGCTGAACCACCAAATCGGTAAACTCCTGGGGTGTCGAATAGGCCTCTTTCCCAAATCGGTAGTTGATTTCGCCTTCAAACGCGGTCAAGGCACTTTTGAGCAGCACATAACGCTGGCCCTGTTCCTCGTAGAAAATCAAGCCGGATACATCGGGGCTGTGGGCGGAAAGCCATACTGGACCCAAGAGACCGCCCAACAACCCGATGGCCCACACTTTTGGCCAACGCCCTCGATTCGACCTTGTACCCACGCCTGCCATCAAGACGTGGGAGAAACGGGCAAACGCAGCCCGCGGTCCCACCTTTTGACTCCACACCGCTTAGTTGGCGTAGGCCCCCGCCAAACTATTGATGAAGTTGTTGGCACCCGCGGCATCGACGTGGTAGTGGTACCCGCGGACGTCGTCGTAGTGTCCCCGACTCGCGTCCAGATCGGTGTATTCTTCTCCAGAAGGACTTTTTTCCGCAAACAGTCCGAAACCATCGAGCGCGTAACCGATCATGGGGGCATGCCCATCGGGCTGGTCGATTTCGGTGGTCAAGCCGTTGGCGGAATGATAGTGATAGCCCGCGGCCAAATTGATGTGCCCTCCTGCATCGTCAAAGGGGGCAAGGGTATACGCACCCAAAATAGCGTTGACCGGAGCGGGCGCATCAAAAATGACCCCGTTAAAGGCGATGCCCCGGGTGGTGGGCCCAGTGGCACCCGGACCCGCTCCAAATGAAACGGGCGTAGCCAGTTTGACCGGAGTTACGGGGATGTAGATCGTTTTGGTCAGTGTAGAAACATAAGACGGCAAGCACTCGACACAGAAGTTCTTGTATGCCACGCCGACATTCGGGTTGGCCGCGGCCTGACAATCGGCTTGGGTCAACGTCCTGGTAATTTCGCCCGTGGCTGCGTCATACATCTGCCACGTATTGTCGTTGTAAAATGTGGCGAGGTTCTGAATAAAGGCCCCGTCGACATCGTAGACCGCACCTCCTTCTAGCCAAATTCCCCCCAAACTGGCATCGTCGGCAATATTCGTCGGGCACCAAGGACCTTGGGTGTGGTCTGGCGGGATGCTCTTGGTGACAATTTTATAACAGTCGGCGGTGGATCCATCGGAAAGCGTTCGGCTGACTACGCTGATGGGCTCCGACAATCCGCCCGATAAAAAGTAATCAGACCGGACATCGACCACCGTATCGCCTGTGGTATCGACCGGGTCGTTGTCTTCTTTTTCACAAGCATACAAGCCCAGTACGGTGCCGCTGGCGAACAACGCCATGCGCAAGAAAGCGGGGGGATTTTTCATCACGGGGGTTTGTTTCGCTTTTAGACGCTATCGAAGCCCCTCCGTTTAACCCCGATTGAATTTATTTTAACTTTTTATTTAAACGTTTATAAATCAGATCATTAAATACACTACCACCCCACCTTCTGCTCCCCGTACCTTCGCGCGGTGAATGCTCAGAGGAAGGCGCATTGGGCGCTGGCGGCGGTGGCGGCGATTTACGGGCTCAATTTTACCCTCGCCAAAGAGGTCATGCCCGAATACATCGGGCCTTTTGGTTTTATCCTAATCCGAGCTACTGGAGCCGTGGTCTTGTTCTGGCTGGCCTCGGCCGGGCGAAAACGCGAACCGCTCCAAAAACGCGACCTCCCGCTCTTTGCGCTCTGCGGACTCCTCGGGGTGGCTGCCAATCAACTCCTGTTTTTCAAGGGCCTCGAACTCACCGGCCCCATCAACGGCTCGCTGCTGATGACCATCACCCCCCTTTTGGCCTTGGTCCTCGCTGCCCTGTTCGGGAACGAACCCCTGAGCTCTGCCAAAATTGCCGGACTCGCGCTGGCCGGAGGCGGCGCCCTGCTCCTGATCGGATCGGGTCTGGTGCGCGGAAACCACAACAGCAACCCGCTGGGCGATGCGCTGATCCTGATCAACGCCGCTTCCTACGCCGCCTATATGGTCGCCGTCAAACCCCTGATGCAGCGCTACAGCCCCCGCACCGTCACCCAATGGGTCTTTGTGTTTGGCTGGTTTATGGTCCTCCCCTTTGGCTGGGGCGAATTCAGCGCCATCGCGTGGAGCCAAATGCTCTGGGACATCTACGCCCGCGTGGCCTATGTGGTCGTCTTTACCACCTTTTTCGCCTACCTCCTCAATAGCTACGGCATTTCCCAACTTGGGAGCGGGATTTCCAGCTTGTACGTGTACTTGCAACCCCTGTTTGCCACCGGTTTTGCGCTACTGCTCGGGAGCGATCAACCGCGCTGGGTGCAATTGATCAGCGCCCTGCTCGTCGGGCTCGGGGTGTTGGTCGCCGGCAACCGCACCCATGGACAGCAACCCCTGCGTGGTCCCACAGCGCGAAACCGTACCTTTCACGCCCCAAAAAACAGCCTGCCATGATTCTATCGATGACCGGATTCGGCAAGGCCGGAGGAGAAAAAGAAGGCCACCGCATCGAAGTCGAAATCCGGTCGCTCAACTCCAAGTTTCTCGATCTCAACCTTCGAATTCCCTCCGCGCTGCGATCGATGGAAACCGCTTTGCGCGAGCGCTGCCAGCAAAAACTCGAACGGGGCAAGGTCGAACTCCACTTGAGCGTAGAGGGCAATACACCGACCGAAGCGGCCCAGATCGACCCCGAGCGCTTTGCGGCCCAGCTTGGCGTGCTCCGCACCTTGTGCCAAACGCATCAATTGGCCGAAGATTCGCTCTTGACCCATGTGCTCCGCATGCCCGGCGTTTTGCGCGAAACCGAAAATGCCGCCCCCGAAGGACTCGTAGCCGCTTGTCTCGAAGTCGTTGACCGCGCGCTCGATGCGCTCGTCGAACACCGCAAAGCCGAAGGGCGGTCTCTGGGGCGCGATCTGAAAGACCAAATTGACCGCATCGCCCAAGGGCTGTCGAAAGTGGAACCCTTTGAGGAAGTCCGCAACAAAGCCTATCGCGAACGCCTCGAAAAAAACCTATCCGCCTCGGGCATCGAAGTTGACCCGACGCGCTTTCACCAAGAAGTGTTGTATGTCCTCGAGCGCTGGGACATCAACGAAGAAAAAAAGCGGCTCAGTCACCACCTGGCCTTTTTCACGGAAGAGCTCGAAAAAGAGCAACAGCAAGGTCGAAAATTGGGCTTTATCGCCCAGGAAATCGGGCGGGAGGTCAACACCCTCGGATCGAAGTGCAACCAGACCGACATCCAAAAAATTGTGGTGGAAATGAAGGAGGCCCTCGAGAAAATCAAGGAGCAAGTGAACAATGCCCTCTGAGAACGCCCTCAAACTGCTCTGTTTCTCGGCCCCTTCTGGAGCGGGTAAAACCAGTTTGGTCCGGGCGCTGATCGAACGCATTCCCGCGCTCTCTTTTTCGATTTCGGCCACCTCGCGGCCCCAGCGCGGCACCGAGCAACAAGGGGTGGACTATTATTTTTTATCGCCCGAAGACTTTCGCAAACGCGTGGAACACGGTGCATTGCTCGAATGGGAAGAAGTCTATCCCGGCTCGTTTTACGGCACCTTGTTGTCTGAAATAGAGCGACTTCGTTCCCTCGGAAAGATCCCCATCCTCGATATGGATGTCTACGGCGCATTGGGTTTGAAGGAGCGGTTTGGCGATCGGGTGCTCACGGTTTTTGTGATGCCCCCCGGGCTCGATGTCTTGAAACAGCGCCTCGAACAGCGGGGCACCGACAGCCCAGAGCGCATCGCAGAACGGCTCGCCAAGGCCGAAGAAGAACTGCGGTTGAGCGAAGAATTCGACCGCATTGTATGGAACGACGACTTTGCCGTAGCCCTTGACCAAGCCGAAGCGATGGTCCGTCGGTTTATCGAGGAATAAAGCCCTACCGCCGTGGAAATTGGACTCTTTTTTGGCTCCTTTAACCCCATCCACCTCGGGCATGTCGTGATCGCCCAATACGCGCTCAACGAAACCGAACTCAGCGAGGTGTGGCTGGTGGTGAGTCCACACAACCCCCATAAAAACAAAAAAGGCCTCCTCGACGAGCGCACCCGGCTCCACTTGGTCGATTTGGCGCTCGAACCCCACCCGGGATTGCGCTCGAGCAGCATTGAGTTCGGGTTGCCCCGCCCCAGCTATACGGTCTTAACCCTCGCCGCCTTGCGCGAAAAACACCCCGAACACCGATTTTCGCTCATCGTAGGAGCCGACAACGCCCAAGGACTGGAAGGATGGAGAGATGGCCCGCGCATCCTCGAAAACCACCGCGTTTGGGTCTATCCCCGTGGCGAATTCCGCCCCCCTGCTCCCCTGCCCCACGCCTCGATGCAGTGGCTCGATGCCCCCCTCATGGAACTGAGCTCGACCTACATCCGCGGGGCGATCCAACAGGGAAAAAACCCGAGCGCCATGCTTTCCGAACGCGTTTGGGCTTATGTAGAGCACAACGGATTGTACCGACGCTAACGCCCTGACGTACATTCGAGCCATGCCCTTGCTCGACCGCCTTTCCGAAGCCATTTTGGCCGAAGCCCCCGACCGACGCCATCGGTTCGCCTATGTTTTGCCGAGCCGAAGGGCCTGCTTGGTGCTGAAAAACAAGTTGCGCGAGCGGACCGAAACCGGATTTCTGGCGCCGCTCATCCTGAGCATCGAAGACTTTGTGCGCCGCAATACAGGGCAGAAGGCGATGAGCCGCATCGAGGCACTGGGATTGTTGTTCGAAGCCTGGAAAGACTGCCGTGGTCCTCAGGCCGACCCCTTGGCATTTATGCGCTGGGGACCGGTGTTTCTCGACGACTTGGACGAACTCGAACAAGCGGGAGCCGATCGAAGCAAAGCTTTGAGGCACCTCGAAGACTACAAAGTCCTCGAACAATGGGGTATCGCCGATACGGAACAACACAGCGAGCACGTGCGCCGCTATCTGGACTTTTGGAAAACGCTGCCCGAGGTGGCCGAGCGCTTTCTCGTCTTGTGCGCGGAGCGCGGTCAGGCATTGGGGGGAACCGCCATTCGCCGGGCGGCCGAACAAGCGCTCGAACCCACCCAACAGTGGATGCGGAGCGAGGGGCTGGATCAACTGGTGTTCGCGGGGCTCAATGCGCTGAGTCCGATGGAGGAGCGGTGGATCCACACCCTGGTCGATGCCAAGCTCGCCCAGTTCCGCATCGATGCCCATCCCCGTCTGCTCGAATCCGAACAGGAAGCCGGGGTTTTTTTGAGGCGGTATGCGCCTTGGGGTACTACTCCCGAGCTGCAAAGGGATGGGCTCAAGAAACGCCCGGCTCGGTGGACCTCCTGGGGGGTTTCGGGGGCCGGGGCCCAGCTCAAACTGGCGGCCCAACTCCTGCTCGAATGGGTAGAGCGCGAGGGCAAAGACGTTTTGGGTCGCTGCGCACTCGTTCTGGCCGACGAATCGCTCTTGCCTGCCGCCTTGAGCGCCCTGCCAGAAGCCCTCGGCCCGTTCAACATCACCATGGGGCTCAAGCTCACCGACCAACCGCTGTTTGCCGCCTTTGAACGCTTGGTGGAAGTCATTGAGCGCTCGCGCAACGCGCCCACCTTGCGCACGGCAGATCTCGAGGAGCTCGAAACCTTGTTTCGCCCCTATTTGGGTTCGCCTTCGGGGAATCCGAACCCTCCATCAAAAGCAGATGCCACTGCGGGAGCGTTGTTTGTCGCTCGCGATCAGTGGGAAACCGTACTCTCGGCCCCCGCACGCGCGCTCTCCGATGTGTTGCTTTCAGACTTCCCTTTGCTTGCCGCCGCCGATTGGGCTTTGCGCCTAGCGGAGAGCGATTCCGACCGGTTTAGCGCTCAGGCGGCTGAACTCTGCGCCCATTGCTTAAAAGCCCTGGACGAAACCCAAAAGACTTTTGAAACGACGTTGAACACCGCGTTGTGGTTTCGGCTTTTGGCCGCCGAACAAAAGCTCAATTTCGTGGGCGAGCCGTTGGTCGGATTGCAGATTATGGGCGTCCTCGAAAGCCGGGCCTTGGGGTTTGATAAACTCATCGTGGTTTCGGTCAACGAGGGCCGACTCCCCAAGGCGCAATACCCCGTGAGCCTCCTCCCTCCCGACCTACGCAAAGCACTGTCTTTGAATGGCATATTCGAAAACGACGCGCTCTATGCCCACCACTTTTTCCAATTGTTGAGCGAAAGCGAGGAGGCCCATTTGCTGTGGAACGCCCAAGGGAATGCGCTGGGTGGAGGCGAACCGAGCCGTTTCTTGCGCCAAATCGAAACCGAGTGGACCCGAGCCTATCCGGAAACCCTGCGCTTTGAACAACGCCGGGCCGAAGCCAAATTGCCCACCGACCTAGGGCGATTGCCCGAAGTCGAAAAGACGCCAGAGGTGCTGCAAGCGTTGCGCATCTGGTCCGAACGGGGCATGAGTCCGAGCGCTTTGTCGCTTTATCTCGAAGACCCCGTCGGTTTTTACTATCGCTATTTGGTTCAACTCGAAGAAGATCGGCCTGCAGGTAGGGTCGATGCCGCTCTGTTTGGCACATTGGTCCACCGTCAGTTGCAGCTCCATTTTGAGCCTTTGATCGGGCGGCGTTGTACGGCCCAAGACGTGGCAGGAATGCTGCACCACATCGGGCCGGTATTTCAGCAAGCCGTGCACGAGAAATCGCTGGACCTTGAACGGGCTCAAGGGATCAATTGGCTGGGCTTGCGCATGGCCCAGAAGCATGTTGAAGAGTGGCTCAAGGTCGAGGCAAGGGTACTTGGGGAAACGGGGGCGGTGCACATTGAAGCCCTGGAAACCAAGCTCAAAGCAGTGCCCGTGGCTGATGGAGTACTGCTGACCGGGGTCGTAGACCGAATCGAATTTGGGGGGGATCATCCCACGATTCCCGTCATTCTGGACTATAAAACCGGGGCGGTCCAACCCGGAGAATTGACGATCGTGGAACTCGATCAGTTGTTCCGGCCCCGCTACAAAAAGGCCTTCCAACTGATGTGCTATGCGCTGATGATGGCCAAGACGCAGAATCTTGAGCACATTCGGGCGTGCATTTCGAGTACGGTTCGGCCCAGAGCCGAACGGCAATGGCTGATGGTTCAAGGAGAAAACACTTTGACGCGATCTGTGCTCGAAGAATTTGCCCAGCGCCTATCGGTCTTGGTGGTTCAGTTGATGGACCCCCATACCCCCTTTAGGGCCGAATTGGACTTTAGCGACCCCACCGATGACTTTTCCTGACCGCATCCCGACCGCCGCACAACTCGAACAAGCGTTCGAAGGGGTCGCCCGTTCTGTGCACCGCACCCCCTTGTTGCGCAGCCGCCGCATCGACGAGGCGCTGGGGTGCAGGGTGATGTTTAAGTGCGAGAATTTTCAGAAAACGGGCTCGTTTAAGGCAAGGGGGGCGGTGTTTGCGCTCAGCACCCTGGGACCCAATGTTGCATCGGTCGCGACGCATTCTTCGGGCAACCACGGTCAGGCGCTGGCTTGGGCGGCGCAGCAGAGCGGGCGAAAGGCCTATATCGCGGTGCCCCACAATGCCCCCAAAGTCAAGTTGGACGCCATGCGCGAATACGGAGGCGAAATCACCTTGTGCGAACCGAATGCCGCGGCCCGAGAAGCGGCTTTGCAGCAGTTGGTCGAAGCGCATGGGGCGCATGCGGTTCCGCCTTTTGACGATTTTCGGATTATTGCAGGACAGAGCACCGTGTTTCAGGAGGCGTTGGTACAGATGCGTTCGGAGGGAGTGGAACCCGATGCAGTCGTAGCCCCGGTGGGCGGGGGCGGGCTGATGGCGGGTACGGCTTTGGCGGCCGAGTATTTTGCGCCCAACTGCTCGGTCTGGGCTGGAGAACCCGAAGGGGCCGACGATACCGCCCGATCGATGGAAGCAGGAGAACGCCAGCCGATGATCGACCCTCAGACCATCGCCGATGGGCTCCGAACAGGCATTGGCGTCCGGAATTTCGAAGTGCTCCAACCCCGGCTCAAAGGGGTGCTCCGGGTCAGCGATGCCGAAATTCTCGACGCGCTTCGCTGGATTAACCAAGCGCTCAAGATCGTGGTCGAGCCTTCGTGCGCCGTGCCCTTAGCGGCCATTTTTCGACATCCCGAACACTTCCAAGCACAAACAGTGCTCGTGATTCTGAGTGGAGGGAATCTAGATGGATGAACCCGCTTCCAACAGCTTCGCTTTTACATCAGATAAAGTCCGCAAAGTCCCCCCGCCGAGGCCGCAGCGTCGTCTGGATTACTTAAACCGATACAACACCCCAAAGCGCACATCACCTCGGTTAAACACCTCTGTCTGGGGTTCGTATTGGTATTTGATATCAGCCCGCAATTGAAAGGTGAATTGGTTGTGTCGATACCCTACGGCAGGGCTGATGGCGCGTTCGTAGTGATAACGGTGTTCTGGCTTGTCAAAATTGAGGTAATACGACTTGCGATTCCATGAATGACCCAACCAAAAATCCCATTTGTCTTCTAACCTGTACCCCACTTCCAGTATGCTCATATCGGCCGTATTCACGGTGTCGGAAATAAAACTCTGAAAGGCTCCATAACTCCACCATTGGCTACGGGAAAAGGCCAATTGGTATTCCTCTCCTCCCACCAAAGCGATACGCCAAACCGGATACAAACGTATCGGCCCCCCTTTCTCCAATTCATTCAGTCCGATTTCTAATCCCATCGACATTTCCGGTAGCAACCAATGGTCTGGATTGGGCCTTTTCATATTTGCCCTGGCCTTATCGTCTAAAGGAATGGCGCTCGTGAAGCTAAATGCGTTTCTTGCCCGATTAGTTTCTGTTGTTGGTTCATCCAAAACAAAAAGGCCTTCGTGCCGATAACGTATCGTCAACTGCTCCCAGGTGTATCCGATTTGTACTCCGATTCCCAGTTCATTGGACTTGCCCCAATCAAAAGCCGGATGGTCTGCATAGACATCAAACATATAGAAATGACTCAATTCGAGTGTCGTTCCAAAAGACCATCGATGCACCAGCCGACGATAACCCAATGCAAAGAAATTCTTCGAATAATTATAGGAATTATCCGCCGCCAACCAAGCTGAATAATAATTCGCGAATACCTCATTCCGCGAAAACTGATAGTTCAATCCGTAGATAAAAGGACTCGCCTTGTCCTCTAAAAACAAATCGTTCCCATATGGATTTAAACTACCACCGTAGGGAAACTCACCGTAAAAATAATCATACCAATTAATGCCCAATTCCAAGGAGAATTGGGCTCTCAATGGTGCAACACTGATAAACAATCCCATGAATGCCTTTGCAAACCGCATCCTCATTTAACGCACCGTTATTTTAACAGCCCCTTTGGGTTGAACATATATGGCATATTGCTCCATGCACCAATCTTCTTTCATGGGTTTTGGATTCAAAGAACCATAAAAGAAAACATCCGTCGAATATTTCATGAACTCTCTAATATACAGCGTTGGACCACCAGAACAAGGATTTGAAATGGCAAATTCTTTCTTCTTCCAAAAAGCCCACCAGTCATACTCCGTAGCCCAAATCAACACGTCTTGACCAACCAATCGGTCGTCCGGATTGAGGGGGTCGGGATATTGTCTGCGCTCCGGATCTGTTAAAATGTGGGTCATGGGGAACACTTGAAACTGATAGCTTCTGTGTAGCTTGAAAGAATGGCGATATTCGTTGAAATTTGGTGCATAACCTAAATAATTCTGACTGATGCAATAATCTGGGTCCGTATTCGACGAAGAATTATAAAAATTGATCTCGGAATATTTTCCACGCTCACAACGATTGAACATCACAAATTCTTCAAACATGAAACCAATGCCGTGTTCACAAGAGGGGTTGCTCGCAAAAGTCGTCGTATCTGGAACAATGGCTTGTTTGGCAGTAATTCTTCTTATCTGATCGGGGGTTTGTCCAAATGATACAATGATCATATTAAACTCTAAGAAAGTGGGTTGCTCGATATACGGAAGGATTTCACAATCAGCATAGTCCTCAGAATATCCGACAGCGCCTTCTACAAAGGTGCAGCTGTTCTCTACGGGTATAAAGGCTGGTATGCGATCAAAAATAGAATCATCGTCATCAGGAATATCCGTTCCAATGCCAATCGCTGGAATTCCTTCTGGATATAGTGCATTAGAGTACGGACTAGTAAGAGCCACTTGATATTCATATCCATACGCCGTAAACCCGTTGGTAAGAATATCGGTTAAATTGAAACCATAGGTCGCTAAGTTGTTGCTAAAGATCGCAGTCCATTGCGGATAATGATTTAAAAAATCGGGTAGAAAAATGCCGCCGGAATCAGTAATACTCGTAAAATAATCATCGAGAAACCCTTCTTCACAACTGGCCTCTTGAATGGCCATGGCGGTGGCATACATCAACTCGTTGGCGTATTCGTCATCGGGCTCGGCCGGGTGTTGCATGTAATCCCAAATGGTCGAATCCAACGAAGTCCACACCGCCCAACAGGGGGTAGATGTAGACAACATGGGAGAAGCCGATTGGGACATGTTCTGTTCGGGTTTGCAACCGAAGCTAATCAATAAGAGCGTACAAACAGAGGCATACAGGGTTTTCATGGTTTTAGAGATTTTTAACAATAGTCCAAAAAAAAAAACCGGACTTGATGTTAAGCCCGGGTTATCAAAATGTTGCAAAATCAAAAAAGGGCAGGCGGCGAAGCAACACCGCCATTTTACTCGCAGTGGCCGCAACACTATCACTCCGCTTCGATTTTCTCGCAGAGGTCGCAAAGAAGGCGCAGAGGTCGCAGAGTATTCGATCATCAAATCACGAGTTTGTCTTTCTGCGGAAATCGCCCCAACACCGCAGCCATTGTTTCGTAGGAAGGTCACTCTGCGCGCTCTGCGTGAACCTCCGCCGATTTTCTCGCAGAGGTCGCAAAGAAGACGCAGAGGTCGCAGAGTAGTCGACCAACAAACCGGGTGTTTGTCTTTTTAAGAAAATCACTCTAGTACCGTAGCCATTGATTCGTAGGAAGGTCACTCTGCGTGCTTTGCGTGTATTTTCCTCTGCGTGCTCTGCGTGGACTCCCGCCGATTTTCTCGCAGAGGCCGCAAAGAAGGCGCAGAGGTCGCAGAGTAGTCGATCAACAAACCGGGTGTTTGTCTTTTTAAGAAAATCGCTCTAGTACCGTAGCCATTGATTCGTAGGAAATTCACTCTGCGTCCTTTGCGTTTATTTTCCTCTGCGCGCTCTGCGTGAACCCCCTACGATTTTCACGCAGAGGCCGCAAAGACCAAGCCGGGCGCGGGAAAGACAGCTTGCACAACGCGAAGGAGTGAACAATAGAGGAAAAGGCACTTATCCTCTGGACGCAAGGCCATCCTCCTACATCGATCTTGAATATCACCATAGCGGCAATCCCTAATCCCCCTAAGACCCACTCCCCTGCCCTACTTTTGCCCCTCATTCTTACAGAGAAGCCCTATGCGCGTTGGAGTGGTCACGTTTCCCGGTTCGAATTGCGACGAAGACATGCGGTATGCCCTGCGCGAGCTGGGGGCCGAGGTCGTATCGCTTTGGCACAAAGACAGCGATTTGCAGCAGGTCGATGCCGTGGTTTTGCCCGGGGGTTTTAGCTACGGTGACTATTTGCGCAGCGGGGCCATTGCGCGTTTTTCGCCCATCATGACCTCGGTGATTCGCTTTGCAGAGCAAGGGGGTCGGGTGTTTGGGGTCTGCAATGGCTTTCAGATTTTGTGCGAAGCCGGTTTGCTTCCGGGTGCCTTGCTCCACAACGAGCAGCACCGATTTGTGTGCCGCAATGTGGAGATCAAACCCGAGCATACGACCGTTCCCGTCACGGCCCAATTGAACTCTGAGCAGGTATATACCATTCCGATTGCCCATGGTGAAGGGCGTTTTTATGCGGACGAGGCCACCCTCGATGCGCTCGAGGCCAACGGACAGGTACTTTTTCGCTATGTCGATGCCGAGGGGCAACCTACACCCGAGGCGAATCCGAATGGAGCAAGCCGCAATATTGCGGGCGTGTGTAACGCCGGACGCAATGTGTTTGGCATGATGCCGCACCCCGAACGCGCCGCTTCGAGCGTGGTGGGGAATACCGATGGGGTGGGGATATTACAAGGGTTTTTGGGGTAGGCGGTCAGGAATGGGGCCAGTAGAGGAATTGAGGCTATGCCTACCCGCGAGATTCCGTAGCTTGGAACCATTCAACATCCTTGTTATGCGAACGCCCCTACTTCGTTTTATAGCTTTGTTCTTTTGCACTTTAGGGCTACTGTCTTCTGATCTTGAGGCCTGCACCCGGGTGGTGTATCAAGGGCCGAATGGGAATGTGATGACGGCCCGGTCGATGGACTGGAAGACGGAGATTCCGGCCAATTGGTGGGTTTTTCCGAGGGGGATGAAGCGAAGCGGAAATGCCGGACCGAATTCGGTCGAGTGGACGGCACTCTACGGAAGTGTGGCGACAAGTTCGTGGGATTTGGCGACCTCGGACGGGATGAACGAAAAGGGGTTGGTGGGGAATTTGCTGTGGCTGGCAGAGTCGCAGTTTCCGGAGTTGGGTACGGCTACGACCGGGCAGCGGACGCTGGCGGTTTCGCTTTGGCTGCAGTACGTGCTCGATCAGTGCGCTACGGTCGAGGAGGCCGTTCGGCTGTTCTCCAAAGGCGATGTGGCGGTCATTACGAGCGTCATTCCCGGGACTTCGATGGTGGCTACGGTGCATTTGTCGGTGTCCGATGCTTCGGGCGACAACGCCATATTCGAGTACATCGGGGGGAAGTTGGAGATTCACCACGACCGGAAGTACGCGACGATGACCAATTCGCCAGTATTTGAAGAGCAGATGGCGATCAATGGGTATTGGAAGGGGATTCCGGGAACGGTGGCTTTGCCGGGGACCAACCGCGCGGCAGATCGGTTTGTGCGGGCTTCGTATTACATCCAGGCCATTCCGCAGACGGACAATACGCGCGTGGCCTTGGCATCGGTGTTCGGGGTAATCCGCAATTGTTCGGTGCCTTTGGGAATTTCCTCGGAAACCGAACCGAATATTTCCTCAACGCGTTGGCGCACCGTGGCCGATCACCGCAACCTGGTCTACTATTTCGACAATGTCCTCGAACCGAATGTGGTCTGGGTCGATCTCAAAAAACTCGACTTCTCTCCCAAAGCCAAACCCAAAAAACTCGCCCTCGAAGGACCCACCCGTCCTTCCGGCGAATGCTCCGCCTCCTTCGTCCCCACAGCGCCCTTTGTGTTTGCGGGGGTGTGAGGAGGGATACGGACGCCACATATTGGTCAAATTGCCAATAAAAAGACGCTCTCTAATTCATATGAATGAAGTTGTCATCTACATAACACCAGACAAGCAAACTGAGGTGCAAGTGCAGTTTGATGGGGATACGGTTTGGCTTAACCAACTCCAGATGGCAGAGTTATTTAACCAAACCAAGCAGAACATTAGTCTACACATTAACAATTGTTTCAAAGAGAAGGAATTAAACAGAAAAGCAACTGTCAAGGAATCCTTGACAGTTCAAACCGAAGGGGACCGACAGGTAAAGCGTAGCGTTGAATACTACAACCTCGATGTAATCATTTCTGTAGGATATAGAATAAAATCAAACAGGGGTACACAATTCCGACAATGGGCGACCCAACGCTTGAAAGAGTATTTGGTACAAGGCTATGCCATCAACCAAAAGCGGTTAGATGAATTGGGCAGAATGGTGCAACTGATAGAACAGACGAGCAAAGTGGAGCGTTTACGAATACAAGAAAGCAGGGGACTCTTGGAAGTATTAACTCAATATGCCAAGAGTTTCGTGTTGCTCAGCCAGTTCGATAGCCATTCAATACAAACGGGAAGTCTGAACGACAACATCACCTATGAAATACAATACGAAGAAGCCAAGGCAGCAATAGCCGAACTTAAGAAGCAACTTATTGTCAAAAAACAAGCCACAGATTTGTTTGGCAACGAAAAGGACGGCAGTTTTAAAAGTTCGCTGAACAGTATTGTGCAAACTTTTGGAGGTCAATATGTCTACCCAACCATAGAAGAACAAGCCGCTCATTTACTCTACTTTGTAATTAAAAATCATTCATTTACTGATGGCAACAAACGGATCGGGGCCTTTCTTTTTATATGGTTTTTGAAAAAGAATCAACACCTCTTCAAAAAAACAGGCGAATTGAAAATAAACGACAATGGCTTAACAGCTATTGCACTTTTGGTTGCCCAAAGCAAACCAGAAGAAAAAGAAATCATGATACAACTTATAGTGACCTTGATTGGCGGATAGTTGTTCCGTTGAATAAATCAAAAAAACCTACAGTTATTCATTGTCATTATTCAAAATTCTTTACCCACATCCCCACCAAAAACCCCATCACATCCACCCCATCCGCATAATCCAAAAGCCCGGGATTTTGCGTTTGACCTAAGCGGCAAGAGCGTTCGAAGTGGGGACGGCGGGAAGAGACCACTTGGAGTGAAGGAGCGTGGGCCGCGATGTGCCATGCCACTTGAGACGGGTCGTCGTAGCGGTGCAGGTGGATGACCCCGACCGGAGAGTGGATGGCCTCTCTTTCGAGGGCCACGATAAAGCCATTTTCGAGAAAAGCTTGCTGGTTCATCAGCAAGAGCGAACGTTGATAGTCGTAGTTGTTCGCAAAGGCGTTGTGGTGCTGGAGGTGCTTGAAGCGATAGAACGCCCCAAAGAGCCGATCCACGTCAAAACTGCGCGGCAAGACGATCTGCGTCACCGAACGGCAGCCCATCCCAAAATAGAGGAACACATCGTCGGCCAGCCCTGAAAGCTCTTCTTCGGTTTCGTCTCCCTCCAACACCGCAATCGACGTCCGGTTGCCCCGAATGATGTGCGGATAGCGGCCAAAGTAGTACTCGAAATAACGCCCCGAATTGTTGCTCCCCGTCGCAATCACCGCATTAAAATCGGCCATGCGCCCCTCGGCAATCCGGACCGAATCGGCCCAGCGCGGTTCAACCTCCACCAACAACGCCAATACCCAAGGCAACAAACGCGCATCGTCCTGAGACGGCCGCAGCAACAGCCGATGCCCCGCCGCTAGGACACACAACGCATCGTGCAAACCCACCAACGGCAAATTGCCCGCCGCCACCACCGCCACCGTCTTCGGCTCGGAGACCTCGAGATCATAGCCCGAAAGCCAAGCCTCTACCGACGCCTCGCTCAATGCCTCGGCCCAAGCCGACAAAGCCCGGAGCGAAAATTCGACCGTAAACCACGGATTGAACAACACCTCCCGTTCTAACAAGGGCAACAACACCCCCTGACCATTGATAAACTGTTCTTGGGCCGACAACAGCGAACGCAAGCGAAGCCCCAACAACACCAACGCCCTTTTGCGCGCCTCCGGCTCCAAAACCCCCTTAACGTCCATCATTTCAAGAGTAAATTAGCAGGGCGCAACAAAGCGTGCAAAACTGCGTGCACCATGGCCATCAAAATTACCGACGAATGCATCAACTGTGGGGCGTGCGAACCCGAATGCCCCAACAATGCCATCTACGAAGGCGCCCAAGAATGGCGCTTTAGTGACGGCACCTCGCTCAAAGGCACCATCGTTCCGCCCGGTGGAGGCACTTACGACGCCGACGCCCGCCAAGAGCCCAAGAGCTACGACGTTTTCTATATCGTTACCGACAAGTGCACCGAATGTGCCGGGTTCCACGAAGAACCCCAATGCGCTGCGGTATGCCCTGTCGACTGCTGCGTGCCCGACGAAGCCTACGTCGAAACCCGCGATCAACTCCTTTCCAAAAAAGACTTTCTCCACCTCTGAGTTGGTGAAGATCGCCTCCGCAGTCCGCGTCTTCGGCTTGCTCAGCGCTTTCGCAGCACTGAGCGCCACAGCCCCCCTCAGCGCCCAGAACACGCTCGACCCGAGCACGAACGACCCGAGATCGAACCAATCGGCATCGACGACCCCTACCCCCTCCAACGCGCTCGGAGCCGTGGGGCGTCGCATCCTCGAAGCAACTACGGACGAAGAACGCCTCGCAGCCCATACCCTCTTCCTCGACCGATTGCGCGATACGCTGAAAAAACCCCAAAGCCTCGACTGGGACTATTCCAGCATCACCAGCGCCTCCAAACTCCTCGACCCCAAGACCAAATTCATGATTTGGACCTGGCAAATCCCCCGGCGCAATGGACGGTTCGAGCACAGCGGGCTTATTGTGTACCGCGGAGGCGATCAAGGCAATGTGGTCCTTGAACTCAGGCCCGGGAGCGACAGTCTCGGCGTTTTGGTCCAGGGCGAACGCGGACCCGAAAATTGGCCCGGCTGCCTCTATTATGCCATCCGCCCCCTCGACCGCGACCACTACCTCTTGCTCGGCTACGACCAACACGACCTGAACGAGCGCCGCAAAGTGATCGAAATTTTGCGCCCTGGCAGTTTTAATCGCCCCCGCACCCGCTTCGGGGCCCGGGTCTTCGAAACCCCGGTATGGCTTGACCAACGGCTCAAACAACGCCCCCACAGGCTCGTCTTGCGCTATTCGGCCCAATCAACGGCCTTGCTCCGCTGGGAACCCGAACAAAAACGCCTCGTTATGGACCATCTGATCCCCCCCGATGCCGCGCTCAAAGGGCAATACCACCTCTATGCCCCTGACCTTACCTACGACGCCCTCGAATGGAAAAAAGGCCAATTTAAATTGGTCGAGCAAATCGCCCCTCCGTCTACGCTCGAGGCCCCCTTTCGCGCCCCCGATCGGGGTCAAGGCCTCGCCCCGGGGCGGTAATCATGAAAACCATATGGTAGAGACGCGACATTTCGCGTCTCTACGGGAATTTAATCCCAATTTCACACCCCCCGCAACCGATTCCCCTATTTTTGGCGCAATACCCGACCATGAAAATCCACAACTATTCCCCCGGCCCCTGTATTTTGCCCGCCGAAGTCTTCCAAAAGGCCTCCGAAGCCATCCTCGACTTCGATCAACTCGGGCTCAGCATCCTCGAAATCAGCCATCGGTCGAAGAACTTTATTGCCGTGATGGAACGCGCCATGGCGCTGGTCAAGGAATTGATGGGATTGCCCGAAGGCTATTCGGTCTTGTTCCTCGGCGGGGGCGCCAGTTTGCAATTCTGTATGTTGCCGTATAACCTGATGAAAGCCGAAAACGGAAAAGCGGGTTATTTGGTGACGGGCACCTGGGCCAAAAACGCTTGGAAGGAGGCCAAACTCTTCGGAAACTCGATGGCGCTGGCGAGCAGCGAAGACCAGAATTTTTCCTACATCCCCAAAGGATTTGAGCTCCCCGAAGGGCTCGACTACTTCCACACCACGAGCAACAACACCATTTTCGGAACGCAGATCAAGTCGTTTCCAAAATACAACGGACTGAATGTCTGCGATATGTCCAGCGACATCTTTAGCCGTCAACTCGATTTCTCCCAGTTTGACCTCATCTATGCCGGAGCCCAGAAAAACATGGGGCCTGCCGGGGTCACGGCGGTGATTGTGCGCGATAGAATCCTCGGAAAATCAGGTCGTCCCATTCCGAGTATGCTCGACTATGCCGTCCACATCGACAAAGAATCGATGTACAACACCCCCCCGGTCTATGCCGTCTATGTCACTATGTTGACCCTCGAATGGCTGCAACGCAACGGTGGCGTGGCCTGGATCGAGGGGATCAACCGGCAAAAAGCCGATTTGCTCTATACCGAAATCGACCGCAATCCCTTGTTTGTAGGCACGGCGGCTGTCGAAGACCGATCTGATATGAATGCCTGCTTTTTGCTCAAAGACCCTTCGATGGAGCCCCGCTTCGACGCGGCATGGAAGGCGGCCGGCATCAGCGGTTTGCCCGGTCACCGCTCGGTGGGTGGATACCGCGCCAGCCTGTACAATGCCCTTTCGCTCGAAAGCGTTCAGGTATTGGTCGATGTCATGAAGGAATTTGAACGCACGGTTTAACCCCCCCCTTAGCCCCTCTTTTTATGATCCGCATTTTGGCCAACGACGGTATCGAAGAATCCGGAAAAAAAGCCCTCGCGGCCGCGGGGTTTGAACTGATCGACGCCCGGGTGGCCCAAGATCAATTGGCGGACTACCTCCGGAGCGAAGGCATCTCGGGGTTGCTGGTGCGCAGTGCGACGCAGGTGCGCAAAGAACTCATCGATGCCTGCCCTGGTCTTAAATTGATTGGCCGAGGCGGGGTGGGTATGGACAACATCGACGTGGAGTATGCGCGTTCCAAAGGGCTGCACGTAGTCAATACCCCGGCGGCTTCGTCCGATTCGGTGGCCGAATTGGTCCTTGCGCATTTGCTCGGCTTGCTCCGCTTTTTGCCCCAGAGCAACCGGGAAATGCCGCTCAGTGGAGAAACCCATTTTAAGGAACTCAAAAAGGCCTATGCCGCGGGCATCGAGGCCAAGGGAAAAACCCTCGGCATTGTCGGCTTCGGTAGAATCGGCAAAGCCCTCGGCGTCCGGGCGGTGGGTTTGGGCATGAACGTGCGCATAGCCGATCGGCAACCGGGCGAGGTACACGAGGTTGTCTGGACCTTGGGCAATGGTCAATCTATCGATCTCCGGTTTGTGTCCGAACCGCTAGAGTCGGTGTTGGCCCATAGTGACTTTGTGAGTGTACACGTACCCGGAGCAGGCGATAAACCCCTGCTCGGAACCGCTGAACTCGGAGCGATGAAGCGCGGAGCGATCTTGATCAATGCCGCCCGCGGTGGGGTCGTGGACGAAATGGCCCTTTTGGCTGCGCTCGAATCGGGACAATTGTCGGGGGCGGCGCTCGACGTCTTTGTCAACGAGCCCGAACCGGCGGTACAAGTGCTGATGCACGACAAAATCAGCCTCACTCCGCATATCGGCGCTTCGACCGCCGAAGCCCAAGAGCGGATCGGAAGCGAATTGGCGAGTCTGATTGTCGAAGCCCTCGGAACCGTCCGGGCATGAGCGAATTGCCCCGAAAGTCCGAAGAGGCCTTACAGCAGACCACCGATGCCGAGGGTCGCGCGGCCAGCCCGCTCTTGCCCGCCCACATCAAAAATTATCTCATTGACATCGACGGTACAATTACCGAAGATGTGCCGAACGAAGAACCCGAGCGGATGGAGACGTGCGCGCCCTTTCCCGACGCGCTCGAAACGCTCAACCGATGGCACGCCGACGGGCACATCATCACGTTTTTTACGAGCCGTACCGAAGCCCACCGCCGCGTAACCGAAACCTGGCTCGCCACCCATGGATTTCGCTATCACGGGTTGTTGATGGGCAAACCCCGAGGCGGAAACTACCATTGGATCGACAACCACTTGGTCAAAGCCACCCGTTTTGAGGGTAAATTCACCGATTTGGTGCTGAAATCGCACGAAATCGAAGTGTTTAAAAAGGAATAGACTATGGCCGAAGCACTCTTGTATTTGTCGGGTGCGCAGATTGTTCAGGGCGGCAATGCAGTGCTGAGCGATGTCGAAGTACGCCTAATGCCGGGCGAATTCGCCTATCTCATTGGGTCTACGGGCAGTGGAAAGAGTTCCTTGCTCAAAACGCTCTATGGGGACCTGCCGCTGGCCGAGGGGCTAGGCGAGGTGGCCGGGTTTGCGCTGCTAGGGCTCAAAGAAGCCGATATCCCTTTTTTGCGCCGCAAATTGGGGATCGTTTTTCAAGACCTGCAGTTGCTCATTGATCGGAGTGTGGGAGCCAACCTCGAATTTGTGTTGCGGGCGACCGCATGGAAAGAGGCCACTTCGATTCGCGAACGCATTGCAGAGGTACTGGCCAAAGTCGGTATGGGAGGACGCGAGGACAAGATGCCACACGAACTTTCGGGCGGAGAACAACAGCGCGTGGCCATTGCCCGGGCCTTGCTCAACGACCCGCCTTTGATGCTGGCTGACGAACCCACGGGCAATTTGGACCCGGTTACTTCAGAAGAGATTATGCTCTTGCTCCGCAAAATTGCCTCAGAGGGCAAAGCGGTGCTGATGGCCACACACGACTATCCGCTGATTCTCAAATTCCCAGCCCGTACCCTCAAATGCGAATCGGGGCGGGTCTTTGAAACCGTTCAGCGCACCCTGTGAAAGCGTTGGGATTAGCGCAACAGTTTGACAAACAAGCCGCCGCCACCGTCCTCTTCGGCGATGCCACAGTCTTCGCACACCCGGTCTTCGCCCTGGCGCACATAGGCCACTACATCGTATTGCTCGCAGTTTTCTTCGAGCACGTAGTTGGCGTATTGAAACCGCAGCGTGTCCCCGGTTTCGAGGACAAAGGCCATCGAACCCTCGCCGGCGTATTCGGGATAGAGGGTCACCGCCACGTGGGGTTGGGGGGCCAATCCCGGTTCGACTTCAAATTCCAAGGGCACCCTGAGTCCATTGGTTTCGAGAAACACTTTCAGTTCGTTCGGATCGTATTTGGCGAGCGTGCCAAACCACAGATCTTGCCCGAGGGCATTGCGCAACTGGAAAAAGGTGGGCTCGGGGGGCAGTGTATTCAAACTGGAACACTGATCACAAGAAGGGCTAACCCACAGAGCCAAAGCCGCCGCTGCCGCGGTAAAAAGGGTGTTTGCCCCTCGGGAAATTGTGTACCCCATATGTAGATCGTGTGTAGATTGTATTGAGAACTTTACAAAAATAATGCATTATTTCGGCCCAAACCACCATGATTTCAATTCTGATTGCGGCATACAATAATCGGCTGACGCCTTTGGTTCGTTCGTTGCACCAGCAGGCGCTAGGCGCTTCGCTCGACTTTGAAATCCGCATTCACGAAAACGGTCAAGATCCGGATTGCGAACGCGAAAACCGCGAACTCGAGCGCCTCCCCAAGGTCTTTATCGACTTTCGGAAATCCGCGCCCAATCGGGCATCGAGCCGCAATTGGCTCGCCGCTCAGGCCCAGGGACGCTACTTGCTCTTTCTCGACGGAGATTCATTTCCCACAGGCGATCGGTTTATTGACCGATATGTAGATGCACTCGATCCCAAAACCGTTTTGGTCGGGGGAACCGCGTATCGCACCGACCCCCCTGAACTCGATCGCAGACTGCGGTGGGTGTATGGAACCCAGCGCGAGGTGCGCACCGCAGCAGAGCGCAATCGCAACCCTTACAGCTCTTTTTCGTCCTTCAATTTTGTGTTGCCCGCCGAGCTCAAAGAGGCCGCGCGCTTCGACGAATCGATTCAAGGCTACGGACACGAAGACACCATGTTGGGCTATTCGCTCAAACACCGCTGCATCCGCGTGGTCCACATCGACAACCCGATGTTCCACGATGGGTTGGATCCCAACGACACTTTTGTGCAAAAGAGTCTGGAGGCCGTAGAAAACCTCAAACGGCTGATCGATCAGGGGCGGATTGACGAAGAAGTGACGCTCTATCGCTGGATGAACCGCGTGGAGCGCTCTGGAACACGGGGGGCGCTCATCGCTTTGTGGAGACAAGCCCGGCCGTGGATGGAACGCTCGCTGGGTTCGGGCCGAGGGTCGCTGGTGTTGTTCGACCTGCTGCGATTGGGGGCCTTGCTTGAAATGCGGGCCCAATCGGGCTCCACCCCGTTTAAGAAACCGCTATAGTCGAGGGCATCGTGCACATCCCGCAATGTACAGGGAGCACAAAAAAACCGCAGCCGAGGCTGCGGTTCACGGATTGAAACCTAACAACTAACCTTACGAGAAATCCGATGGGCAAAGCAAGCAGAAATAATTTGGATTTCCAAACTTTCTGTTAAAATTTAACTTTTTTGGCCACCCATAAAATTTACTCAAACTCGATTACATCCCCTTGATCATCTTGAGCAACTGCTCTTTTTTCCGGTTGGCCACGGGAATGCGCGATCCGTCTTCCATCACCATATAACCCCCGTCAGAGGGCACATAGCGCTTTACATAGTTCATATTGATCAGATGGCTTTTGTGGATGCGTTCAAAATTGAACCCGCTCAGCATCAGATCATACTCCTTCAACGTGCGGCTGGCCAAAATCGGCTTGGCGTCTTTGAGGTGGAAATAGGTGTAGTTGGAGCTCGATTCGCATCGAATGATGTCGCTCACCTTTAAAATGTGCAGCCCGTCGTAGGTCGGAACGACGATGCGCTTGGGGCCTTCGCCTCCCGAACGCATATTCTCCATCAACACGCTCAAACCACCGCGTCCACCAGCCCCGCGTCGCTCTTCGAACTTGCGCACCGCTTTGACCAGATCTTCGGGGTCGACGGGCTTGAGCAGATAGTCCAACGCGCTGAATTTAATGGCGCGCAGCGCAAACTCGTCGTGGGCGGTCAAGAAGATCACTTCGGGGCGGACGTCTTCTTCTCTCGATTCGAGCTTTTCGAGCAGTTCAAACCCCGTTTCGCCCGCCAAATTGATGTCCAAAAACAACAAATCAGGGGTGTTTTCATCAATCGAGACCAAGGCCTCGGCAATGCCACCGGCCTCTCCCACCACTTCGACTTCGGGAACGAACAATTTGAGTTTGCCGATCAGTCCCTCGCGGGCAGAGGGTTCGTCGTCGATGAGCAGGGCTCGAATCATGGTTTGGGAGAATAAGGGGTTAAACGTAAAGATATCGGCTTTTACGGCGAATGCGACTTCGGGCTTGCCTCGGGCTCTTGGTGCTGCGCCATTCGCGGTTCTGGGTTATGGAGCGCGCCAAAATGCCCTGGGTTTAGGCTTCGATTTCGACCAAGGGCAAAGCGATGTGTACCCGGGTACCGAGGGCCTGACCCGATGCGTCCACTTTGTCTTCGATCTCGATTCGAACATCGATGCCGTAGGCTTTTCGCAATAATTCCAATCGACGTTCGGTGATGCCCATTCCCTTGCTCGTTTTGGTCAGTCCCAACCGCTCGTTCATCGCTCGGGCTGCGGCCCGGCCCACCCCGGTATCGTCGACGACCACCCGGAGCAGAGGACCCTCTACCCCAAATCGAACGCTGATGTGCCCCTGGCCCTTGAGGGGTTTGAGCCCGTGCTTGACCGCGTTCTCGACATAGGGTTGAATCACCATGGGTGGCACCTGGAGGGCATCGACCCACTCTTCGGGGCATTCGATGGAGAATTCGAGAATTTCTCCGGTGCGCAAACGCTCGAGCTCGAGATAGCTGCGAAGCACCTGCAATTCGGTCGAGAGCGGAATAAAACTCTCGTGAGAGGAATCGAGCGTAGCCCGCATCAATCGCGCAAACGAACTCAGATAGCGGGTGGCTTGGGCCGGGTCGTTGCGGAAAATAAAGGCGGAAATCGAGTCGAGGGCGTTGAAGATGAAATGGGGGTTCATCTGCAATCGGAGCGCGGTCGATTCCAAAGTAATGAGTTCGCGTTCCATCCGCGAGCGTTCTCGAACCTTGTCGATGCGGAGTTTGACCAATTGGGCGGCCATCAAACCCAAACCCAGAGAGACCAAGCCCACAAACCACCAACGCTGCCACAGCGGAGGGACGATGGTAAATTCCAATTCCAAAGGCGCGGAAATCCGCCCGGTGCCGTTCTCGATACGCCACATTTTGAGTTGATAGCGGCCTGCTTCTAGGGTCGGAAAAAGGGCCTCTGTCCCTTCCGACTGTACTTTTTGGGCGCTTCCCGAACGGATCAACTCGAAGCGGTAGTTCCAGCGACCGGGATTGCTGCCCGGCCCATCGCCAAGGCCAATTCGTATATAACTGGAGTGATACGGCAAGGTAAAGGGCTCTATAACCAGCGCAAAACCCCTTCCACTCAAGGCATTTTTCAATCCCACGGCCGTTTCGAACGAGCTGAGCACAGGCGGAGGAATGGGGGTTGGAGGGGCCCATCGAAACTCTTGTATGCGGCCCTCGGCAAACATCCACAATCGATCTCCACTCAAACCGAGTTGCACACCATCGGGGGTATTGAGTTCGTAGTCGGTCCCCGGCAAAAAAACCGAATGGGCATCAAAAACACCCTCGGAATTGAGCGCCCCCAACAATAATGCATATTCGAACAACAGCGCAGTTCTGCCGTCGGCATCGGTGGTTAAAGCAATCAACCGACCCTGATCGGACCGCAAAATGGACCGTTCCCAACGACCCTGGTTCCAGCGATGGGCTGTACCCGCTGCCGAGCAACCCCAGAGCCGTCCCTGGCGATCGCGCGCAAACCCCACCCCTTCAAAAGCCCCCATTTCGGGCCCCATCGTTTTCAAGGTTCCACGCTCGAATACCACCAATTCGGACGCAAAAGAGAGCCCATACAAAGCCCCATCCACATCGAGCTCGATTTCGCGCAATCCCGGACCTTCGATTCTCTGCGCCTTGCCGGAAACCGCCCGATACAATCCATCGACCCCGGCGACCCAGACCCCATTCTGGTCGACCTCGGCGTCGAAGGCAAAATCCAAACTCGGGGGGTCGAGCAACGGCAGCAAGGACCCCGATTTACCCGAATACACCCCCGTTTCGGTGGCGACCCATAACCGTTCGTCCCGCTCAAATGACTTCAAAACCAATCCCATACCCGGCTTGAGATGGTCGGTCAATCTCCCCTTTTCCGGAGTCCATCGCCAAATTCCATCGACCCCGTTCAGGTTGAAACCGCCTGGGTCGGCACTCAATCCCGACACCTTAAACGGAGCCGAGCTGTGGACCTGTCGGCTGCGCGCGGCCGAGCGGACTTCGAGCCGGCCGAGCCCCCCGAGCAGCACCTCGTCGTTGCCTGCCGCAAAACTTCGAACCCATTCAAACGACCCTTTCCCCATCGCCTCGGCGAGACGGGCATCGGCATCGATGCGAAACAAACTGTCCTGGGTTACAATACAATACCAAGCATTGGTTCCATCGAGGAACTGTACCCCGGAAGCGGGAAATCGCCTTGTTCCATGCCGGGCCACCACTGTTACTCCCGATGCATCGGCATAGGCATAGGAGACGCCATCCACTGAAACCAAGGCCAATATGGGCATCGACTGGAGTCGGATGAGCGTATCGAGCGTATAGTGCCACAAACCCGAATTGCTGCCCCAAACAAGGGCTCCATCAGAGAGCCCTACGACCCCGGTATAGCGCGCTTGCTCCTCTCGAACGCGCTGCAGTCCGTTCTGAGCCGTCCAATGTCCCACGCCCCATCCGTCGGCTGCCACCCATACTTTCTCGGCCAATGGCGCTGTATACACCATGGGAAATCCAGGGGCTTCAAACAGGGTATGTTGGACTGGGGGATAAGGGCGATACAGATGCAACCCGACATCGCTGGCGATGGCCAAAACACTGTCTTCCAGCAACTCGATAGAATTGATGACCCCTTTGCCAAAGCCATTGACCGGCCGAACCGTCGAACCATTCCACGAAAACAACCCTTCGCCTTCGGTACCCAACCAGAGCGTGCCCATGGGATCGCGTTCCATGGCCAAAATGGGGCTCAATGGCAGACCATCGGCCCGATCAAAACTTCGGGTAGACCAGGGCAACGGGGTGGTTGTTACCCCAGGGCTAAGCGCTTTTTGAGCGGCTGCGTTTCCGGAAATCAACGCCATCAAAAGCCAACCCGTCGCGCGCAACGGATTCCGCAGCGTCGCGGTGGATAAGTCGACCGCACAACCCCTCTTTTCCATAAGAATATTCGCACATTTGTGAAGTGAGGTTTGTGTTGGTCCTTTGGTTCGGGGGTTGTGCGGCTCAGTCTTCGGTAGAGATTGGAAGCGGTAGGTCGGAGTTTTGCGGTCGCGTCCACCCCTTAACTGAGGCGGTTTGGTCGGTGTTCGGTCAAAGCTCGATTCTGACAGATGTACCCCATCTGCAGATCGGGCTCGAGCACCGCCAGCTGCCCCAGACACCCAATGCCACCCAGCAGCGCTGCGTTCTGGCCCGACCGATAAACGCGGGATCGGTCGCAGGGCTGGGCTTGGAGCGACTGGGCTATTCCGAATTCGCCGAATTCCGAATAATGCCCACCTATGCCCTGCGTCTAAATGAAAAAACAGCGCTCGGCACCCGCATCGAATGGCTTCGATGGCAAGCTTCAGATCACGCTTCGGTTCAAACACTGGTCGCCGGGGTTTTCGCTCAATTCAAGACAAGCCCCAAAACAACCGTTTTTGCGGCAATATTCAATCCGAATCGCAGTCCGGTTGGAAAAATTTACCCGCTGCGCACCCAAAGTTGGGGTCAACTTTCGGCCCAATACCAACCCGCGTCCGAGGTAACACTCGGCATCCAATACCATTGGCAAGCCGATTCGGAACGGCTGCATTTGGGTAGTTTATTCCAGTTGGGACCCGACTTCGAATGCGGTCTGGGATGGATGAGCCAACCCGGGCGTTGGACGTCAGGGGTCTCGTGGAAGGTCGGGCCCTGGAAGTGGAACGCCTCTATGCTGCTGGGTTTGGATGTTCCCGGGTCGTTGGCCCTATCCCTGATGTATGGCGCTCGATAATCCCAAACCTGGGAACGTCCCGCAGCGGACCGCGCGGTTGGCCGAAAACCGGAACCCGAGAGGGGTTTTGTGCTGGGTGTACCGATTGACCCTTGTTGGCATGGGCTGTTGCCTTGTCCGAGTCCAAGCGCAAGAACTCCCCATCGACCCCCTCGATCTGGAGTACGGGACTCCGCAAGGAATAGAAACCGCCGAAGACCTCGGGGAGGAACGAGCACAGTGGCAATGGGACGAGTCGATCGTGCCCAGCCGACCCTTGGATGCGCTCGAAGTTTCGCTCGAGGAACTCGCAGCGCTACCCGGAATGGACGAGTTTCGGGCGAGCAATCTGTGGCATTTCCTGCAACGCAATGGCCCACCTGCGCATCGGAATGAACTCCAAGCGGTACCCGGTCTGGATTCTCTCCGCATCGAAATGTTGCTGAGGCACTATCGGCTTCAGCCTCGCTTGGCCGTCAAGACCCGCCGACAATGGGATTGGGCGCTGAGGAATACCTGGACTTTTCAATCGACCCAAGCCCGCGAAATACGCTCTACGGGACAGGGCGGACTGCCTTTGGGGAGTCGGCTTCGCGTGGAGACGCGTTATGGTTCGCAGTGGAACGCCGGTTTGTTCCTCGAGTCCGATGCGGGCGAGCGCTTGGGATACGGTCCCAACCCCCGAAGTCCCTTTCCCGTCGATCATTGGAGTGGCTATTTGGTCTGGAAGGTTCCCCGATCGAATAACCTTTGGAGGCCGAGCCGGGTCCTTTTGGGTCATTTTCAAATGGAAACCGGACAGGGCTTGGGGATGTGGACCCTTCCCGGGTTTAGTTCGATCACGGGCAGTTTGATGCGACATGCCCGCGGAATGCGGCCCTATGCCGGATCGGACGAGGACCACGGCTTGTTGGGTTTGGGGCTAGAATGGCGCACCCAACTCTGGAAGTATGAAGCGTATGCCTCTTCTCGATCCCGAGACGCCCGCCTCGAAAATGGCCAACCCGTGGCCCTCCGGAGTGGTGGATTGCACCGATCCGAATCGGAACGACTTGGAAAAGACCGATGGCAGTCGGATCGATGGGGTGGGGTGGCGACCTATTCGGGAGAGCGGCTCAAGTGGAGCATCGGAGTGCACCAACAACGGATCAGACCCGTGGGTAGCGGGGGCAACGGAACCGTACCCACCCAAACCATCCCCCTTGGGACGACTTCTTGGTTGATTCCCTTGGGATCGGCCCGAATCTATGGAGAAGCAGCGCTGACGCTTCCTGCCGCCCGGGATCGGTGGGCTTGGACCGGAGGCATCGATTGGACTTTGCCCGCCGATGTGCGAACCGGATTCAAAGTGGAGCGGTTGGCCGACGAATATGTCGTGCTTTCGGCCCAGTTGCTCCAAGATTTGAAGCCGGAGCCCCAATGGAATGTGCAATGGAATACCGACTTTGGACTGGGGAGAAGTCTGCAGGCCTCGATCGGTTTGGTGCACCGCCGACTCGATGAAACACCGTCCTCGATTCCTCTGGTTTCGAGCCAATGTAGGGGATCACTCGACTGGACCCCGGCACGCTTTCATCGCGTGCAATTCCGGGTTCAATCCCGACTTGAAGCCCAATCTACTCAATTGGAAGACAGCGCTTTTCGGACCCTAGAAGAAGCTTTGCGCACCACCTACAGTCTCCAATGGCAATGGAACCCCATTCCGACTCAATCCTGGACATTAAGGCACATTCGAACGCGGTCGCACAACGCGGTAAGCGGGATCGATGCACCCACTCAGCAGGGATTCGGCTGGGCCCTGAGCACCCAATTCGAATCCAAACGCGGACTCCCAGATCGCCAGGACGAAAAGCGCTGGCGGTGTACGCTTCAGGCCTTTTGGGTCTATGCCCCGGTCTGGGACAACCGGATCTACCTCTACGAAGCCGGTCCTCCGGGCAACTTTGGGGTGCCCGCGTTTAGCGGACAATGCTGGGAGCTGAATGCGCTGTTCAAATGGAGCCTAAAACCCGGACAACGGCTTTGGGTGCGCTTGGGTCGCAAAGAGCGGTACGAAACGGAAATTCGCGATCGGGAAAATCCGTATACTATTCAGATACAGTGGGATGCTCGCTGGTAAGACCGAAGCCCAGACGCTGGAACTCGGTCCAGAAACCGGGAAATGACTTGGAAACGGACTCGGCCCCGACCACACTCAGTGGCCCAAATCGGGCCCAAGCGGCACAACCCATGGCCAGCCGATGATCGCCCAGACTGTCGAAATGGAGCCGATCCAGCCGCACCGCGCCTCCTTCGAGTTCGAGGACATCCGGTTCAGAAGACTCCGCTCTGCCGTGCCGGGAAAGCCGACTGCGCAACGCTTCCAATCGCTTGGATTCTTTGTGGTCTAGGGTCCCCAACCCCTCCATCACCACGGGCATTCCAACCGCTTGATACAGATGGGCCATGCCTACGGCCAAATCGGGCCAAGACGAGGCATCGACCCGGATCCTGCGATCCGTGTGCGGAGGACGCGTTCGTCGGAACACCCACCCCGCTCCCGAGGCCCCAGCCTCCACGCCCAAGGGTTCGATCAGCGCCAATAAGGCTTGATCGGGTTGGGAGCCGGTCGCATTCAATCCCACGAACTCCAAGGCGTTACAGCAACCCAAAACCAAGGCTTGAACAAAATACACCACCGAACTCCAGTCGCGCTCTGGGACCAGCGAATGCCGAACCGAGGGCGGAACCGGGGCTTCTTCGATGCGATACCCCGAATCGAGGGCGGAGACTTCGAATCCGGCCGAGTGCATCCACTCCGCGGTGAGCTTGAGATAGGCCGACGAGGCGGGCTCGGGCCCCATATCCAACGTAAGTCCCCCCCTCAGCGTGGGTCCAATCATCATCAGTGCCGTGGCAAACTGGCTCGATTGAGTGGAATCCACAGAGACCCTGCCGCCCCGCAATGGGGATTTCGAAACGCGAATTGGAAACTGTCCAGGGGCTCCGAGCTCTTCAATGCGCGCCCCCAGCGAACGCAGGGCATCGAGGAGGGGGGCCAGCGGACGTTCTCTGCCCCGACCCGACCCATCAATGACCCCTTCCCAACCCGTGGCGCACGCATAAGCGGTAAAAAAACGGGCGGAAGTACCCGCCATCCCAAAGTCCACCTGAACCGATGGATGCTCCAAGGCATTCTGGAGTAGGCGCACATCGTCGGAGTCGGCCGTTAGGATGCTGTCCACATGATTGGTAAACAGGTGTTTGAGTATTAATATGCGGTTCTGAATGCTCTTGGCATACGGCAATTCGATGGATACCCGATCGCGGAATTGCCCATCCCAACGGACCGTGCTTTCAACGACGTCCATAACCCCATTCTGAATCGATGGCCCGCAAAAACAGTTCCTCAGAACACTCCACCCCCCATCGACCTTTCCCGATCCGTTCGGGTAGCGCCAACCGAAGGATTCCGCTCCGGTTCTTCTTGTCGAAACGCGCATAATGCACAAGGCGTTCGGCTTCGATGGGGGCCGATTCGTCTAGCCCCCCCAGCCCCCGCATCAAACCCAAAGCCGATTCCCAACCCTTTGAGCCTCCGAGCTCTCGGGCCATTTGTAACTCTGCGCGCATGCCAAACAATACCGCGGCCCCATGGGAAATCGGCGCGCCCGCTTCGAGAAAGAACGATTCGAGCGCATGCCCTACGGTATGCCCAAAATTGAGCATCGCCCTGGGTCCCTGTTCTTCTGGGTCGGAAGCCACGCAGTCGAGCTTCAATTGGGCACTGCGTCGAATCCACTGTTGGGCCTCTGGGGTGGCCTTGTGTAAAGCGTCGATCCAGCGACCTTCGGCCAACACAAGCTCGTCCCAATGCGCCTCGGAAAGCATCAGACCGTGTTTGAGCATTTCGGCCAAGCCCTGTTGGATTTCGCGCTCGGGCAAGGTGCGCAAAAAGCCGGGCCAGATCCCGACAAACTCCGCTTTGGCAAATCGACCGGCGAGGTTTTTTACCCCCCCAACGTCGACCCCGGTCTTGCCCCCGATAGACGCATCGACCATGGCCAGCAGACTGGTGGGAATCAGGCCAAAGCGAATACCCCTTAAATAGACCGACGCGACAAAGCCCCCCAAATCGGTCACCACCCCTCCGCCAAGAGCCACGAGGAGCGTACCTCGATCGGCCCCCAGCAAAGACATCTGATGCATCAACGCAGGGACGCGACTCCAATCTTTGGAAGCTTCGCCCGGAGGAATCGACAAAACATGGAGTGGCATGCCGTCTGGCCAATGCGCTTTGAACAAGGGAAGACACTGGGTGTTGGTGTTTTCGTCGGTCAAGACAAAAACCGACGTCGGGGGCGGGGTCAGCCCGAGGAGATCGCGCATCCGATCGCCGAACTCCCTCAGTTCATCGACAAACCACAACGGCTCGTGCACGGAATCCAGCTCCATTCGCTCAAAGGTAGACGCGCAAAAGTATCTTTGCCCGCCCTCAAAAAAGCGCCTTCCATGGTCGATTACACCAATACCGAAATTGCCTTCAAAATGCGCTCGAACGGGGAGCTGCGCAGGGCAGAATGGTTGTTCGAATTGCTCGGACACCCCGGTTTGGTAAAAATGGGGAGCCAAACCGCGCTCTGGGCCCTGCGCCAAGGGTTGCCAATCCAGGGCTTGGTTCGCCAAACCGTGTTCCGGCAGTTCTGCGGAGGAGAAACCATAGACGAATGCACCCCCGTTATTCAGCGGATGAAGGGGTTTGGCGTTCACTCGATTTTGGACTACAGCGTCGAGGGAAAAGAGCGCGAAAGCGATTTTGACCGTACGGCTCAAGTCACCCTCGATGCGTTGAAGTATGCCGCCCAACATACCGGGGTTCCTTTGGGCGTATTCAAACCCACCGGTTTGGGTCGAATCGCACTTTGGGAAAAAGTCAGCGCGGGGCAAGGGCTGAACATCGAAGAGCAAAGCGAGTGGGAGCGGGTGCGCGCCCGGGTACAAAAGGTCTGTGCCGGGGCCAAGGAGGCCGGGGTTCCGGTGATGTTTGATGCGGAAGAAAGCTGGATGCAAGAGGCCGCCGACGACCTCAGCCTCGAAATGATGCGATTCCACAACCGCGAACGGGTTTGGATCTACAACACCGTTCAAATGTACCGCCATGATCGGTTGGCCTATGTCCGTAAGTCCCTTGATATGGCGGAAAAGGAGGGCTTCAAAATTGGATTTAAGGTCGTCCGCGGGGCCTATATGGAAAAAGAGCGCGCCCGGGCCAAGGCCAAGGGCTATCCCTCTCCCATTCAGCCCGACAAGGCCTCGACCGACCGAGACTACGACCAAGCCATAGCGCTTCTTCTTGAACGCCTCGAAGGAGCGGCCTTGGTGGCCGGCACCCACAATGAAGAAAGCTGTCGCAAACTGGTTGAACAGATGGAGACTAGGGGTATCCCGGCCTCTGACCCGAGGGTGTGGTTTAGCCAACTCTACGGGATGAGCGACAACCTCAGTTTCAATGCCGCGGCTGGGGGCTACAACGTGGTGAAATACCTGCCGTTCGGACCGGTGTCCGATGTAATGCCCTATTTGATTCGCCGGGCCGAAGAAAATACTTCGATTGGGGGACAAACCGGGCGAGAGCTCCGGCTCATTCGGCAAGAGCTCAAGCGCCGTAGGCGATAGCGCTACTGCCTTTCGTTATCGGAGTAGGCGGGACTTATTCCAACCCCCATTCCACGAGCCGGGCCACCGAATCGCAATTGGCCCACATCGCATGCCAAGCGGGTTCGGAATCTCGGCTTTGAAGGAAATATTCCTTGCACGAGTCCAAATCGGTGCGGCTTTTTTGGAAGTCTACTGTACCACTGCGAAACACCCCCGCTATTTCGGAGGAATCGATTCCGGCACTGCGCAGTGCCTCCCAGTCTTTTGGGCTGATCACCACGCGTTTTTTCGACAAATCATAGAGCACCCGGTCGTTCGGAAAATAGCTGCAGCGGATGTCGCGGGATCCGAAAAAGAAATAAGCCAAGATGCTGCCGAGCGTCAACCCCACGGCAAAAAAGGCGAAGCGACGCCCAAAGCCTTCGAACATCTCGTTCATTGAAACAACAAATCGGACTCCGAGAAAGGCAGGTCGAAGTGGTTGCCGAGTACCGGCGAAGTCAGAATGCCGTTGTAGAGATACAGACCGGCCCGTACCCCCGGCCTGCGCCGAAGGACTTCTTCGACCCCCCCGCATTCGCCGATGTCCAACAACAACTGGCCGAGGACATTGCTCAGCGAAAAACTGGCCGTACGACTGACGCGAGATGGGATATTCGACACGCAATAGTGGACCACCCCGTGTTTGACAAAGGTGGGCTGCTCGTGGGTGGTCAATTCCGAAGTCTCGAAACAGCCGCCCTGGTCGATGCTGACATCCACAATCACCGAACCTTCGCGCATCCGCATCACCATGGCTTCGCTGACCAAATTGGGCGTGCGGCCATTGTCAGAACGCGCAGCCCCAATGGCAACATCGCATCGCTGCAGGGCTTTGGCGAGCAATTGCTCTTGGATCATACAGGTGTACACGGGCTCCCGGAGCAAGGACTGCAGCCTCCGCAAACGCGAAAGCGAGCGGTCGAATACCTTGACCACAGCGCCCAAACCCATCGCGGTCCGCGCGGCAAACGTGCCTACCGTGCCTGCCCCGATAATCACCACCTCGGTGGGGGGAACACCGCTGACCCCACCCAGCATATAACCCTTTCCCTCTCGGGCATTGCTCAGTAATTCGGCCGCGATCAGGATGGCCGTATTGCCCGCGATTTCGCTCATAGAACGCACGACAGGGAGCACCCCGTCGTCGTCGACCAAGCGCTCGAACGATAGAGCCGTAATCCGCTTGTCCATGAGCTTTTTAAAGTAGTCCCGATCCCGTGCACCCAGCTGCAATGCGCTGATGAGTAGGTTTTTGGGCTTTAAGTATTCGATTTCTTCCGCACTCGGCGGTTCGACCTTCAACACAATATTGGACGCAAACACCGCGCGAACATCAGAGGTGAGCTCTGCCCCGGCCTCGCTGTAGTCCCGATCGCTATACCGCGCCCCTTCTCCAGCACCGTGTTGAATGAGCACCCTGTGCCCATTGCTGACCAAGACCGAAACGGCCTCTGGGCTCAACCCAATGCGCTTTTCCTGCAAACAGGTCTCCTTCGGGATTCCGATTTGCAAAGCGCCCCGCTTGCGCAGGGTTTCGAGGATCTCGATTTGCGTTTGGAATTCGTGTAGCGGAATCTCCACCAAACTTCGCTTGCTCATAGGCGGTAAACCGTAAAGATACGCGCCGTCGAAATCACCTTATCGGGCTGCTCGTCTTCCAACCGAACTTCGATCTCAAGTCGTTGCTCGGGCAACAACGCCTCGGCCCGCTCTGGCCATTCGACCAAACAAAGCGCTTTAGAATCGAAGAGCTCTTCCACGCCCAAATCGCGGACCGCATCGACCCCATCGAGCCGATACCAATCGAGGTGGTATACGGGATGGCCCTCTCGATCGCGGTATTCGTGGATCAAGCCGAAACTCGGACTACCTACCCCATCTTGGACCCCCAAGGCGGCACACACCGCTCGGCACAAAGCGGTTTTGCCCGCGCCCATGGGCCCGCTCAACGCCCAAACGCCTCGGGGCATTTCGCCCAACAATCGCTCCGCCAAGATCGAGAGTTCTTCTTCGCGTTCAATGCGTTGTACCCAGGAAAACATGGCTCAAAAATAAAGGAGTCCAGGCAGCCCTCGCGGTGCATTCGGCTGGGTTACCTTTGGCCAAATCCGCACGCCATGATTCCCAAATTTTTGCTCGGCGACAACTCTGACTTGCCGGAAGCCGTATTTGTGATCCATACCGAATTCCCTCGCTTTATCCTCGACCTCGATGCCGAAGAGGTAGAGTGGTTGGATGAGGTCGATGTAAAAGACGACGAAGAGTTAAGCGACGACCTGATGCAGTTGATTGATCAGGCCCAGGATTTTTACGAGCGCGAGCTCGACCGGTATGAGGCAATGGATGAAGGAGAGGATCTCGCCTGAGGTCCGAAAAGAGTACCGAACCAGTTTGCATTTGGCCTGGCCCGTCGTGGTCGGGCAAATCGGGCACGTTACCGTAGGGGTGGCCGATAGCGCCATGGTGGGCCGCATAGGCGCCCTGCCTTTGGCCGCCTCTGCTTTTGCCAACAGTCTGTTTGTGATCCCCTTGGTTTTGGGGATTGGCATGGCCTATGGCCTTACACCGCTCAGTGCCAACCGCAGCGGTAGCGAAGGAACCGATTCGCTGGCCGATGTGCTGCGCAACGGATTGTGGCTCAATATGGGTTTTGGTGTCCTTTTAATGGGCCTCCTTTTGGGGACGATCCCATGGATGGGGGCTATGGGGCAGGATCCCACCGTGGCAGCTTTGGCGGGTCCTTACCTCGGCATTTTGGCGCTGAGCATGTTGCCCTTAATGCTGTTCCTTACAGTTAAGCAATTCATTGAGGGACTGGGCAATACGAAAACCGCCATGCGCATCAGTTTGTGGGGCAATGGGGTCAACGTTGCATTCAATGCTGTGTTGATCTATGGCTGGTTGGGATTTCCGGCCATGGGCCTGATCGGAGCGGGCATCGCCACCCTGATTTCGCGGATATTGATGGCGTTGGCCATCGTGCTCCAAACCCGCAGATCGATCGAATATTCGGAGTATTGGAAGGCATTGGCTTCCAAACCCCCTGAGCGCGAAACCCTCGGCGATATTGTCCGTTTGGGGCTGCCCACCTCGTTGCAATATTTGTTTGAAGTCAGCGCATTCGCCCTATCGGCTTTGATGGTCGGCACGCTGGGCGCCGTTCCCTTAGCGGCCCACCAAATTGCCATTTCTTTGGCCAGCATCAGTTATATGGGGGCTTCGGGCATTTCGGCCGCGGCCACGATTCGGGTAGGCACCGAACTCGGTGTACAAAAACCGGGCAAGGCGAGGCGGGCTGGCTTGGTGGGTTTGACCTTAGGGGCGGGAATTATGCTGCTCTCGGGGCTGGTATTTTTCATCGGCCGGAATTTTTTACCCTCTTTGTATTCTCCTGATGCCGAAGTGGTTGCCCTGGCCTCTTCGCTGTTGATTATTGCCGTTTTCTTCCAGCTTTCAGACGGTCTGCAGGTGGTGGCGCTGGGGGCTTTGAGGGGGATGGCCGATGTGCGCTATCCGACGTGGATTACGTTCTTGGCCTATTGGGTTATTGCCTTGCCGCTGGCATGGGTGGTGGGCATTGAATGGAAGGGGGGTACGCTCGCCATCTGGGGGGCCTTGGCTTTTGGGCTTTCGGTCAGCGCGGCTCTCCTGGTATGGCGGTTTTGGAACCTGAGTCGCAGGGGGTTGAAGGCGATTGGCTGAGGGAGGTGGAATAGAGGGGAAATAAGGGAAATGTTGGGGCAGCGGGGGAAATAGTTTGCAGTGTACGGTTATCAGTTTGGAGTTATCAGTTTGGAGTTTGGAGTGTACAGTTATCAGTTTGCAGTTTGGAGTTTACAGTTCGCAGTTTGCAGTTTGCAGTTCGCAGTTTGCAGTTTGGAGTTGACTGCAGACTTTTCCGGGGACCGATCAAAAAGGTTTAAGAAAGCCGAAAGGAATCCACCCTCCCTTGAAATATCCCGTTACCCGAAATGTTGTTGCCCATACCGCGTAACACTGCTTTACTCCATTTCTGGAATGCCGTCCGGAAAGAAATAATCCAAAGCTTTTTGATACCGATCTTGAGCGGAGCGGAATGTATCCAATAAATATTCTTGAATGCGGGGGTATTCAGACAGCCCTCGATAGTAAAAAAACTTGAATTCCTCCTCGATGATCGCGGGAACCCACCCAGCGTATAGACACTCTTTAAAAACGATCAAACGGCCAACCCTCCCATTTCCATCCTGAAAAGGGTGAATCTTCTCAAAGCCGTGGTGAAAATCAATCACATCTTCAAAAGAAACCGCTTTTTTTTGGTGGTACTGGATCAGCAACGCTTCCAGTGCCTTGGGAACATCTGCTGGGGCCACGGTCTCTTCCATCCCCACCGTATTGGGAAGCTGTTTGTAATCGCCCACCCGAAACCACGACTTGCCCGAATCGGAGGTGTGCATTTTGAGCAATGCGTGAAACCGTTTGATATGCTCTTCGGTTAAGGGCTCGTGTGCAATGTTGAGCATATAATCGAAGCACCCAAAATGATTAACGGTTTCGACGATGTCGTCGACATTGGCCGTCGTTTCCCCTTCCTCAAAAAAAATCGTACGGGTATCAAAAATATATCGGGTTTGATTTTCTGAAAGCTGGCTTCCTTCAATTCGATTCGAATTATAGGCCAATTTGATTTGCGTATAATGGTAAATGCCCCCTTTGTTTTGATCCCTTTGTTCCGCACACAAAATCGACAAAAGACTCATGATACAGGCTTTTAAAAAAAATCAGGAACAATGTACTTGAATTTAGGGGTTCACCTGAGGAACGAGGAAATTTCTGGGGACCGGGGGAAATAGGGTACAGTTCGCAGTTTTCAGTTTGGAGTTGGCCGCAGACATTTCCGGGGACCGATTAAAAAGGTTTAAGAAAGCCGAAAAGAATCCACCCTCCCTTAAAATATCCCGTGACCTAAGCCAGCGCGTTAGGCGACTGCAACGCGGTCCATCAATTCCGAATCCATTTCCACAAATCGGCCCAACTCGCCTTTTTGCCGTACATCAAAATACCCGACCGGTAGATTTTTCCGGCAATCCAAGTGGTCCCGAGGAATCCAAGGATGAGGAGCACCATGCTCAAAATCAGCTCCCAAGCCGGCACTCCAAACACCAACCGCGTCATCATCACAATGGGCGAGGTGAGCGGTATCATCGAAAACCAAAAGGCCAGGGCTCCATCCGGGTGTTCGATCACCTGCGTAGAGACCGCAAACGCCGCGATAATGGGTATCGTAATCGGCATCATAAACTGCTGGGTATCGCCCGGATTGTCTACGGCCGATCCAACCGCGGCAAACAGAGCGGAATACAGCAGATAACCCGCGAGAAAAAAGAAGACAAAACCCCCGAGCAACAGCGGAAAATTCAGGCTTTCGACCATACCAACGAGGTTCTGCATCCCCCCCGATTCGAGCACCTGTCCCGCTTCCTGGGCCGTCCGCAACGCCTCGAGCCGATCGCCCAAAAACAGGGTCGTAAATCCCGTATACAACACCGCGGTAAGCACGATCCAAATCGCAAATTGCGTCAGCCCCACCGCCCCAATTCCGAGGATTTTGCCCATCATCAATTCAAACGGCCGCACCGAAGAAATCAGCACTTCGACCACCCGACTTCCCTTTTCTTCGAGCACCCCAGTCATCACCTGAGCGCCGAACAAAAAGATAAAAATGTACATCAAGACGGCCGACAAAAAGCTCACTGCCATTTTGAGCTCGACCGAACTTTGTTCTTCTTTGCCATCTTCGGCCAGATTGAACGAGTGGATCGTTACCTGGGTTTTGGTCTGCGCAATCAAGGCCGGATCGACCCCCTGGGCCCGGAGTTTCTCGCTTTCGATGGCCTCGCGAATCTGCGCTTCGAGGTAGCTCTTGACGTTCAAACTGACGTCTTCTCGGCCATAAATCTGCACGCGTTGGGCGATAAAATCGGGATCGGAATCGCTGCCTGTCGGGATATAGAGCAAAGCGTATTCTTCGGTCTGCAAAAAGAGCTTTTTGGCCTCTTCCAACTCGAATTTTTCAGGGGGACCCAAATAGCGCAACTCCACGTCGGCATTTCCGCGCTGCCCTTTGAGCAAGCCGGGTTTGTCGAGCACCACCACTTGGCGGGCCGGCTCGGGCAATGAGGCCAGATAGATGGGCAAAATACCCACCGCCGCCATCAAAATGGGACCTACAATAGTCAGGATCAAAAAGCTGCGTTTGCGTACCCGGGTGGCGTATTCCCGCCCTACAATGGATCCGATATGGCTCATAACGGCTGGGTTTGGCCCGCAACCGTGCGGACAAAGATTTCGTGAATGCTTGGGAGCACTTCTTCAAAAAACAGGGGTTCGCCCACCTCGAGAATCGGTCGCAGCACATCGGCATTGCTCAGTCCTGTGGGCAGGCGGAGACGGGCGCGATGATGTCCAGGCTCGACCTCGCTCCGTTCGAGGATCTCGACCCCGGTCGGCCAAAGTGGCTCCGAACTGCCCGGGGCCGCGCTCCATTCGAGCCGATACAATTGCTCGCGGTATCGCTTGCGCACCTCGCCTACGGGGCCCTGCAGCACCAGTTTGGATCGATCGATCAACGCAATGCGGCTGCACAGCGATTCTACCGATTCCATGCGGTGGGTCGAGAACAAAACGGTGGCCCCTTCGCGGCTTAAACGCAGAATTTCGTCCTTGACCAAATCGGCATTGACTGGATCGAAACCGCTAAAGGGTTCGTCGAGGATAATCAGTTCGGGGCGGTGGACCACTGTCGTGATAAACTGCACTTTTTGGGCCATGCCCTTGGAGAGCTCTTCGACCTTTTTTTTCCACCACGATTCGATCGAAAACCGCTCGAACCATTCTTTGAGCGCAGTTTTGGCGGCCGCTTCGGTCATGCCCTTGAGCCGGGCAAAATAGACGGCCTGCTCCCCGACTTCCATCTTTTGATAGAGCCCCCGTTCTTCGGGCATATAACCAATGCGCTGCACATCTTCGGGACCGATGGGCTTGCCGAGAAAGAGCACCTGCCCCTCGTCGGCTTCGACAATGCGGTTGATGATGCGGATCAGGCTCGTCTTGCCCGCCCCGTTGGGACCGAGCAATCCGAACACTTCGGCCCGGGGAATGTCGAGGTCGATGCCATCGAGGGCCGTATGCGCCCCGTAGCGCTTCTTCAACCCCCGAATGCGGAGCAATGGTTCCATAGCTCGAAAGTAGTTTGAGATACGGTCGAATGGTCGTGAAGCTGGGACAAGCGCTGTCTAGGGAGGAAGAACGCCGAAACCCTCAGGAGAACATCTCCTTCACCTTGTCGAAAAAGCTCTTTTCTCGGTGTTTGGGATCGGGCTGAAAGGCGGGCTGCGCCTTGAGATCTTCGAGGATTTTCTTTTGATCGGCGCTCAGTTTGCGCGGGGTATACACATTGACATGGACCACCAAATCGCCCTTTCCATAGCCGTTCAAATCGGGGATGCCCTTGCCGCGCAGCCTCAGGATTTGCCCACTCTGGGTACCGGGGTCGATGGTGATGCGCGCCCGCCCGCCTACGGTGGGCACCTCTACCTGCGCCCCCAAGGCGGCATCGGGAAACGAAAGCGGCAAGTCGAAGTGCAGATTGTGTCCTTCGCGTTTGAGCTCCAGATGTTCTTGCTCTTCAATGACCACGATCAGGTCGCCCGGGGCACCGCCCATGGGAGCCGCATTGCCCTTGCCGGACAATTTGAGTTGCATGCCTTCGGTGACTCCGGCGGGAATGTCGACCGATACTACTTCTTCGACGGTTTTGAGCCCGTCTTCGCCTACGCCGGGCGGGCGATGCTCGACCGTGCGCCCGCTGCCCCCGCAGGTTGGGCAGGCCGCTGCCGTGCGCATCTGACCCAAAATGGTATTGCTGATGCGGTACACCTGTCCCTGGCCTTTGCAGGTGCCGCAGGTGGCAAACCGCACCCCTTCGGCGGCCATTTTCCGTTTGATCCGCAGTTTTTTCTCGACCCCGTTGGCGATTTCTTCGAGACTCAATTTGACTTTGACGCGCAAATTGCTCCCGCGCATTCCGCGCCCACCGCCTCCGGAAAAACCGCGAAAAGCCCCTCCAAAGGACTCACCGAAAATATCGCCGAATTGGCTGAAAATGTCGTCCATCGACATCCCGCCTCCAAATCCACCCGAGGCGGCCCCGCCCATACCGGCGTGCCCATATTGATCGTACCGCTGTTTTTTCTCAGAATCGCTCAATACCTCATAGGCCTCGGCGGCTTCCTTGAATTGCTCTTCGGCCTTGGAATCGTCCGGATTTTTGTCTGGGTGATATTGAATGGCCAGTTTGCGGTAGGCCTTTTTGATTTCGTCGGCCGAGGCGGTTTTCGGAACCCCCAGCACTTCGTAGTAGTCTCGCTTTGTCATTGGGCTTTTTCTTCACCGACCACCACCCGGGCATAGCGCAGCACGTGCTCACCCAACCGATAACCTTGTTCGAGCACATCGACCACTTTCCCCTTCAGGGCTTCGGTCGGTGCCGGTATATGCGCAATGGCCTCCATACGCTCCAAATCAAATCCCTCTCCGGGCTGCACCTCGAGCGAACGCAGTCCTTTGTGCGCGAGGATGTCGTTCAACTTGTGCCGAATCAGCCCCATTCCCTCTACTGCGGTGCGCACTTCTTCGCTGTCGGGAAGGGCTTTAAAGGCCCGGTCAAAGTCGTCAACAACAGGCAACAAGGCCTGCATCAGGTCTTTGCTCGCGCTCCCCATCAGGTCGAGCCGCTCCTTGGCCGTGCGTTTTCTGAAATTCTCGAAATCGGCATACAGCCGCAAATAGCGATTTTTATAGTCCTCTTGTTCCGCATTCAACGCTTCGGTTGGGGCGCTTCCAGGCGATTCTGGCGATTCCACCGATTCGGATTCTGGAGCTCCGGCTTCGACGACGTGCTCCCGATCGGGTTCAGAGGTCTCGGTGCGATTCAGCGTTTCGTGGGCGTCCTGAACCGCTTCTCTCAGGATTTCGGCAGACTCTTTGGCGGATTCAGAATTCATTTCGGCAGTGTTCATTCCCAATTTTCTGTGGGCTGCACAGGTCAAATCCTGCGCCAAGCGCTCGAATTGAATCGCCAACTGCCAAAAACTGACAATTTGACCCCGATTTCAATACGAGTGCGTCAGTGCATCAAGCTCTTGGCTTGAGCCGTGGCGACCCCGAGGTGCAGGGCCTCGTGTTGGGCATCGAACTGCAAGGCCTCCAAACTGCTGTTCAAGCCGAGTCCATAGCTGGTTTGATAGGACGCAAAATGCACAAACCGACCGCCTCGGGCATCGTCGAGTATGCGTTCGAGATCTTGTTCGCCCAGGGTCGTCATCAATCGGTATTCCTCGACCGGGCTGTGCTTGCCGTCGCGTTGCTCAGGGGAACTCCCTTTGCGGTAAGCGTTGAGCCGCTCTTCGGAAAACGAGGGTTCCATCCCGGCAGGACGATAAACCAAAAGACTGCACGTCACAATTGCATGTCCGTAGTTCCAGAGCAAATCGTTGCGGTGGCCCGTGGGAATTTGATCCCATTTTTCGACCGGGGTGGCTTCAAAAAGTCGGGCAAAAAGCGTGCGCGTAGCGCGGATGCGGCTCAGCGCGGCGTTCCAGTCGTGGAGTTCGTCCATGGGAGTTGGGGGTTATATCCGAATCCAAATGAACGCGAAGCAAAGAAGACGGCAAAATCCCATGACCGCTTCCTCAACCCGAAATGGGCACAAACGAAGGACGCAACTCGTCTACTTCAATGCCAATGCGCGCTGCCAACAAATGCAAGCGATCGATAAAATGCGGCCGGGTTCCGTCTTGGCTCAACAGCAGGGTAAACACAAAATTCTGCAACTCGTGCAACTCGGGCTTAACCCCGATGCTCTCGAGCAAATCGAGCACTTCAACGCTTTGGTTCATAAAGCGCTCGCTGTAGTTCCCCGCTTTGTATGACAAAATCAGAAAATGAATGCGGTTGGTGCTGATGTATTTGAGCCGCTCTACATCCACATACAAATCCCATCGGCGCACCTCTCCCACCAATTCCTTGAGCCGGGCCACCGAAATTTCGATTTGGGGTTCTTCGAGCAATTCTTCCATGTAGTGATTCACCATGCTCTGCAAATTCTGCATCAAGAGCGGGGGAATATTCAAGTGGTTGTTGCGCATCACATTGAGCAGGCTGTAGACCCGATCGTTGATCCGCTCATAGGAACTCAACGCCATTTCAACATTTTGCGCCAGCACTTTGTTGAGCAGGTTGAGCTGTTCGTCCAAGTACAAATCCTGAAACGAAAAACTGCGCTCGGCAAAAGTGGACTTAATACGGTCGATGGTCTGGGAAATATGCCCCGAATTGAAGCTGTTGGAAATGGACGCGCAAGCCTGTTCGAACGCTTCGAGTTCGAGGTGGTCGGTGGTATTGCCAATCAAGTGGTGGTTCCCCAAATAGAGGATGGCGAAGCTGAAGCGCTTTTCGCTGAGCGTCACGTTGCTCGTCACCTTGGTTCGGCCCATCGCGAGGATCTGCATCCCCGCTCGATAGCGGTGCAATTCTTCGCTTTCCGCTTGGTAGTTTAAGACTTCGAGGGCCCCGTGCGAATCGTCGAAGAGCGAACGGACCGCATAGTGGATGCCGACCTGCGTCAGGCTGAGCATTTTCACTTTGACAAACCGCCGGTAGATGTCCGCACCTGTGCCAAAGCCGGCAATATTGCTCTGGGCATCCGATAAGTACCGCAGAAAATCGGTTTCGAGATCGACTCCGGTCAGGGTGTCGGCCAGTTGAATCGCGCGGCAGGCATACTGCATCACCTGCGTGGTCTCGATTCCGCTCAATTCGTTGAAAAACCAAGCGCAACTGGTCTGGGCAAACAATGCGTGTTTTTCCATCTCCAAGGCCCGGATCAACTCGGTCAAGCGGGGTTGTTCGGGGCATTCGCCCAAGACGGAGGTAAACCACTTTCGGCTTTCCTCCTCGGTTCGGCGCGGAATCAACATCAACTGGATGTATTGGTCCCTGAGCAAGTCGCCTTTTTCGAGCAAAGTGGGTCCCACAACCGTTTCGTAGACCGTCCGAACCCGTTCGCTCAAATCGGCCACCGCAGCCCGCAACGGGCTTCTCCACATCTGGTTCCAATGGGGTTCTCCCCCGGTATGGCAGCCGCAGTTGGAGCGCCAGCGTTCGATGCCATGGGCACAACTCCACGAACTGTTTTCGTGGATGCGCACTTTCCAGGTCGGGGGGGCCAATTCGAGGAAATAGCGGTAGTTGACCACCGTAGCCAACCCTTGATCTTCGATATAGCGAATTCCAAATGCCAGGGCCATATCGCCATGGCGGTGGTGGTGCCCAAAGGTTTCTCCATCGGCGGCAATGTGGAGCAACTGGGGTTCGGAGGGTTCCGCATCGAGACCGGAGACGAGACCCCGGGCAAAACCAAGACCGTCGTTGAGGGCTCCGTTGAAGGCCACATCGCGGGAGCGCTCGCCATCGTAGAAAAACAACGCAATCGAACGGCCCGAAGGGAGATCGCACTGATAGGCTCGGCGCCCGTCAGAAAAAGGAACCCATTGATCGGATTCGGGGGCCAGGACCTGAGCGGCTTGAGAAGGCGCCAAAACGGTAAAAAGAAGGCCCTCTTCGGCCAACACTTCGAGGGTTTCGACATCCACCGCGGTTTCGGCCAACCACATCCCTTCGGGCTCGCGCCCAAACCGATGTCGAAAATCGGCCATCCCCCAGCGCACCTGGGTGCGTTTGTAGCGCAGGCTGGCCAAGGGCATGATGATGTGGTTGTACACCTGCGCCATGGCCGAGCCGTGCCCCCCAAAAAGCTCCATCGAAAGCCGGTCGGCCTCGAGAATCGAACCATAGACCGCGGGGTGCCGAGGCTCGAGCCAACTCAACAGCGTAGGCCCGAAATTGAAGCTCATCCGGGCGTAGTTGTTGACGATGTCGACAATCCGCCCTCGCTCGTTGAGAATGCGGCTAAACCCATTGGTTTCGTAGCACTCCCGGGTGATGCGCTCGTTCCAATCATGGAAGGGGCTGGCCGACTCTTGAACCTCGATGGTATCGAGCCAGGCGTTTTCTCGGGGGGGTTGGTAAAAATGGCCGTGAATGCAGACGTATCGGTTCACTGTAGTGTCTTGAGTCGGTAGAATAGGGCGGAGAGCGCGGGCAACTCGAGAAGGATAGATTGCCCTTTGCCATGGGCTTCTCGAGCTTCTGAACGCAGGTGGTGCACCACGCGTTGATCGGACCCGCCCCAACCGGAGGCATCGGTGTTGAGCAGCAATTCCGCTTCGCAGGGCTCGGGAATCCCGAGACGGTAGTGCGAATGGGGCTGCGGAATCAGGTTGAGGACCACGAGAATCGTGTCTCCGCTCTGGGGATCGCGCCTCAGGGCCGAGACCACCGCGTTGTGCCAGTCGTTGTGCTCGATCCATTCAAATCCGGCGGGTTCGTATTGGGCGGCATACAAGGCCGGTTCGCTTCGGTACATTCGGTTCAAACGCCCCACAAGCCGCTGCACGCCACGGTGTTCGGGCAGTTCGAGCGCCCACCAATCGAGTTGCCCGTCGTGGTCCCATTCGCCCCGCATCCCGAATTCGCCCCCCATAAACAACAATTTGGAGCCAGGGTGGGCAAACATCCAGGCAAAGAGCAGGCGCAGATTGGCAAAGCGCCTCCAATCGCTCCCGTGTTCATCCCCGTGAACGTCAACGGGCATGCGCTGGAGCAGGCTGCCCTTTCCGTGGGCCACTTCGTCGTGCGAAAGCGGAAGGCAAAACTGTTCGGAAAAGGCATAGGTGAGCGAAAAGCTCAATTCGTTGAGGTGAAAGTGCCGGTGGATGGGGTCGCGTTTGAAAAACTCGAGGGTGTCGTGCATCCAGCCCATCATCCACTTAAAGCCAAATCCGAGTCCTCCGGAATCGGCCGTGCGCGTCACTCCCGGCCAAGAAGTGCTTTCTTCGGCCAGCATGAGCACATCGGGGTGTTCGGCATACACCGCCGTATTGATCTGCCGAATAAAACCAAGGGCCTCGAGGTTTTCGCGCCCTCCATGCACATTGGGAATCCATTCTCCTTCTTTGCGCGAATAGTCGAGGTAGAGCATACTGGCCACGGCGTCGACCCGAATGCCATCGATGTGGAATTCTTCAAACCAATACAAGGCATTGCTCATCAAGAAGCTGCGCACCTCGTTGCGGCCGTAGTTAAAAATGTACGAATTCCAGTCGGGGTGAAAGCCCTGTTTGGGGTCGGCGTGTTCGTACAGCGCGCTTCCGTCAAAGCGGTGCAAACCGTGGGGGTCGCCGGGAAAATGGCTGGGCACCCAGTCGAGGATCACCCCAATGCCTGCGGAGTGCAGCCGATCCACGAGAAACTTGAACTGGTCCGGGTCGCCAAAGCGAGCGGTGGGGGCGTAATAACCGCAAATCTGATAGCCCCAACTCCCATCGAAGGGATGCTCCATGACGGGCATCAACTCGACATGCGTACAGCCCAGTTCGAGCGCATAGGCGACCAAATCTTCCGCAAACTCATCGTAGGTAAGCGATTCGTGATTGGGTTTGCGCTTCCACGAGGCCAGGTGCACTTCGTAGATCGATAACGGCCGTTTGTGGGCGGGGATGCGGCCTCGATCGGCCATCCATTCGGCGTCGTTCCAGACATAGTCGGATTCCCAAACCACGCTGGCGGTGCGCGGAGGGGCTTCGGTGCGCCGCGCCAGAGGGTCGGCCTTTTCGAGCCAAGCGCCCTGCCGGGTTTCGATGGCGAATTTATAGAGTGCATAGCGCTCCACCCCAGGCACAAAACCTTCGTGAATGCCCGAGCCATCCCAGCGCGAATAGAGTGGGTGCGCACCGACCTTCCAATCGTTGAACGAGCCCACCACGCAGACCGAAACGGCATTCGGCGCCCAAACGGCGAATTGGCAGCCGGCAACGCCCTCCCGTTCCACGAGATGCGCGCCCAACACCGTCCACAGACGACGATGGTCGCCTTGGTTGAGCAAATGCAGGTCCAGCGGGCCCAGAATCGAAAACGGTTGTGAATTCATCTGGGGCTTAGCGTTCGTTGTACACGATGGCAATTTAGCGCGATGCTTTGGGAGGACCGAAAGAATTAATCCGGGCTTAACGCAGGATCGGTCACGAAGCGCTCAACCAGCCTCAGTGCCTTGAGCGAAGCGCCCTTTTGACGTTCGACATAGGCTCGGGCTCGGTCCGAGGCGTGGGGGCGGAAACCCGGATCGACCAGCCAGCGCCTGATTTGTTCAACATCGACCTGGTCCAACTCCCAGGCGGCTCCGCACTCCATCAGCTCCCGGGCCTCGGGAAAACCGTGGTGGCGAGGGCCGAACAACATCGGACACCCAAACGCAGCAGGCTCGAGTACATTGTGAATGCCTTCTCCATACCCTCCGCCGATGTAGGCCCAGTCCGCGTGGCGATAACAGCGAGCCAGCCAGCCGACCGCGTCGAGGATCAACAGCCGTTCGGGGCCTTTTCCCCCGGTTTGGGTCCAGCGCTGATAGGGCCTAGGGCCCAGTCCTTTCAGTAGGGTTGAAAGCGGGGCGTCGTCTACTTCGTGGGGCACCAACAACCAGCGAACTTCAGGGGTGGCATCGATTAGGGGCAAGAGACGGCGTAGATCTTCGGGCCAAAGGCTCCCGCCAATCATCAACGGCTGGGTCCCTTTGAAATCGGCCAACCAAGGCACGGCTTCTGCACGTTCGGCCAATTCGGCCACGCGATCGGCACGCCCATTGCCGATCACAGCGCTGTTGGAAAATCCGCGTTCCACCAAAAGCTGACGCGAGGCCTCGTCTTGGGTTCCGATGGCTTCAAGCCCCCGGAGCACGGTCAAGGCCGATTCGGCTCCTGTTTTAAAAAACCACTGATCGGGCCGAAAATGAGCGGACACGACCAAACGCGGCACCCCGGCCTTGCGCAGAGTTTCGAGCAAGACCATCCAGAACTCGTAGCGCACCGTGACAAACACCGAAGGCCGAAGCGCTTCGACAAAGGTTTCGATGTCCCGAGTTCGATCCAACGGCAGATAAAATCGCCCGACCTCGGGGTCGCTGACCCGGGCGTGTTCGTATCCGGATGGTGAGAAAAAACTCAGCGCACAAACCCAATCGGGATACTGGGTTCGAAACATTTCAATCAGCGCGTGCCCTTGTTCGAATTCGCCCAGCGAGGCACAATGCATCCACAAGAGCTTTCCCGGATGGCTCTTGCGCCATTCAAGAACGGGCTTGACCCCTGCTGACCGACCGCGAATCCACGCCTTGGCCTTGGGATTCCACATCGAGGCCAGACGGATTCCGGCTCCGTAGAGCGCGATTGAAAGCGGATAAAGGAGGTGTCGAAACAAAGCCCTCAAAGAAGGCGAAAATTAAGGTGGGTTTCATCACCCTCATTTTCGGTTTTCCAAAGCGAAACTCCGTTCCTTTTAGAACGAAGGGAACATGAGAACAACTTCTACAGTTGTGTGCGAAAAACTGGGAGTCACGAGATATTTCTGGGGAGAGATGTTTTTTCAATCAATTGAGGTTTCGCTTTTTTGTGGAAAAGACCTGCAATTGACTGATTGAACGAGGGTCTTCCAAGGTATACCTGGGTCTACGAGTCGATGTCTTCCGGCTACGCCGATAACCATTCAAAGTTGGCCTGCGCTGTTCATTCCCTCTCTACGACTCTGATGTGCACTCCGCTCCCGCGGTGGGCTTCTTTCTTTGCTGCTCCAAAGAAAGAAGGAAAGAAACGAGCTTTTTTTAAGCGGAACTTATTGGTTGACGGCCTTCGGCCGAGGGCCTGTCACAATCACTGCAGCAATGATATTTATGTACCCTTTTCTTGAAAGCCAAAGTATCGAAGTTGAAAAGGGCTACAGTGGCTGGGTGCCACTCGGCGTCGCTGGGACCCCAAGTCAAGAGGCCTTAGACAACTTGATGGCCCCGCACCTGGTTGGTCTCTATTGGAAGTAAGTCATTCTGGTACCAACACTTCAAAGTGAATCTCTGAACCAGCATGAGTCTATTCGTTTGGATTTCTCGCTGAAAGGACATCATTACCGCTTTTTCTACCTAGTCCCTTGATATTTCCGCTGTCCCAAAACCGGGTCCTCGAACCCGCCCTCCATCAGTGATAATAATACTCCCCGCCGCCCGAATCGCTGTAGACCGGCAAGAACCACACAAATTTGAGCCCCACCAAAATGTCCAAGGCGCGTTCGGGCATGGGTTGGTTGGTCGAATAGTCCCAGACGCGGACGTTCTCGGTAAATCCCTGGACCAAATCGAGCCCCACGCTAAAATTGAGGGTTCGGGTATTGCCAGCGTGAAAATAGCCGATGTATTGACGGAGCACAGGCCCCATGCGCAGTTGGTCATAGCCCGCCAAAAAATCGCCGCTGAGTTGCGGAAGCGCATTCGAACTTTCGATCCGGGTTCGGTGCTGCATCCAGCCCGCGCCGACGATAACCGCCAAGCCCGAATTCGGGTTGTGCCCCCAGCGGTTGAAGATTTTCCCGACCTGTACCGTGGCCGTATAACCGCGTTCAAACACCTTGATCCCGGCATAGTTGCCCGAGAGGTCGAGCACCTGACCGTTCGAGGTCTCGAGCAGGCGGAACAAACCCGCGCTCCGCTTGACCTCGTCCCCGAACAAAAAGCTCCCCCCCGCCCCGATCAACCAGTTACTCCGCGTCTTGTAATGGACATCGAGACCGAGATCGAAATTGAATCCGTACGACTCGCTCAGCTCGCCCACGGGCCATTGCAGCGCCAGGCCGGTCGAAAACAACACTCCGGCGACGGCCGAATCGCGCACATTGGCCTGGGAATAAGCACGTTCTGACACCAGAACCATCAACGCGAACACCGCCGTCCGCACCCTGGAATTCCCCCCCATCATTGGCTGTTTACCATTTGTTAACCTCTTCAAAGATACCCGAAAGCCCTAGGGCAAAGAGGGGCTGTATATTTGACCGCAAAACCCGTTGGTATGCGCGCTTTGAGAATGGTCGATCTGGTCACGCAGTACGAAAAGCTCAAACCCGAGATCGACACGGCGGTGTTGGGGGTAATGGATGCGGCGGCGTTTATCAACGGCCCTGAAGTACAGTCCTTTCAAAAGGAACTCGAAGGCTATTTGGACGTAGAGCACGTCATTCCTTGCGCCAACGGCACCGACGCCCTCCAAATTGCGATGATGGCGCTCGATCTCCAACCTGGAGACGAGGTGATTACCGCGAGTTTTACCTACATCGCCACCGCCGAAGTCATTGCGCTATTGCAGCTCAAACCGGTGTTGGTCGAAGTGGATCCCCACAGCTTTTTAATCGATCCCGAGGCGGTTCGCCAAGCGATTACGCCCCGCACCAAAGCCATCGTACCCGTTCATTTGTTCGGTCAGAGCGCTCCGATGGACGCGCTGATGGCGATTGCCCGCGAACACGGGTTGTATGTGATTGAAGACACGGCCCAGGCCATTGGCTGCACCCATCGAGGAGCCGAAGGCGCCCGCCGGGCCGGGACGATCGGACACATTGGATGCACCTCGTTTTTCCCGAGCAAAAACCTCGGGTGTTTCGGAGATGGGGGCGCCCTGTTTACGCGCGATGCCGCGCTGGCCGACCGCATTCGGCGCATCGCCAACCACGGGCAAAGCCAGCGCTACTACCACGACGACATCGGGGTCAACAGCCGTTTGGACAGCATCCAAGCCGCCATTTTGCGGATCAAACTCCGGCATTTAGACGCCTATACCCAGGCGCGTCAGGCGGCTGCCGCCCGCTATGACGCCGCGTTTTCGGCCCACGCTGGGATCGAAATCCCCGCCCGGGTCGCTTGGTCCGACCATGTCTTTCACCAATATACCCTCAAACTTCAACCGGGGGTGCGCGACGGTCTCCAAGCCCATTTGAACACCCTCGGCATTCCGTCGATGGTGTACTATCCGGTTCCGGTCCATTTGCAAAAGGCTTATGTGCAGCCCGATGCCGCCGATCGCTTCCGGAGCACCGAACGGCTGTGCAGCCAGGTCATTTCGCTCCCGATGCACACCGAACTCGACGACGAACAGCTCGATTTCATCATCCAGAGCACGCTGAATTATTTGAACCAATCCACCCCAGCATGAAGGTAGTAGTAGTGGGAACCGGCTATGTAGGCCTGGTTACAGGCGCTTGTTTGGCCGATGTGGGCCTCGAAGTGGTGTGTGTAGACGTCAACACCGAAAAAATCGAAAACCTCAAAAAGGGGATTTTGCCGATCTATGAGCCCGGGCTCGAAGAAGTAGTAGAGCGCAACTTCCGCAAGGAGCGCCTGCACTTTTCGACCGACCTCCCCTCGAGCATCAAGGGGGCCGATGTGGCCTTTATTGCCGTGGGAACCCCTCCAGGCGAAGACGGCTCGGCCGATTTGCAATACGTCTTGGCCGTGGCGCGTTCGATCGGCGAAAACATGAACGACTACGGGGTGATTGTGACCAAGAGCACGGTGCCTGTGGGCACGGCCCAAAAGGTCCAAAAAGCCATTGCCGATGCACTCTCCGCCCGCGGAGTTGACATACCCTTCGACGTGGCCTCGAATCCGGAGTTTCTCAAAGAAGGTGCCGCGGTAGACGACTTTCTCAAACCCGACCGCATCGTGGTGGGCGTGGGCAGCGAGCGCGCCAAAGAGATCATGACGCGTTTGTACAAACCGTTTACGCTCAACGGCCACCCGGTCATCATTATGGACATTCCGTCGGCCGAAATGACCAAGTATGCCGCGAATGCCATGCTGGCCACCAAAATCAGTTTTATGAATGATGTGGCCAATCTGTGCGAAATCACCGGTGCCGACGTCAATATGGTGCGCAAAGGCATTGGATCCGATCCGCGCATCGGGAACCGGTTTATCTATCCCGGTGTCGGCTATGGGGGCTCGTGCTTTCCAAAAGACGTCAAAGCCCTGATCCGAACGGCCTCCGATATGGGCTATGCCATGCGGATTCTCGAGGCGGTCGAAGAAGTCAACGAGGACCAAAAAATGGTGTTGGTGCGAAAGATCCACAAACACTACCAAGGCCAAATTGCGGGCAAAACTTTCGCTGTATGGGGGTTGTCGTTTAAGCCCCAAACCGACGATATGCGCGAGGCCCCGTCCTTGGTCATTATCGAAAAACTCCTCGAGGGCGGCGCCAAGGTCAAGGCCTACGATCCCGTCGCGATCAAGGAAGCCCAGCACTTTTTGGGCGATCGGGTCGAGTATACTTCCGACGAATACGAAGCACTGGTCGATGCCGATGCACTGCTGCTCATCACCGAATGGTCCGAATTCCGCGTGCCCAACTGGAAAGTGGTGCACAAGTTGTTGGCCGACAAGGTGGTCTTCGACGGGCGCAATATCTACGACCGAGACGAGTTGAAAGAAAACGGGTTGACCTATTACGGAATCGGAATCGCATGAACGCACCAAAACGGGTCTTGATAACTGGAGCCGCGGGTTTTCTCGGCTCCCACCTCTGCGACAAATTCCTCGGCAAGGGCTACCACGTGATCGGAATGGACAATCTGATTACGGGCGATTTGCGCAACATCGAGCATCTGTTCAGCCAAGAGCGCTTTGAGTTCTACCACCACGACGTGACCAAATTCGTCCACGTTCCCGGCGAACTCGACTACATCTTGCACTTCGCCTCTCCCGCCAGTCCGATTGACTATCTCAAAATCCCGATCCAAACGCTTAAAGTCGGCGCATTGGGCACCCACAATTTGCTCGGTTTGGCGCTGAGCAAAGGCGCGCGCATCTTGGTGGCCAGCACCTCCGAGGTCTATGGCGACCCCAACGTCCACCCCCAGACCGAAAGCTATTGGGGGAACGTCAACCCCATCGGACCCCGGGGGGTCTACGACGAGGCCAAGCGCTATCAGGAGGCGCTCACGATGGCCTATCATACCTATCACGGTTTGGAAACCCGCATTGTGCGGATTTTCAACACCTACGGCCCCCGAATGCGGCTCAACGATGGGCGCGTATTGCCCGCATTTATCGGTCAAGCCTTGAGGGGCGAAGACCTTACCGTGTTTGGCGACGGTTCGCAGACGCGCTCGTTTTGTTATGTGGATGACCTGATCGAGGGGATCTTTCGGTTGTTGCTCAGCGACTATGCCTATCCCGTCAACATCGGCAACCCCGACGAAATCAGCATCCGCGAATTCGCCGACGAAATCATCAAACTGACCGGCACCACCCAAAAGGTGATCTACAAACCCCTCCCCACCGACGATCCCACCCAACGCCGCCCCGATATTTCGAAGGCGCGCGATCTCTTGGCTTGGGAACCCCAAGTCGGCCGGGCCGAAGGGCTTCGGATTACCTACGACTACTTCCGCAACCTGCCCCCCGAATTGCTGTATCAGCGCGATCACAAAGATTTTCGGGGTTATGTGCGCAAAGGGAGCAAGGGATGAAGGGCCGCAAGATTCTCGTAACCGGTGGTCTGGGCTTTATTGGAAGCCATACGGCCGTGGAGCTGATCGCCCAAGGCTTCGAAGTGGTTTTGGCCGACAACCTCAGCAACACGACCGAGGCTCCGCTCGACGGCATCGAAGCGATTTCGGGCCAGCGGCCGGTCTTTGAAAAGGTCGATTTGAGCATCGGGGCCGAAGTCCAGGCGCTTTTTGATCGCCACCCGGACTTTGACGGCGTCATCCACTTTGCCGCGCACAAAGCCGTGGGCGAAAGCGTGCGCGAACCGATTCGCTATTATCTGAACAACCTCGGTTCGCTCGGTTTGTTGCTCGAGCAATGCCGCACCCGTTCGATTGCGCATTTTATTTTCTCCTCGTCCTGCACGGTCTATGGGGAAGCCACCCGTTTGCCGATCGACGAATCGGCCCCAGTGCAGCCCGCCATGTCGCCCTACGGCAATACCAAGCAGGTGGGGGAAGAAATGCTCCGCGATGCGGTACGGGCCTATGCTGGATTACAGGCCATTGCGCTCCGCTATTT
>Ga0247831_1000358_pt1 | contig 100851 bp, 123 predicted proteins | sample LaCruzMarch2015__9_FD_192406 | JGI IMG/M metagenome (GOLD analysis project Ga0247831, IMG submission 192406) | Freshwater microbial communities from meromictic Lake La Cruz, Castile-La Mancha, Spain - LaCruzMarch2015_1m | ecosystem: Environmental > Aquatic > Freshwater > Lake | place: Spain...
CGCCCGCCTCGCCGCGGTCCAAGAGTTTGCGGAACATCTCGACGCCGGTGCAGACCGACTTCTTGGTGTCGCGGATGCCGACGATCTCGACTTCGTCGCCGACGTTGATCACGCCACGCTCGATCCGCCCCGTCACAACCGTGCCGCGACCCGAGATCGAGAACACGTCCTCGATCGGCATCAGGAACGGCTGGTCGATGGCGCGCGCCGGGGTCGGGATGTAGTCATCGACCGCCTGCATCAGCGCGCGGATCGAGGATTCGCCGATTTCCGGACGCAGGCCGATCATCGCCTGGTGGGCCGAGCCCTTGATGATCGGAATGTCGTCGCCGGGGTATTCATACGAGCTGAACAGCTCGCGCAGTTCCATCTCGACCAGCTCGACCAGTTCTTCGTCATCCACGAGGTCGATCTTGTTCATGTAGCACACCATGTAGGGGATCCCCACCTGGCGGCCCAACAGGATGTGTTCACGGGTCTGCGGCATCGGGCCGTCGGAGGCGGCACAGACCAGAATGGCACCGTCCATCTGGGCGGCCCCGGTGATCATGTTCTTGACGTAGTCGGCGTGGCCGGGGCAGTCGACGTGGGCATAGTGACGGCTGGCGGTTTCATATTCGACATGGGCGGTCGAGATGGTGATCCCGCGAGCCCGCTCTTCCGGCGCGCCGTCGATCTGGTCATAGGCGCGGAACTCGCCAAAATACTTGGTGATCGCCGCCGTCAGCGTCGTCTTGCCATGGTCAACGTGGCCGATCGTGCCAATGTTGATATGCGGTTTGTTCCGTTCAAACTTTGCCTTTGCCATCGTGGCCGCCCTTGGGTTGGGGGGCCGAGCATTGGCCCCGATCTACACGCGGCGCGCAGTAAGCCGCATGTCGGGAAAAATCAAGCGCTACTGTTCGGGCACCGGCCGGTCGGTCTTGGGGTTCGGCGGCAGACCGAACCATTCGGGGTTGTCGAGGAACCATTTCTCGATCATCTTCGCCGCGTTGTAGGACAGGATTTCCATCTGCCGCGCCTTGGACTGGGTCAGGCCCGAGCCGACCATCGTCTCGGCAGAAGTGCCTTCGAACACGTGAAACTGCTTGCCTTCGAGGTTCAGCCGTTTCTGCGCGGCGTCATCCCAGACGTTGGCGGTGATCACCAGGATCGACCTCGGCTTGAGCACCACCGGCAGGCCGGGAGGCGCCAGCGCATAGGCTTCGATCGCGATCCCGATGTTATAGGCCTTGGTGCCTTCATAGCGACCGAACCGTTCCTCGATCGCCCTTTCCATCGCGGCTTCCCATTGTTCGGGCGTTGCCTTCCGCGACAACGGGACCATCTGCAGCTTGTCGGTGACCGAGATGTTGAGGCCAAGCGCGAAATCCCCCAGCGGCACCGGCGGCTCCATCAGGTCGTTGGTCTGGCAGGCGGCCAGCAGGGCCACCACGAACACTGCCACCAACCCGCGAACCATCGCCATCCCGAACACCTTTCCCGCAGCGGATACGCCCCGCAGGCTGGCAATAGCGGCTGCCGACGGCGTGCGCAATCCCGCGGGCTTTGTCGCGGCAAGGTCCTGCCCTATATCCGTCTGGTGCAGCGAGGAGACCGCGAGACCATGGATCAGGCCGTGACCCCCGCAAACCCGGCGCTGCCCCCGCGGGTGCGCCTGTCGCCCGTGCCGCTCGGCGTCTTGGGGTCGGCTCGGGCGGCGCGGCGCAACGTGCTGGAACTGATCCCCGAGAGGGCGACCCAAGTCCCGATCCTGTCGGGGCGCACCGGCAAGCGGTGGCACATGCTGATGGATCCCGGCGGATTGCGGCAGGTGCTGCGCGACAAGGTCGAGGATTACCCGAAATCGATCGTCACCAAGCTGATCCTGGAACCGGCGATCGGCGAAAGCCTGTTCGTCGCCGAGGGGGCCAAGTGGATGTGGCAACGCCGCACCGCCGCCCCGGTGTTTTCGCACCGCAATGTGGCCGCCCTCGCCCCGGTGATGACGCTGGCCGCCGACCGCGCCTCCGATCGGATCGGGCGCGGCGTGGGGCGTGCGGTGGATGCGTTTGACGAAATGGTGATGGCGACGTTCGAGGTCATCTCGGATGTGACGTTTTCCCAAGGGTCGGGGTTCGACAGGGCGGCCGTGCACCAGGCGATCGAGGCCTATATCCGGCAGACCGCCCGCGTGTCGCTGCTGGATGTTCTGGGCGCCCCGGCTTGGGTTCCGCGCCCGCATCGGCTGTTTCAGGGTGCCGCGATGCGCGAGATGAAGCGGATGGCCGATGGCGCGATCGACATGCGCCGCACCGAAGGGGCCAAACCGGTGCCGGACCTGCTGGACCTGATGATGGAGGGCAGCGACCCCGGTTCGGGCCGCCGGATGACCACGGCGGAATTGCGCGACAACCTGCTGACCTTCATCGTGGCCGGGCACGAGACGACGGCGCTGACCCTGTCCTGGGCGTTGTATCTGTGCGCCTTCGATCCCACCGTCCAGGCCGCCGCCCGCGGCGAGGCGCAAGGGGTGATCGGCGACCGGGCCGCCGGGGCTGCCGATGTGGCGGCGCTTCCCCTGGTGCGCCGGATCATCGACGAGGCGCTGCGGCTTTATCCGCCGGCCGCCTTCTTGTCGCGCACCGCCCGCAAGGCCGACCTTCTGTGCGGCTGCGAGATCCGCCCGGGAGACACAGTGATGCTGCCGATCTACGCGCTGCACCGCCATCAGGCGCTGTGGCGCGACCCCGACGCCTTCGACCCCGGCCGGTTCGCCGACCCCGGGGGGATCGACCGCTTTGCCTACCTGCCGTTCGGCAACGGTCCGCGGATCTGTATCGGGGCCTCTTTTGCCCTGCAAGAGGCGGTGATCATTCTTGCCACCCTGCTGGCCCGGTTCCGGTTCACCCTGATCCCCGGCAAGACCCCGAACCCCGTGATGATCCTGACCCTGCGCCCCGAAGGCGGGGTCTGGCTGGGGGTCGAACGGGCCTGACCGGGTCCTGCCCCTTTCCAACTGGCGAAAATATCCCGGGGGTGTGGGGGCCGGCCCCCACCCTGCGCCAGCCCCGCCCGCCCGGACGGCCAATTCAGGTAAACCGGTTGTCCCTCGGAAATCCGCGCGGGGCCATGCGGCCCGTGCTGGCGCGGGGGCCCAGCCATTCGGTCAGGTCGGGTTCGGTCCGCGTGCGCCCGGCGGGGTCCTTCCACGCAAGCCCCTGCGCCAGCACAAAGGTCGTCGCATCCGACAGCCCGCCATCCTTGTATTTCTGCAGCCGCACACCCTTGCCGCGCGCCATCTCGGGCAGGTCGGTCAGCGGGAAGACCAGCACCTTGCGGTTGTCGCCGACCACCGCGACGTGATCCCCCACGATCCGGCGGCACAGCGCCGTCCGAACCCCGGCCCCGAGCGTCATCACCTGTTTGCCCGCCCGTGTCTGCGCCAGCACCTCATCCGACAGCACCACAAAGCCATCCCCGACCGTGGACGCCAGCAGCAGCCGCTCGCCCGCGCGAAAGATCATCAGGTCGAGGATTTCGGCTTCGGTCGGCAGGTCGACCATCAGGCGCACCGGTTCCCCCATGCCGCGCCCCCCGGGCAGGCTGTGCCCCGACAGGGTAAAGAACCGCCCGTTGTCGGCCACCAGCAGGATCTTGTCGGTCGTCTCGGCGTGAAAGGCGAACCGCGCGGCATCGCCGTCCTTGAACTTCTGCTCGGCCGTCAGGTCCACATGCCCCTTCAGCGCCCGGATCCAGCCCATCCGCGAGCAGATCACGGTGATCGGCTCGCGGTCGATCATCGCCTCGAAACTCACCTCCTCGGCGGGGGCGGCCTCGGCCAGCAGACTGCGCCGCGCGCCGCCCGGGGCGGTCTTGCCAAAGCGGCGACGGATGTCCTCCAGATCGGCAGCGATCCGGGCCGATTGCAGATCGCGGCTGGCCAGCAAATCGGCCAGCCCGGCGCGTTCGATCTGCAAGGCATCCCTTTCGGCGCGCAGTTCCATCTCTTCCAGACGGCGCAAGGACCGCAGGCGCATGTTCAAGATCGCCTCGGCCTGCACGTCGCTCAGCTCGACCGCGCCGGGCTTGGGTGGCACATAATCGGCCTCGGACGCTGCGCGCTTGTGCCTTTTCCCCCAGGTTTCCGCCATCAGCGCCCGCTTGGGGTCGTCGTCATAGCGGATGATGTCGATCACGCGGTCCAGGTTCAGGAAGGTGATGATGAAGCCTTCCAGCACCTCCAGCCGCGCGTCGATCTTCTGAATCCGGTGGGCCGAGCGGCGCTGCAACACGTCGCGGCGGTGGTCCAGAAAGGCCAGCAACACCTGCGGCAGGCTGCACACGCGGGGTTCGCGCCCGTCGATCAGCACGTTCAGGTTCATCGAGAACCGGGTTTCCAGGTCGGAGTTGCGAAACAGCATCCCCATCAGCATGTCCGCCTCGACCGTGCGCGCGCGGGGTTCCAGCACGATGCGCAGATCATCGGCGGATTCGTCGCGCAAATCGGCCAGCAGGGGGATTTTCTTGGTGTGGATCAGATCGGCCAGCTTTTCGATCAGCCGGGATTTCTGCACCTGATAGGGGATTTCTGTGACCACGATCTGCCACTGGCCGCGCCCCAGGTCTTCGATCCCCCATTTCGCCCGCGTCCGGAACGCGCCGCGCCCGGTGCGATACGCGTCCACGATGGCAGCCCGGCTTTCCACGATCACCCCGCCGGTCGGGAAATCCGGGCCGGGAATCAGATCGATCAGGCGGTCCAGCGGCAGATCGGGGTCGCGGATCAGCGCCTGGCAGCCGAGGATCAGCTCGTCCAGATTGTGCGGCGGGATGTTGGTGGCCATCCCCACCGCGATGCCGCTGGACCCGTTGGCCAGCAGGTTCGGAAAGGCCGAGGGCATCACCACCGGCTCTTCCAGCGTGCCATCGTAGTTGGGGCGGAAATCGACGGCGTTTTCCGCCAGCCCCTCCATCAGCGTCTCGGCAATCGCGGTCAGGCGGGCCTCGGTATAGCGGGAGGCCGCCGGGTTATCCCCGTCGATGTTTCCGAAGTTGCCCTGCCCGTCGACCAGCGGGTAGCGCACGTTGAAATCCTGCGCCAACCGCGCCATCGCGTCATAGATTGCGACATCGCCATGCGGGTGATAGTTGCCCATCACGTCGCCGCTGATCTTGGCCGATTTACGGAACGCACTTGTTGCCGTCAGCCGCAACTCGCGCATCGCGAACAGGATGCGGCGGTGCACCGGCTTCAGCCCGTCGCGGGCATCGGGCAGGGCGCGGTGCATGATGGTGGACAGCGCATAGGTCAGATAGCGGTCGCCGATCGCCCTGCTCAGCGGTTCGGCCAGTGTGATCGGCTCTATCTTGGGGTCATCGGGGCTGTCTGGCATGGATGTGGTCTAATTCGGCCCCCCCCTGTGGTCCAGCCGGAAAAGCGCCGGTGTGCAAAACATCCGGCCGAAGCGGTGTCTTTTGGCGCAGCGAATCTCGGACGGCCGTGGTAAACCTCTGACCAAGTTGGTTGATAAGGTGTATCATGATACGTTTGACCGTGTTGTTGTGTGGGGGAATGTTCCTCGTCTTGCTGATCGCCGGTCAGGACAAGGGTCAGGTGCGGCAGGGCTTGATGACGCCGCCCGCAGCCCCGCAGGTCCGGGCGCCGATCGTGGCGTCGGCGCCGGGGCGCGCGACCCAGCCCAAGGCGATCGAAGCGGTATTCATGCCGACACAGCCGGTGCGCGTGGCCCCGGTGGTCGCCGTTGCGCCCCAGGCGGCTGAAGTCACCCGGCCCGAAATCGCCCAACCCGAACAGGCCGAACCCGAACTGGCCCAACCCGACCTTGCCCAGGCTGACGTCGCCCAACCCGAACCGCAAGCACAGTTTGCCACGGTCAGCGCCCGTTCGGTCAATGTGCGCTCCGGCCCGTCGAAAACGGAGGCGGTCATCGGTCGGCTGGTGAATGGCGAACAGGTGCTGGTGGTGGTCGAAGAAAACCCAGTCGAAGGCTGGAGCCTGATCCGGATCGAAGGCGATGGCATCGAAGGCTATGTCGCGTCCCGGCTTTTGCAGCCCCTGACGCCGTAAGGTCTTTGCATCCCCGGCCGCGACCGTTAGCAAGCCTGCGGGACCGAAAAGGGGCACGGCATGGCACAACGATCCGTTCTGATCACCGGCTGCTCGTCGGGCATCGGGCTTGACGCGGCGCGGGGGCTTGGCGCGCGCGGCTGGCGGGTCTTCGCCACGTGCCGCAAACCCGCCGACTGCGACCGGCTGATCGCCGAGGGGATGGAGAGCTTCCCGCTGGACTATGACGACGAGGCCAGCATCACCGCCGCCGTGGCCGAGGTGCGACGGCGGACGGGTGGCACGCTCGACGCGCTGTTCAACAACGGTGCCTTCGCCTGCCCCGGCGCGGTCGAGGATCTGCCGCGCGGCGCAATGCGGGCGATCTTCGAGACCAACCTCTTCGGCTATCACGACCTGACGCGCCAGATCATCCCGCTGATGCGGGCGCAGGGCCACGGGCGGATCGTGAATTGCTCGTCGGTTCTCGGGCTGGTCGGGGTCAAATGGCGCGGGGCCTATGTCGCGACCAAATTCGCGATGGAAGGGCTGACCGATGTGCTGCGGCTGGAGATGGCTGGCACCGGCATCAAGGTCATTCTGATCGAACCGGGGCCGATCGGCACCCGCATCCGGGAAAATGCCATTCCCCATTTCGAACGCTGGATCGATTGGCAGGCCTCGGCGCGACGCGACGAATATGCCGCGCTGCGCAAGCGGCTGTATGAAAAGGGCGATCCCGACCGATTCGAACTGACCGCTGCTGCCGTCACCGCCAAACTGGTTCGCGCGCTGGAGGCGCCGCGCCCTGCCGCGCGCTATTTCGTCACCACACCCACCTACCTGTCCGCCGCGATGAAACGCCTGCTGCCGACCCGCATGCTGGATTGGGTCACCGCGCGCGGGTGAACTTTGCGCTTCGCTTTTTCCGGGAAGCCCCCTAGATCAGGGGACCAAAGCAAGGAGAAGGCAACGATGGGCAACGATCCGCTTTTCATTCTGGCGGTCCTCGCCTGTCTGGTCGTGCTGATCATCCTGATGATCGGCATCGGCGGGTTTGCCAGGGGCGGCGAGTTCAACCGCAAACACGCGAACCGGCTGATGCGCTACCGGATCGCGGCACAGGCGCTGGCGGTGATCCTGATCGTGGGCTTTGCCTGGTTGAACAGCGCGGGAGGAAACTGATGGTCGTTCTGTCGAAGATTTATACGAAAACCGGGGACGCCGGGGAAACCTCGCTCGGCAACGGCGCGCGGGTGGCCAAGCATTCGATGCGGGTGTCGGCCTATGGCACGGTGGACGAGACCAACGCGACGCTTGGCCTTGCGCGCCTGCATGCGACAGGCGAGATGGATGCAGCCCTCGCGCGGATTTCGAACGACCTGTTCGACCTCGGGGCCGACCTGTGCACCCCCGACATGTTCAACGACGCGAAGGCAGAATATCCCCCGCTGCGGATGATCGCGGGTCAGGTCGAGCGGCTGGAGCAGGAAATCGACGTGATGAACGCCCGCCTCGAACCGCTGCGCAGTTTCATCCTGCCCGGCGGCAGCCCGCTTGCCGCACAGATGCACCTGTGCCGGACCGTGTGCCGGCGGGCCGAACGGCTGGTGGTGGAGCTGGCGACAATGGAAGAGGTGAACCCCGAGGCGGTGAAATACCTGAACCGGCTGTCGGACTGGTTCTTCGTGGCGGGGCGGATCGCCAACGATGACGGGCGCGATGATGTGCTGTGGGTGCCCGGGCTGACGCGGTGATCCCGGCGGCCAAGGGCGGGGTGGGGGTTTCACACCCCCACACCCCCGTGGGATATTTGTGAACGGATGAAGCAGGGCGCGACGTAGCGACACATCGGGGTGTCGTATTTGATCTGCTGGACGGGGTGCTGTAGGGATAGCACGATGTGATGCGAGAAACGCCCGTCTGGGCTTGACTGAAGGATTTGCGCCGATGAAGGTTTTGGTGCCTGTCAAACGGGTGATCGACTACAACGTGAAGGTCCGCGTCAAGGCGGATGGCTCAGGGGTTGATCTGGCCAACGTCAAGATGTCGATGAACCCGTTCGACGAGATTGCCGTCGAAGAGGCGATCCGGCTGAAGGAAAAGGGCATCGCGACCGAGGTGATCGTGGTGTCGATCGGCGTGAAGCAGGCGCAGGAAACCTTGCGGACCGCGCTTGCCATGGGGGCGGACCGCGCCATCCTGATCGAAGCGACTGACAATGTGCAGACCGACATCGAACCCTTGGCCGTGGCAAAACTGCTGGCGGCGGTGGTCAGGGCCGAAGGGCCCGGGCTGGTGCTGTGCGGCAAGCAGGCGATCGACAACGACATGAACGCGACGGGCCAGATGCTGGCGGCGTTGCTGGGCTGGTCGCAGGGCACCTTCGCCTCCGAAGTGGCGATCGCGGGCGACACCGCGACGATCACCCGTGAGGTCGACGGCGGGCTGCAATGCATCACCCTGAAGATGCCTGCGATCATCACGGTCGACCTGCGCCTGAACGAGCCGCGCTATGCCAGTCTGCCCAACATCATGAAGGCCAAGGCAAAACCGCTGGCCGCCAAGACGCCGGCCGATTACGGCGTCGATGTCAGCCCGCGCCTCGCGGTGCTGAAAACCGTCGAACCCGCTGGCCGCAAGGCAGGGGTCAAGGTGGCCTCGGTCGCCGAACTGATTGCGAAACTCAAAGACGAAGCGGGGGTGCTCTGATGGCCGTTCTTCTCCTTGCCGATGTTGTCGACGGGCAACTTGCGACCGATCAACTGGCGAAGGCTCTGACGGCGGTCAGGTCGCTGGGGGCCGTGACGGTTCTGGTCACCGGCGCCGGGGGCGATGCGGCGGCGGCCGAGGCCGCGACGCTGTCGGGGGTGGCAAAGGTTCTGTTCGCCGACGATTCCGCCTATTGCCATGCGATGGCCGAACCCAATGCGGCGCTGATCGCCGAGTTGGCCAAGGAATACAGCCACATCGCGGCCCCGTCGGGGGCGTTTTCCAAGTCGGTGATGCCCCGCGTGGCCGCCCTGCTGGATGTGATGGTGATTTCCGAGGTGCTGGCGGTGATCGACGCCGATACGTTCGATCGCCCGATCTACGCCGGGAACGCGATCCAGACCGTGCGGTCCGCCGATTCGATCAAGGTGATGACGATCCGCACCGCCACGTTCGATGCGGCCCCCAAGGGCGGCGCGGCCCCGGTCGAAAGGATTTCGGTCACGGCGGATGGCAGCCTGTCGGCCTGGGTCGAGGATCGCGTGGCGGCGTCGGACCGGCCGGAACTGACCAGCGCGGGTGTCGTGGTGTCGGGCGGCCGCGGCGTGGGGTCGAAGGAAAGCTTCGATCTGATCGAGACGCTGGCCGACAAGCTGAACGCCGCCGTCGGGGCCTCGCGCGCCGCCGTGGACAGCGGATATGCGCCGAACGATTGGCAGGTCGGCCAGACCGGCAAGGTGGTTGCGCCGAACCTTTACATCGCCGTTGGCATTTCCGGGGCGATCCAGCATCTGGCGGGGATGAAGGACAGCAAGGTGATCGTCGCGATCAACAAGGACGAGGAAGCCCCGATCTTTCAGGTGGCGGACTACGGCCTTGTCGCGGACCTGTTCACGGCTGTGCCCGAGATGATCGAAAAGCTGTAAGCTGGCGACTGTTTACGCGAGCCGCGTTACAGCAGCCGCTCCAGCACCGGTGCCAGCAGCCGGGCGACCTCGGCGTGAACGGCAGGGCCCGGCATCCCCGCCGCAGCCGGGGCCTCAAACGGGCCGAACGCCATGCCTTCGACTCCCCGCGCCCGCGCCGCAGGGCTGCTGATCGCCTCGACATAGGCCGCCGCCACTGGCTTGATCGCCGCGACCATCTCGGCATCCACCAGAAGCGGGTCGTGAACCAGTTGCGTCCGACGGGCTGCGGCGGGGGGTTTCTGGCTCGACATCCACAGCAGCACCACCTTGGTCGGCAACCGGGTCAACAACTGCTGCATCCGGCCCACCCAGGCCGCCCGCAGGTCGTCGGCAACCACTTCGAACCGTTCGGCGGACACGGCCTGCAAGCTCATCAGCATGTGGCGGGTGAAATGGAACTCGGTGAACTCGACCTCGCGGAACATGGCCCGCAGCAGGTGGGTCGCCCCCAGAAACCGATCGTTGCGGCGCGGATGCACGGTGTAATACCGGTTGGTCAGATTGTGCGCGCCGACCAGTTGCACCACGACCAGATCGGCGGCGGCGGCAATCTGCGTCACCGCCGGTTCATTCAGATACACGTCCAGTCCCGCATTGACGCAGCCCAGATTGACCATCTGCAGCCCGGTCTGCGCCTCGATCAGGGCCGGATAGGGGCGCGGCACATATTTTCCGTAGGTCTCGGTCCCACCCAGCAATGCCACATAGGGCCGATCCAGCGCGCGCCGTGGTCCGCGAAACAGCAGCCGTGACGTGCCGTATCGGCATGGAAAATAGTCGAGCGCCCCCGCGCCCGGAAAATCGTAAGCCATTGATATACACCCACTTGTCTTCACACCCACCGAGCAGCTTGCGGCAAACCCGTTGCCAATTGGCTAAAGGCGCAGTTCGCCGCAAATCGTCGCAATTTCGGTGAGAGGGGCGCGGGTCCGGGACAGCCCGGTGCAGCGACGGCCCCGGAGACGACCCCGGACCATCGCGATCAGACGCACTTGCGTCGTCCGTCCGGTTTCGGGAACGGCTATTTGCCCAGGTCTAGCGTGTGCTGGCGCAACCAGGCCAGGAACCCGCGCGGGTTGCCTTCCCAATCCTTCAGAACGCTCGCCGGGATCGGCTCGCCGATCACCGGGCGCTGCGGCTTGAACAGGCTGCGCTTGATCTCATACAGCAGAAGACCCTGACGCAGCGTGGCCGACACCAGGTTGGCGATCTGGTAGGGCCGCGAATTCTGCCCCGGAAAGTAGATCGGCAGGATCGTGGCGCCCGAGCGATGGATCATCTTGTGGGTGAACACGTTCCATTCCGCCTCGACCGCCGTGCCGAACCAGGTTTCGGAACAGGCGACCCGGCCTGCCGGAAACAGGATGATCACCCCACCCCGTTTCAGATGCTCCATCGTCAGGGTGCGCATTTCCAGCCCCAGTTCGCGCGAGTTTTCCTCGTGCGGGAAGGGCACCGGGATCATGAATTCCTCGACCTCGGGGATCCCAGTCAGCAGCGACCGGGTCAGGATCCGGAAATCGGACCGGACGCGGTTGACCATCTCGGCCATGATCATGCCATCGACCAGCCCGGACGGATGGTTCGCCACCACCACCACCGGCCCGGTTTTCGGGATGCGGGCGATCTCTTCGGGCGGCGTGTCGATGCGGATGCCCATGTGCTTGATCGCCTTGGGCCAGAACGGCGAGCCATGCGGGGCGCCGGATTTCTCGAAACTGCGGATCAGCGTCAGCAACTGCACCTTGGCCGTCAGCCATTCGATGGCCCGGATCGACCCGGCCTTCAGGGGGTTGGTGAATGTCCCGGCATAGGACAGCCGGCGCATGTCATACTTGCGCCCTTTCGCCTTCACGGCGATCGGCGGCAGGACAGGGCGGGTCTGCGGGGTATCTGTCACGAAGCGTCAGCCTTCTTGTCGCAGCACTTCAATAGTCTTCCCCAAAGCGGTCCGCCACAAGAGAGATCAGTGCGTCGGCAAGCTCTCGCTCTTCGCGGCCAGTGGTTCGCACTTCAATAGAGGTTCCGCGCGAGGCTGCCAACATCAAAAGACCCATGATGCTGTCCCCCGACACCGACATGCCATCCTTTGTCACCTCGGCTTCCGCGTCAAAACGCTCGACCACCTCGACGAACTTGGCGGAGGCCCGGGCGTGCAGGCCTTTTTCGTTGATGATCCGCAGAATTGCTGTCGTCACGGGGCGTCAGGCTCCCGAGCCGATGTCGAGGCTGTTGATGTATTTGCGCCCCGCGTCGAGCGCCGCCGCGACCGCTGCCGGCAACGGCAGGTCGCGCGATTTGGCCAGCTTGATCAGCAACGGCAGGTTCGCCCCATAGATGATCCGGCGTTCCGACCCCCCGGCGCAGGCCATCAGCGACAGGTTCGATGGCGATCCGCCGAACATGTCGGTCACCACCACCACACCGTCGCCCTGATCGACCGCATCCGTGGCGTCGTGGATCTCGGTCTGCTTCTTGCCGCGATCATGGTCATCCTCGATGGCGATCGCCCGCATGCCCTGCTGCGGCCCGACCACATGCTCGACCGCCGACAGGTATTCCCGCGCCAATCCGCCATGTGCGACGATCACGATCCCGATCAAGCGCGTTCCTCACCCGACGATTGCGACCGTACCGCAGCGCGGCGTTCCAGTTCCCGATGCCGTTTTGACACCGGCCAGCCTTCTTCCGCAAGGACCTTGCCCAACAATTCTGCAACAACGACAGACCGGTGTTGCCCGCCGCTGCAGCCGAATCCGATCGACAGATAGGCCTTGCCTTCGTCGCGATGCGCCGGCAGCAGCATCAGGATCAGGTCGCGCAACCTTTGGAGGAACTCGGCAAATCGCGGGTCGCCCTGAACATGCGCCTGCACCATGGGATCTCGCCCGTCGGATGCGCGCAGCCCGGTCACCCAATGGGGATTCGCCAGAAACCGGCAGTCGAACACCATGTCCACCCCGCGCGGCACGCCGCGTTTGTAGCTGAATGACTGCACCGAAACCGCCAGACGGTTCGCCTGATCCTTGCCGAACCAGCGGGCGATTTCCGCTTTCAGATCATGCGGGGTCATCTCGGTCGTGTCGATCAGATGATCGGCGCGCACCCGGATCGGGGTCAGCAGGTCGCGTTCGCGGTCGATGCCGTGCGACGGGGTTTCATGCGGGGCCAGCGGATGCCTTCGGCGGGTGTCGGAATAGCGGCGGATCAATTCGCCGGGCACGCAGTCAAGATAAAGCACCTGCAGACCGATGCGCGGATCGACGGTCAGGCTGTCGATCAGCTCGATCAGCGCCGAGGCGGCAAAGTCGCGGTTGCGCACATCGAGACCGAGCGCGATCGGCCGGCCCAGAGCCGGACCTTCGATCAGCCGGGGCACGAGGCTCAGCGGCAGGTTGTCGATCACCTCATACCCCAGATCCTCGAACGCATGGATCGCGGTCGAGCGCCCCGCCCCCGAGGGGCCGGTCACCAGAACCAGCCGATGATCCGGTGCCTGATCGGTTGTGGTCAGCATCACACCCCGCGCCTACGCCTCCCGCCCATGCCGCAGATAGCATAGGACCGAAGCGGGGAAATGGTCACTTTGCGACCCCAGAACAAGATCGATGGTGACTCCAAGCACCGTGACGTGATGTCGGGGTGGCAGTCGGTCGGCTTCCTCGGTGCCCAGATCGACCGCCAGCACCACCTCGGCCTCGGCCACGACCGGCGCGCGCAGGATGCCCACTCCGCGCGCCTCGATCTTGCCCGACAGTCCGGGCGGACAGCGCGCCACCAGCCGACCGTCCTGCCGCAGAACCTCTGTCCGGTCATCCGCCACCAACAGGGCGCCCCAGGCCAGCAGCCGCAGGGCCAGACCGGATTTCCCCGATCCCGAAGGCCCGAGGATCAGAACGCCCCGCCCGGCCACCGCGACGCAGGTCGCGTGCAGCAGCGCCGAATTCACACCGGCAGACCCACCACGAACCGCGCGCCCAACGGTTCCGATGTCACATCGGCATGGGTCGGGCGGATGTTTTCCGCCCAGATCACCCCGCCATGCGCCTCGACGATCTGTTTGGAAATCGCCAGCCCGAGGCCCGAGTGATTGCCGAAGTCACCCTGCGGGCGTTCGGAATAGAACCGCTTGAACACCTTTTCCAGCGCTTGTTCCGGAATACCGGGGCCGGTATCCTCGACCACCACCAGAATCCGGTTTTCCCGCTTGCGCGCCCAGACCCGCACCGCGTCCCCCTCTTCGCAGAACGAGATGGCGTTGGTGATCAGGTTGACGAACACCTGCGCCAGACGCGCCTCCAGCCCGCGGATCGTGATCGCGTCGGGCGGGAAATCGGTGATGAACTCGACCCCCTTCGCCTGGGCCTGGTCGGCCAGATATTCGGTCAGGTTGCTCAACGTCTTCGACAGGTTGAACTCTTATTCCTCTTCCTTGACCAGCTCGCTGTCCAGCCGCGAGGCGTTCGAGATGTCGGACACCAACCGGTCGAGGCGGCGCACGTCATGTTCGATCACGTCCAGCAGCTTGATGCGGTGGTCGTCGCGTTTGGCCACCCGCAAGGTGCCGACCGCCGACCGCAGGCTGGCCAGCGGGTTCTTGATCTCATGCGCCACATCGGCCGCGAATTGTTCATTGGCGTCGATCCGGTCATAAAGGGCTGCGACCATCCCGCGCATCGCCACCGACAAGCGGCCGATTTCGTCGGGCCGCGCCGCAAGATCGGGGATGCGCACCCGCCCCGGTGCCATCTTGCGCGCGTCCCGGTCCCGGCCAAGTTCGGCTGCGGCAGCCAGATCCGATAACGGGTTCGCGATGGTCGAGGCGAGAACCAGGCTGAGGCCGATCGACACCAGCAGGGCGATCACGAACATCTGCAGGATCTGCTCGCGTTCATAGCGCACCAGCCGGTCGATCTCGCCCTCGGCAGAGGTCAGGGCGACCACGGCCAGAACTTCGCCGGCGCGCCAGACCGGGGTCGCCACCGCAAACTGCGTGCCGCCTTCGGCGCCCTGGCCGGTGTTGACCGCCGTCTGCCCCGCCCGCGCCTCGGCAAACAGGCTGCGCGCACGCTCCTGCCCGTCGACCTTGCCGCCGTCCTGCCGGGCGGAGGTCAGCAGATTTGACACCGCATCCCAGATACCGTTCAGAAAATCGGTGATGATGGTGGACCGCTGGTCCGCGACGCGCACCGGCCGCGCGACACCGACCCCGGATCCTACGACCTCGCCATAGGCGTCGAACAGGAACACTTCGACCCCCGGCCCGATGTTGATCTGCGCCAGTTGCGAGGCCAGACCTTGCGCCAGCCCGGCGTTCGGCGCCCCGCCTGCCGCAAGGCTGGCCTCGAACACATCGGCGATCAGCTCGGCTTCGGTCAGCAGGCCCTGTTCGCGCTGCAGCACCAGGCTATCGCGGAACGGGTTCATGAACAGGACCCCCGCCACCAGAACGATCAGCGCCATCAGGTTGAAGATGATGATCTTTCGCGCCAAAGGCGAGTTGTTCAACGACACCATGCCGCGCCGGCTTCGGCCTTCGCGCAGCACCGGGTCGACGGCCGCATCGGGGGACACCCAATCCTCGCCCAACAGGACATCGCCGTTCTTCTTGCGGGTGTCAGACATCGTGAGGCGTGGAAGGGCTGTCATTCTTCGTTATAGCGATAGCCGATGCCATACAGGGTTTCGATTGCCGAAAAGTCATCGTCCACTGCGCGGAGCTTCTTGCGCAACCGCTTGATATGACTGTCGATCGTGCGGTCGTCGACATAGACCTGATCGTCATAGGCCACATCCATCAACTGATCGCGCGACTTGACGAACCCCGGCCGCTGCGCCAGTGCCTGCAGCAGCATGAATTCGGTCACGGTCAGCGACACGTCGTTGCCCTTCCACGACACGGCATGACGCAGCGGGTCCATCCGCAGATGGCCGCGTTCCATGATCTTGGTCTCTTCGGTCACCGCCACTTCACCGGTGGCGATGGCGTCCTGGCGGCGCAGCAGCGCACGGATGCGTTCGACCAGCAGGCGCTGGCTGAACGGCTTTTTCACATAGTCATCCGCGCCCATCCGCAGACCCAGAACCTCGTCGATCTCGTCATCCTTCGAGGTCAGAAAGATCACCGGCATCGAGGTCTTCAGCCGCAGGCGCTGCAGCAGGTCCATCCCGTCCATCCGCGGCATCTTGATGTCCAGCACGGCCATGTCGGGCATCCGGCGGTTGAAGGCATCCAGCGCGGACTGGCCGTCGTTGAACGTCTCGACCTCGAACCCTTCTGCCTCCAGCGTCATCGATACCGATGTCAGGATGTTCCTGTCGTCGTCCACAAGGGCTATCCTTGCCATGGTCGGGTTTCCCTTTTGCTGCTCGGCATTGTCCGATTTTTGCCACATATTCCGTTTTCTGCTCTGTGGAATCAACCGGAATGTGCGAATCACAGGGGCTGACCGAATCATCAGAGGCGAAACTTCCCAAAGAATGACTAATTTGCCGCAGTGGCCGACCCGCCGCCGATTGGTAGCGCTATTCTGTCGATGGTTGCGCTAACTGTAGTCGGGCCCCTATTCCGGTTTGAAAACCAAGTGTTATATGGACGCCGCGAGGTAAGTGTCGGCCCGTTGCGCCGGGGGATGCGGTATTTGTGGCGTCCCGACCTTGCTGACATCAACCGGTCGTTCGATCGATCGAAGGAGCACCAAGATGACCATCGGACGCGTGAACCCCGCGCACAAGCTTGAGGATCAAGGCATTTCCGGTCTGCGGACGGTCTATTACAACCAGATCGAGCCGACCTTGGTCGAAGCGGCCGTGGCGCGGGGCGAAGGGCGTCTTGGCAAGGGCGGGGCGTTCTTGTGCTCCACGGGGCAGTTCACCGGGCGGTCGCCGAAAGACAAGTTCGTGGTGCGCAATGCCTCGGTCGAAGACACGGTCTGGTGGGACAACAACACCCCGATGGACCCCGCGGCCTTCGACCGGTTGCAGGCCGACATGCTGGAGCACATGCGCGGGCGCGACTATTTCGTGCAAGACCTCTACGCCGGGGCCGACCCGGACCATAGGCTGGACGTGCGCATGGTCACGGAACTGGCCTGGCACGGGCTGTTCATCCGCCATCTGCTGCGCCGCCCCGAGCGGGCCGAGCTGGATGGTTTCGTTCCCGAATGGACCATCATCAATTGCCCCAGCTTTCAGGCGGACCCGGCGCGCCACGGCTGCCGGTCGAGCACGGTCATCGCGCTGAACTTCGAGCGAAAGCTGATCCTGATCGGCAACACGGCCTATGCGGGCGAAAACAAGAAGGCGGTGTTCACCCTGCTGAACTACCTGCTGCCGGGCAGCGGGGTGATGCCGATGCACTGTTCCGCCAACCATGCCCCGGGCAACCCCGAGGAAACCGCGGTGTTCTTCGGCCTGTCGGGCACCGGCAAGACCACGCTGTCGGCGGCCCCCGACCGCACGCTGATCGGCGACGACGAACATGGCTGGTCCGATCGCGGCACCTTCAATTTCGAAGGCGGCTGCTATGCCAAGACCATCAACCTGCGGGCCGAGGCGGAACCGGAGATTTACGCCACGACCCACCGGTTCGGCACGATCGTCGAGAATGTGGTCTATGACCCGGCAACGCTGGACATCGACTTCGACGACGACAGCCTGACGGCCAACACCCGCTGCGCCTATCCGCTCGACTACATTTCCAACGCGTCGGCCAGCGGGTTGGGCGGGCATCCCAAGCATATCGTCATGCTGACCTGCGACGCGTTCGGGGTGTTGCCACCGATTGCCCGGCTTTCCCCGGCGCAGGCGATGTATCATTTCCTGTCAGGCTTCACCTCGAAGGTGGCCGGGACCGAGCGGGGAGTGACGGAGCCCACGCCGACATTTTCGACCTGTTTCGGCGCGCCGTTCATGCCGCGCCGCCCCGAGGTTTACGGCAAACTGCTGCAGGCCAAGATTGCCAAGCATGGGGCCACCTGCTGGCTGGTCAATACCGGCTGGACGGGGGGGGCCTATGGGACGGGTCGCCGGATGCCGATCAAGGCGACGCGGGCGCTGCTGTCGGCGGCGCTGGACGGATCGCTGGCGGGCGTGACCTTCCGGCGCGATCCGAACTTCGGCTTCGACGTGCCGGTGGCGGTGCCGGGGGTCGAGCCGGGGCTGCTGGACCCGCGCAGCACATGGCCGGATGGGGCAGCCTATGATGCCCAGGCCGCGCGGCTGGTCAGGTTGTTTGCCGAGAATTTCGGGCAATACCTGCCGTTCATCGACGCGGACGTGAAGGCGGCGGCGATCGGGTGAGACCCGGGCAGGTAGGGGCAGGGCCAGCCGCCGTTGACTTCGGGCCGATGGGCTGGCCCCGCCGCACGGGCTTTTTCGCGCTGGTCGGGCCGAACCGGGGAAGTGCCAGTGCTGCCGGACGCGGGCCCGACCGGCGATCAGGGGAGACTCCTGCGACACTTTAGGTCGCCTTTGATCACGATAACGAAAGGATATTGCGCTGCGACTGCAAAGGCGGTAGGCAATTTCTGGGATTTTGGAGGGTTTGAGAATGGCGCATGATGGGCAATTGCGGACGGACATGCTGGTGCTGGCCGATCTAACCCGGTTGACCGCCGAGGCGTTGCCGCAGGTCGAGGCGCTGTTTGTCGCAGCCCGCGAGGGATTGCGCGCGGATGTCACCCTTGGCGGCAAGGTGCAGGCGGCGGCGCTGGACGCCCATCAGTTCCGCGCCCATGCGCTGTCGTGGCTTGCGACCTATACCGAATCGCTGCGGCAAATGCAGGCCTGGGCGGACCGGCTGCGCACCGAAGGCCTGTTCGGCGAGATGGAGGCGCTGCTGTTGCAGATCGCCTTTGGCGAATACCTGTGCCAGATCGCGGGGGGCATCCCGATGAGCCAGGGCGAGGTCGCGCGACCGTCGGATCTGGGTGTGTCGTTTGTGCCGGGGCCTGCGGCGCAGGTGTTGATGGCGCAGGGCAACACGGCGGCGGTGCGGGATCGGCTGGTGGTGCTGATGCAGGACAACCACGGCCGCGCGACCTTTGGCGCGACGGGTCTGGACGGTGAGCTGGAGATGATCCGCGACCAGTTCCGCCGGTTTGCCGACGAACGGGTCACCCCGCACGCCCACGGCTGGCATCTGCGCGACGATCTGATCCCGATGGAGATCATCACGGCCCTGGCCGAGATGGGGGTGTTCGGGCTGACCATCCCTGAGGAATTCGGCGGGCTGGGCATGTCGAAGGCGTCGATGGTGGTGGTTAGCGAGGAATTGTCGCGCGGCTACATCGGCGTCGGGTCGCTGGCGACGCGGACCGAGATTGCAGCCGAGTTGATCCTGTGCGGCGGGACGGCGGAGCAGAAGGCAAAGTGGCTGCCGCGTCTGGCATCCGGCGAGACGCTGCCGACGGCCGTTTTCACCGAGCCGAACACCGGGTCGGACCTTGGGGCGTTGCGCACCCGGGCTGTGCAGGTGGGTGACGACTGGGAGGTGACGGGCAACAAGACCTGGATCACCCATGCGGCGCGGACCCATGTGATGACGCTGCTGGCGCGGACCGATCCTGCGACGACCGATTACCGGGGGCTCTCGATGTTTCTGGCCGAAAAGCTGCCCGGGACGGACGAGGCGCCTTTCCCGACGCCGGGGATGACCGGCGGCGAGATCGAGGTGCTGGGCTATCGCGGCATGAAGGAATACGAGTTGGCCTTCGACGGGTTCGCCGTGAAAGGCGAGAACCTGTTGGGCGGAGTGACCGGGCAAGGCTTCAAGCAGTTGATGCAGACGTTTGAGTCCGCCCGCATCCAGACGGCGGCGCGGGCGGTTGGGGTCGCGCAGAACGCGCTGGAAGTCGGCATGCAGTATGCGATCGACCGCAAGCAGTTCGGCAAGAGCCTGATCTCGTTCCCGCGGGTGGCGGGGAAGCTGGCCATGATGGCGGTCGAGATCATGGTGGCGCGCCAACTGACCTATTTCAGCGCCTGGCAGAAGGATCATGACAAGCGGTGCGACCTTGAGGCCGGGATGGCCAAGCTCTTGGGTGCGCGGGTGGCGTGGTCCTGTGCGGACAACGCGCTGCAGATCCATGGCGGCAACGGATTTGCGCTGGAGTATCAGATCAGCCGCATCCTGTGCGACGCGCGCATCCTGAACATCTTCGAAGGCGCGGCAGAGATTCAGGCGCAGGTGATCGCGCGGCGGTTGCTGGACTGACGCTCAGGGGCTGGCGACGGCCTTCGGTTGCCCCAGACGCGGGTGCAACTGGCCCGCGATGATCCAGGCGGCACCAAGACCCAGCCCTGCGGCGGCAAAGATGCCTGGCAGCGGGGCCACCAGCAGCACGAGGTAAGCCGCGCCGGGCGTCATGATGCCCGACACGTCTCGGAAGCTGGAATAGACCGCCGACATCTCGGTGCGTTCGGACGGTTTCACTGCCATCAGGAAGGGCAGGCCGCCGACCACATCCAGCAGGACCAGAAACACCGAAGCCGCCATGCAGAACGCCACCGTGACCCACGGCAGGGGCGACGCCAGCGCCGCGGCAAAGAACAGCATGGATCCCAGGCCGAAGCCGAGCCGCACCGACAGGCGCACCGACCCGCGCCGCATGTAGCCCAGCATGAAAGGGGCGGCGAACAGCAGCAGGTTGGTCAGTGACAGCGCCGCCCCGCCGACATGTTTGCCAAGCCCGGCCTCGATGCAGAAGATCGGCAGATAGACCACATAGACCCACCAGCCACAGCTGCGCATCACGGCGAAGATCCAGCCCGCGATCAACCGGGGCTGTGCCGCGAACCGCCCCAGATAGGCCAGCGGGTTCGGGGCAGGCCCGCGCGCCCGCGCAATCGCCTTGCCATTGCCCAACCGCAGCCGCCAGAAAACCGCCAGCAGCGCCGCAGCAACCCCGCCCGCCAGCAGGAACGGGGCCGGGGCCCAGACCGAATGCAGCCACACCCCCAGCAGCGGCCCGATGGCCCAGGACGCTGCCGCATAGACCATCTGCGTCGACTGGCTGCGCCCCAGATCGGACCGCGCCACGTAGTCCATCACATAGGCGTTCAGACAGATGAACAACGTCACCGCCGCCATGGCGTTGCACATCACCGACAAGAGGACTGTCGCGGGGGCCCCGTGGATGGCCAGCGCCATGCCCAGCAGATAAAGCCCGCATCCGACCGAATACATCCAGCGGCGCGGCACGCGGGTGGTGGCCCAGGGCACCATCAGCCCCCAGATCAGCGCCACCACTCCTGCGGCGAAATAGGCCTGCGAGGTCACCTCGGCACTGCCCATGGTGTCATAGACCACCAGCGGCATCGCCGAAATCAGCGTGCCCCGCACCGCGGCATCAAGACCCGCCAGCACGGCAAAGCTGCGCACCCCCGGGTTGGGCACGTCGATCAGGTCGGGGGCTGGGTGATGCGGGGCCATCTCGTTCTTCCGGTGAACCCTTGGGTGCCGCTTTTCCGGGCAGCGCGTCTGCGACACTGGCGACATGTGGCGTCGTTTTGGGCCGGGCTTGGGCGATCGCTGCGTCTCCGGGCAAAAGTGGTCGGGGCGGATTTCCGGGGCGGTCGGCGCGCCTGCCCGCACCGGGCTTGCCAGCGGGAGGGCGCAGGGCCATGATGCTTGCCCGAAGGAGACCCGAAATGCGCAAGTTCATGGTCGTGCTGGATGACACCCGCGAGTGTCTGAACGCGATGCGGTTTGCTGCAATGCGGGCGGCGCATACCGGGGGGGGCGTTCTGATCCTGTCGGTGATCCCGCCGGAGGAATACCAGCACTGGATGGGCGTCGCCGACCTGATGCGGGCCGAGGCGCGCGAGCGGATCGAGGCGCATTTCGGCGTCTTTGCCAAATGGATGCGACAGAAACTGGGGGTGGACCCCGAACTGGTGATCCGCGAGGGCGATCCGGTGACAGAGATCCTCGCGCAGGTGAACGAGGACCCGGCGATCGGCATTCTGGTGCTGGGGGCGAGCCACGAAAAATCGGGGCCGGGGCCGCTGGTCACGCAGATGAGCCGCGCCTCGGGCAACCTGCCGATCCCGATCACCATCGTCCCCGGCGACATGAGTCAGGAGCGGCTGGAATCGATCACCTGAGCAGGCGTGCCATAGGGTCAACGCGTTCGGCCCAAGGATCGGTCCATGCGTCCTGCGCAAGGCATCTATGCGTAGACCGCCCTTTCTGCACTGCAGCATAAGCCCCATGTTCGCCCTTGGGAGGACTACAAGGAGAGACCCATGGCCTGCATAACACCCCGACCGATCCTCGCCGACGACCCGCTTGCCTATTTCATGCCGTTGGGTGCGCCTGCGCCGCATGCGCCCGATCTGGCCGCGCGGGAATTTGCCGCGCCCGAGATGACCGCGCCACAGTTGGCCGCGCTGGAGCAGATGTATGGGTATTACACCCCCGGTCAGCCGTGATCGGGGACTCGGGCGGTTGCAAACTTGACTTCACGCAGGTCGGGGCGCATACCCAAGTGGAATAGTCGGAGAAATCGCATGTTCATCCAGACCGAGTCGACGCCAAACCCCGCCACCCTGAAGTTCCTGCCGGGGCAGACCGTGCTGGGCCTTGGCACAGCAGATTTCCCCTCTGCCGAGGCAGCGGAAAAATCGGCGCTGGCCAGGCGGATTTTCGCGGCGGGCGGGGTGACGGGGGTGTTCCTGGGGACCGATTTCGTGACGGTGACCAAGGCCGAAGCCGTCGAGTGGCAGCACATCAAGCCGGCCATCCTGGGCGCGATCCTGGAGCATTTCCAGTCCGGTGCCGCCGTGGTCGACGGCGACGCGACCGCCGGGGGTCATGCCGAACATACCGGCGAGGATGGCGATATCGTGCGTCAGATCAAGGAGTTGCTCGACACCCGCGTGCGCCCCGCCGTGGCGCAGGACGGCGGCGACATCACGTTTCATGGCTTTGACCGGGGCGTGGTCTATCTGCACATGCAGGGCGCCTGCGCGGGCTGCCCGTCCAGCACGCTGACGCTGAAGATGGGGATCGAGAACCTGCTGCGGCATTACATTCCCGAAGTTCTGGAAGTGCGGCCCGTGGCGGCCTGAGGCCGGGGTGACGGCTTCGGTGCATCTGGCATTCGACACGACGGCGGCGCATTGCGCCGCCGCTTTGTCATGGGGCACCCCGGCGGGCGAGCGGTTTGAAACCCGGTGCGAGCCAATGGCCAAGGGTCAGGCCGAACGCCTGCTGCCGATGATCGAGGAATTGCTGGCGGCGCACGGATTTGCGGTTGCCGACGTCGCGAGTGTGTCCGTCGGCACCGGGCCGGGGAACTTCACCGGCATCCGCATCGCGGTGGCCTTGGCGCGCGGGTTGGCCCTGGGGCTGGGGGTTCCGGCGGCGGGGGTGACCGGATTTCACGCCGCCCGCCACGCAGCAGCGCGGCAAGACCCGCTCTGGGTGTTGATCGACGCGCCGCGCGGGCAGGTCTATGCGCAGCGATACGGGGCTGAACCCGGCCTGCCCCTGATCCTCGGCCCGGAGGCGGTGAGCACGCTGGACGCCCCGGTGGTTCGGCTGGCCGACCTGTCGGCGGACCGGATCGTGCGGGCGGTGGCCGAGGTGGGTCGCGCCGGCCTGTCCACCCCGCAGCCGCGCCCGGCCCCGTTCTATCTGCGCGGGGCCGATGCCGCCCCGCCATCCGATCCGCCACCGGTGATCTTGCCATGACGCCCGCAGAGATGGCCGCACTGCATGCCGCCTGTTTCACCGTGCCGCGCCCGTGGTCGGCTGCGGAATTCGCCGACCTGCTGGCCAGCCCTCTGGTGTTTGTCAGCAGCGAATCGGGCGGGTTCGCGATGGGCCGCGCCGTGGCGGGCGAGATGGAATTGCTGACGCTGGCGGTCGATCCGGCGCAACGGCGGCGGGGAGTGGGGCGGCTTCTGGTCACGGCCATTCTGGCAGAGGCGAAAGACCGGGGCGCGGGGCGGGCGTTCCTCGAGGTGCTGCCCGACAATGCTGCGGCGATTTCCCTCTATTTGCAGGCCGGTTTCACGATCTGCGGCCGCCGCAAAGGCTACTACCACCCCCCGGGCGGCCCGGCCTGTGATGCGCTGATCCTGGAGCGAACCTTGTGATCCGGCGGCCGTCGCCTGATTTCTGACCGAAAGATCAAAAGCCGGGCGGGCCTGCGCAAATACCTGTTGACCGCCCCGAAACCATCCGCCCTAAATTGCCCACGATCCGCCCGCGACGGGCCGCCCTGACAGGGGCGACCCCGGACAGGGCCGAACACGACAGATCCAACCGGGAGAGACCGATGACCCTGATGAAACAACTGCTTGGCGCTGCCGCCGCCCTGGCCCTGACCGCCGGTGCCGTGGCCGCAGACCCGGCCCTGATCTATGATCTGGGCGGCAAGTTCGACAAATCCTTCAACGAGGCGGCGTTCAACGGCGCGACCAAATGGGCAACCGAGACCGGCGGCACGTTCAAGGACCTGGAAATCACCGCCGAGGCACAGCGCGAACAGGCGCTGCGCCAGTTGGCCGGGGCGGGGTTCAACCCGATCGTCACCACCGGCTTCGGGATGAGCGACCCGATCGCCGCCGTGGCTCCCGATTTCCCCGACATCAAGTTCGTGACCATCGACGGCTATGTGGACCCGGCGGCGCACCCCAACGTGCTGTCGGTCGGCTTTGCCGAGCATGAAGGCTCGTATCTGGTCGGCATGATGGCGGGCATGAAATCGACCACCGGCACTGTCGGTTTCATCGGCGGCATGGACATCCCGCTGATCCGCAAGTTCGGCTGCGGCTACGCCCAGGGCGTGCTGGCGGCCAAGGCGGATGCCAAGGTCATCCTGAACATGACCGGCACCGATCCGTCGGCCTGGAACAACCCGACCAAGGGCGCCGAGATTGCCCAGGCCCAGAAATCGCAGGGCGCGGACGTGATCTTTGCCGCCGCCGGCGGCACCGGGATGGGCGTTCTGCAATCGGCCAAGGATCAGGGGATCCTGTCGATCGGGGTGGACAGCAACCAGAACCATCTGTTCCCCGGCTCGGTCCTGACCTCGATGCTGAAGCGGGTCGATGTCGCGGTCTATGACGCGATGAAGGCCGGGGCCGATCTGCAGACCGGCGTGATGGGTCTGAACCTGGCCTCCGACGGCGTGGGCTATGCGATGGACGAGAACAACGCGGGTCTGGTGACCCCCGAGATGATCGCAGCGGTCGATGCGGCGGCGGAAAAGATCAAGTCGGGCGAGCTGGTGGTGCATGACTACATGACCGACAACACCTGCCCGGCGGCGCAATTCTGATGACTCCAGCCCTTCAGGGCGCGGGGGGGCGGCAGGCGACTGCCGCCCCGTTTGCCATTGAACTCAAGGGCATCTCAAAGGCGTTCGGCCCGGTGCAGGCCAACCGCGACATCAACATCGCCGTGCCAAAGGGCACGATCCACGGCATCATCGGCGAGAACGGCGCGGGGAAATCCACGCTGATGTCGATCCTTTACGGGTTCTACAAGGCCGATGCGGGGCAGATTTTCGTCAACGGCAAGCTGACCACCATCCCCGACAGCCAGAGCGCCATCCGCGCCGGCATCGGAATGGTGTTCCAGCATTTCAAGCTGGTGCAAAATTTCACCGTGCTGGAGAACATCATTCTGGGGGCCGAAGATGGCGCGCTGCTGGCGACATCGCTGAACCGGGCGCGCCGGGTTCTGGCCGATCTGTCGCGCGACTACGATCTTGACGTCGACCCCGATGCGCTGGTCGAGGATCTGTCGGTCGGCCATCAGCAGCGGGTCGAAATCCTGAAAGCCCTGTATCGGCAGGCCGATATCCTGATCCTGGACGAGCCCACCGGGGTTCTTACCCCGGACGAGGCGGACCATCTGTTTCGCATTCTCAAGGGGTTGCGGGCGCAAGGCAAGACGATCATCCTGATCACCCACAAGCTGCGCGAGATCATGGAGGCGACCGACAGCGTCAGCGTGATGCGCCGCGGCACCATGGTGAACACGCTGCGGACCGCCGACACCGACCCCGCCGCGCTGGCCGAACTGATGGTCGGGCGCAAGGTGCTGCTCGAGGTCGACAAGGGTGTGGCGACGCCGGGCCGGGTTGTGCTGTCGGTGCGCGACCTGCGGGTGCAAGACGAGCATGGGGTGGAACGGCTGAAAGGGGTCAGTTTCGACATCCGGGCGGGCGAGATTCTGGGCATCGCCGGGGTTGCGGGCAACGGGCAGTCGCAATTGCTGGAGGCCTTGGGCGGCATTGCGCGGGCCAGCGGGCAGATCACGCTGAACGGGGTGGACCTGCCGCTGACCGGGGTTGCCGCCAACGGCCGGACCCGGCGGGCGGCCGGGATCGCCCATGTGCCCGAGGACCGGCAGGCCCTGGGGCTGATCATGGATTTCACCGCATGGGAAAACATGGCCTTCGGCTATCAGGATGCACCGGGGTATCAGAAGAACGCCCTTCTGATGGACAACGCGGCGGTCAGGGCCGACACCGAAGCAAAGATGGCGCGCTATGACGTGCGCCCGCCGATTGCCGGTCTGGCCGCCAAGTCGTTCTCGGGCGGGAACCAGCAAAAGCTGGTGGTGGCGCGCGAGATGGAGCGCGACCCCGACCTTTTGCTGATCGGGCAACCGACGCGGGGGGTGGATATCGGCGCGATCGAGTTCATCCACAAGCGGATCGTCAGCCTGCGCGATCAGGGCAAGGCCATTCTGCTGGTCAGCGTGGAACTGGACGAGATCATGTCGTTGTCCGACCGCATCGCCGTGATGTTCGACGGGCAGATCATGGGTACGGCGGACCCTGCCAGCACCGACGAGCGGGCCCTGGGGTTGCTGATGGCCGGGATCGCCTGATGGAAAAGATGCCGCGTTGGGCCGATGTGTTTCTGGTGCCGCTGATTTCGCTGGTGATCGCCTTCCTGATTTCGGGGCTGGTGATCCTTGCCATCGGGCAGAACCCGGTGGAGGCGATGCGGGTGATGGTGACGGGCGCGCTCGGGTCCAGCTATGGCTGGGGCTACACGCTCTATTACGCCACCAACTTCATGTTCACCGGGCTGGCGGTGTCGGTGGCGTTTCATGCCAGCCTGTTCAACATCGGCGGCGAGGGGCAGGCGACCCTGGGCGGGCTTGGCGTTGCGCTGGTGTGTCTGCTGATCCCTTGGCCGCACTGGTCGATGGCGCTGGCGGCTGCGATCCTGGCGGCGATGGCGTTCGGGGCGGCCTGGGCGGCGGTGCCAGCCTTCCTGCAGGCGAAACGCGGCAGTCACATCGTGATCACCACCATCATGTTCAACTTCATCGCGGCGGCGCTCTTGAACTATCTGCTGGTCAACGTGCTGCGCCCCACTGGCAGCATGGACCCCGCGTCGGCCCGGTTTCCCGTGACCACCAACCTGCCGGAGCTCGGCGCGATGCTGAACGCGGTGGGGGTGCCGTTTGCCAAGGGGACACCGGCCAACATCTCGCTGCTGCTGGCGCTGGTCTGTGCGGCGGGGGTGTGGGTGCTGCTGTGGCACACCCGTCTCGGTTATGAAATCCGGTCGTTCGGCAAGTCGCAGAAGGCGGCGCAGTATGCGGGCATCAATCCGGTGCGGATCACGATGGTCGCCATGCTGATCTCGGGCGGGCTGGCGGGGATGATGGCGATCAACACCGTGCAGGGCGAGGCGAACCGTCTGTTGCTCAACAGCGTCGAAGGGGCCGGATTCATCGGCATCGCGGTGGCGCTGATGGGGCGCAACCATCCGTTCGGGGTGGTTTTGGCGTCGGTGCTGTTCGGGTTCCTGTATCAGGGCGGGGCGGAACTGGCACTGTGGACGCAGATCCCGCGCGAGTTGATCACCGTCATCCAGGGGCTGGTGATCCTGTTCACCGGGGCGCTGGATTACATGGTGCGCAAGCCGGTCGAGGCCTTCTTTGCGCGGCGGCGGGGGGCGTGATGGACTTCGCCACGATCATCCAGATGCTCGACTCGACGGTGCGGCTGGCGACGCCGTTGCTGCTGGCCTGCCTTGCCGGGTTGTTTTCCGAACGCGCGGGGGTGTTCGACATCGGGCTGGAAGGCAAGATGCTGGTCGCGGCCTTTGCCAGCGCCGCGTTCGGGGTCCTGTCGGGGTCGGTCTGGATCGGGCTGCTGGCGGGCATCGCGGCGTCGCTGGCGCTGGCGCTCATCCACGGGCTGGCGGCGATCACCTTTCGCGGCAACCAGTTGATTTCCGGGGTGGCGCTCAACTTTCTGGCCTCGGGGCTGACGGTGTTGCTGTCGCAAAGCTGGTTCGGTCTGGGCGGGCGCACCCCGTCGCTGGAGGGGGGCGCGCGGTTTGCCGAGATCACCCTGCCGTTTGCCAACAGCTTGCGCGATGTGCCGATCCTCGGGCCGATCTATCACGACCTGATGTCCGGGCACACCATTCTGGTCTATGTGGCGGCGGCGCTGGTGCCGGCTTCGGCCTGGGTGCTGTATTCCACGCGGTTCGGGCTGCGGCTGCGGGCGGTGGGGGAAAACCCGGCGGCGGTGGATACGGCAGGAGTGTCGGTGGCGGCGATGCGGTTTGCCGCCGTGCTGATCTGCGGAGTGCTGTGCGGGTTGGCGGGGGCCTACCTTGCCAGCCTGGCCGCGCAGTTCGGGCGCGAGATGACGGCCGGGCGGGGATACATCGCGCTGGCGGCGTTGATCTTTGCCAAATGGCGGCCGTGGTCTGCGCTGACCGCGTGTCTTTTGTTCGGGTTTCTGGATGCGGTGGCGATCCGGTTTCAGAACATCGACCTTGGGGTGTTCGTCATTCCGGTGCAATTCACCCAGGCCCTGCCCTATATCATCACGGTGGTCATTCTGGCGGGGTTCGTCGGCAAGGCCATCCCCCCCCGTGCCGGAGGCGAGCCCTATGTCAAAGAGCGTTGATCTGATCCGGGCGCGGGCCGGGGAGGCACCGGTGCGGCTGGGGCTGATCCTGGGGTCGGGGTTGGGGCACCTGGCGGGGGCGGTGGACGGGGTTTCGATCCCCTACGCCGATCTGCCGGGCTTTCCGCATGTCGGCGTGTCGGGGCACAATCCACATCTGGTGATCGGCGACCTTGAGGGGGTGCGCGTGGCCGTGTTCGGCGCGCGCGAGCATTACTATGAGAACGGCAACCCGGCAGCGATGCGGGGCGCGCTGGAAACGCTGAAGGCGCTTGGGGCAGAGATGCTGATCGCCACCAACGCGGCGGGGTCGATGCGCCCGGACATTCCGCCGGGCGATCTGATGCTGCTGTCGGATCACATCAATTTCTCGGGTCTGAACCCGCTGATCGGGGAACGCACGGATGCGCGGTTCGTGCCGATGACCACGGCGCATGACCCTGACCTGCGGGCAGGCCTGCGGGCGGCGGCGGCGGTCGAAGGGATCGCCCTGCCCGAAGGCGTCTATGCCTGGTATTCCGGCCCATCGTTCGAAACCCCGGCCGAGATTCGGGCGATCCGCCTTCTGGGGGCGGATGCAGTGGGCATGTCGACGGTTCCCGAAGTGATCCTGGCGCGGTTCCTGGGGCTGCGGGTGGCGGCGATTTCCACCATCACCAACATGGCGGCAGGCCTGTCGGACGAGCAGATCAGCCATGAGCATACCAAGGCGATGGCGCCCCTGGGTGCGGCAAAACTGGAACGCATCCTGCGGCAATTCCTGCGGCAGATGCGATGATGCGCTGCGGCGTTTGACTTCGCGGCCGCCGGGGCGCAACCCTGCGGTCAACCTCGCCCCCTTCAACGCGGCGGCCCGATGCAACTGTACCTGCCCATCGCCGAGGTTTCGGTCAACGCCTTCCTGCTGTTGGGCATGGGGGGGCTGGTGGGGTTCCTGTCGGGCATGTTCGGGGTCGGCGGCGGGTTCCTGATCACGCCCTTGCTGTTCTTCATCGGCATCCCGCCTGCGGTGGCGGTGGCGACCGGGGCCAATCTGGTGGTCGCCTCTTCCGTCTCGGGGGTGCTGGCGCAGATGCGCAGGCGCGGCGTCGATTTCGCCATGGGGACGGTGATGCTGGTGGGCGGGGTCGCGGGGTCGGCCCTGGGGGTCTGGGTGTTCGCGCTGCTGACGCAGGCGGGTCAGATCGATCTGTTCGTGCAGTTGAGCTATGTGCTCTTTCTGGGGCTGGTCGGCATCTTGATGTTTCAGGAAAGCCTCCGGGCGATTCTGGCGGCGCGGCAGGTGGGGGCCAGTCCGGTGCGGCGGGCGCGCGTGCACACCTGGGTCCACCGGATGCCGTTCAAGGTGAAATTCCGGGCGAGCGGATTGTATATCTCGGTGCTTCCCCCCACGATGATCGGCGCGGCGGTGGGGTTCCTCTCGGCGATCATGGGGGTGGGCGGCGGGTTCATCATGGTGCCCGCGATGATCTATCTTCTGGGGATGCAGACCAAGGTCGTGATCGGCACCTCGTTGTTCCAGATCATCTTCGTCACCGCCTTCACCACGGTCGCCCATGCGGTGACCAGCCAGACGCTGGATATCATGCTGGCGATCCTGCTGATTATCGGTGGTGTCATCGGCGCGCAGGTCGGCGCGCGGCTGGGGGTGCGGCTCAGGGCCGAACAGTTGCGGATCCTGCTGGCGCTTCTGGTGATGGCGGTGGCGGGCAAGATCGCGCTGGACTTGCTGCTGCGCCCGTCCGAGGTCTATTCGATCGCCTATACGGCGGGGCAGCCATGATCCGGGTTCTGCTGATCTGGCTGTGTCTGGCCACCCCGGCGGCGGCGCAGGACGAGGTGATCGTGTCGGGCCTGTCGCAGAACCGGGTGGCGATCACCGCGAATTTCGACGGGTCCGAGATCCTGATCTATGGCGCCGTCCGGCGCGAGGCCCCGCCCCCCGACGCCGGGCTGCTGCAGGTCATCATCACGGTCGAAGGACCCAGCACGCCGCTGGTCATTCGCCGCAAGGAGCGGGTGGCGGGCATCTGGATCAACAACGCCGCCGTCACGATCGACGCCGCCCCCAGCTTTTACGCCGTTGCGACCACCGGGCCGATCGCCGACATCCTGAGCGACACCGAGAACCTGCGGCATCGCATCACCATCGACCGGGTGATCCGCGCCGTGGGGATCAGCGACGAGGCGGCCGGCGCGCTGGAATTCGTGCGGGCCCTCGGGCGGATCCGCACCGGCGAAGACCGCTATCGGATTGACGAAGGCACCGTGCAACTGACCGCCGAGACGCTGTTTCGCACCGATGTGGTGCTGCCCGCCAACCTGACGGAAGGCAACTACCGGGTGCGGATCTTCCTGATGCGGCAGGGCCGGGTGGTGGACCATCAGGAACGCGTGATCCGGGTCAACAAGGCCGGGCTGGAGCGGGTGCTGTTCACCCTCGCCCATGATCAGCCGCTGGCCTATGGCGGGCTGGCGCTAGTGCTGGCGGTGCTGGCCGGGTGGGGGGCTTCGGCGGTCTTCCGGCTGATCCGGACCTGAGGCGGCTAGTCGGCCGCATCGCCCGCAAACGGCGGCATCAGGAAATGCCCCGTCGCCTGCGCAAAGGGCCGCGCCCGGTTGTCCTGCCAGGCCTCGACCTGAACGCTCGCATAGCGCCGCCCCGACCGAACCACCCGCGCCCGCGCATAGGCGTCGCGCGGCAGCCCGGTGCGCAGGAAATCCACCGTGACGTCGATGGTCTTTGGCAGCGGGCCCATGCCCTCGCCCGCCTCCATCGCGGGCCACTGCACCGACCACGCCAGTTCGATGATCGCCGCGACTTCCAGAAACGCCGCCGTGACGCCGCCATGCAGCGCAGGCAGGCCCGGATTGCCGATCAGCGCGTCATGGTAGGGCAACAAGGCCGTCAACTCATCGCCGCGCCGGTCGAACCGGATACCGAGAAACCGGATATAGGGCACACCGTCGACCAGTTGGCGCAACGCACCGTCGCGGCGGTTCTTGACCTGCTGCACCGGTTCGGGCCCCGTCATCGCGCCCGCTCCAGCGTGAACGCGCCGCTGCCCATCGCCACCGGGCGCGTTTCGTCCTCGTCAAACGCGGTGACGCGGACGAAGGCGACCGAGCGGGTCACATGATGACAGTCCGCCCGCGCCACGATCCGCTGCCCCGGCGTGGCAGGGCGCATGTAGTCGATCCGCAGATCCAGCGTCGCGGTGCTGGCCGGGGCTGCCGGATGGCACATCACCGCCGCCCCCGACGCGGTATCCATCAGCGCCGACACCGCCCCGCCATGCAGCACGCCCGTGGCCGGATCACCGACCAGCCGCAGATCATAGGGCATCGACACCACCGCCCGCCCGTCGCCCAATGTCTCGAGCATCATCCCCAGGCTTCGGGAATGCGGGATCGCTTCGATGAAACGGCGGGCCAGGGTGATCAGATCGCTCATGGCGCTCATCATCGCCGTGGCGCGCGTAACTGCAAGGGCCTGTTGCGCGAAGGGACACCTGACCTTACGCTCGGCTGCAGGGAGGAGGACGGCCATGACGGATACCCGCCTCAGCTTCAAGGAAATGTGCGCCCGGTTCGAGGTCACCCCCCGCACCCTGCGCTATTACGAATACATCGAATTGCTGGCCCCCGAAAAAGAGGGCCGGGCGCGGTTCTATGGACCGCGCGAGGTGGCCAGGATGACCCTGATCCTGCGCGGTCGCCGATTCGGCTTTTCGCTGGAAGAAATCCGCCAATGGCTGCTGATCTATCGCCAGCAGGGCACCCGGCCGCAGTTGCAGGCCTGGCTCGCCCTGGCCGACCGGCAACTGGCCGATCTGGCCCAGCAGAAAATCGACCTGGAAGCCGCGCTGAAGGATTTGCGCGCGCTGCGCGATGCCACGGAGGCCGAGTTGAACGCCCTGACCGACGACTGACCGGGGAAGCGGGCGGATTTGGGAGGCAACGACCCGGGGACCGTCTGACGTGACGTTACATTACGTGAACGTAAAGCAATCGAGTAAGCTTCATCGTAACCGAAGGACTGGCCGCCCGATGACCGAACCCGATGCCTTTTCGATCCGCCAGATGTGCGAGGCTTTCGCCGTGACGCCGCGCACCCTGCGGTTCTACGAGCAGAAGGAACTGCTGTTTCCGGCACGTCTCGGCACCCGGCGGCTTTATGGCAAACGCGACCGCGCCCGGCTGCACCTGATCCTGCGCGGCAAGCGGTTCGGCTTTTCGCTCGAGGACATCCGCCAGCTTCTGGACATGTATGAACCCGTCGGCAGCAATGCCGCCCAACTGATCCGCACCTACGATCTGGCGCGCGCCCGTCTGGCCCAGATGGAGGCGCAGCGCGCCGAGCTTGATCAGGCGATCACCGAATTGCGCGACCAACTGGCCCAGGGGGCCGCCTTGCTGGCCGGGTTGAACCGCGCCGCAGCCGAATAGACATCAGGGAGAGAGACGATGCCGACCTATCACGCCCCCGTCAAGGACATGCAGTTCATCCTGCACGACGTTCTGAACATCACCGCCAGCGACGTGCCCGGCTATGCCGATCTGGACGCAGGCTTCACCGCCGCCGTGCTGGACGAGGCTGGCAAGGTGGCGACAGATGTGCTGGCCCCGCTGAACGCCAGCGGCGACCGCGAGGGCTGCGTGCTTGAAAACGGCGTGGTGCGCACCCCCAAGGGGTTCAAGGAAGCCTTCACCGCGATGAAAGAGGGCGGTTGGACCGCGCTCGACTGCGACCCGGACTACGGCGGGCAGGGCCTGCCCTATCTGATGGGCACGGCGGTGGGCGAGATTTTCGTGTCGGCGAACATGGCGTTCAACATGTATCAGGGCCTGACCCACGGGGCCTATTCGGCGATCCACGCGCACGGCACCGCCGAACAGAAGGCGAAGTATCTGCCGAAAATGGTCTCCTGCGACTGGACCGGCACGATGAACCTGACCGAACCGCACTGCGGCACCGATCTGGGCCTGATGCGCACCCGCGCGGAACCGCAGGACGACGGCAGCTATCTGATTACCGGCACCAAGATCTTCATCTCGGCGGGTGAACACGACATGGCCGAGAACATCATCCATCTGGTGCTGGCCAAGGCCACCGGCGGACCCGAAGGCATCAAGGGCGTGTCGCTGTTCATCGTGCCGAAGTTCCTGGTGAACGAGGATGGCTCGCTCGGCCCCCGCAATGGCGTGGCGGTCGGCAAGATCGAAGAAAAGATGGGCATCCACGGCAACGCCACCTGCGTGATGAACTATGACGGGGCGAAGGGCTGGCTTCTGGGGGACCTGCACAAGGGCATGCGGGCGATGTTCACCATGATGAACGAGGCGCGGCTGGGGGTGGGCCTGCAGGGTTATGCCGTCGCAGAGGCCGCCTATCAGAACGCGCTCGGCTATGCGAAGGACCGCCTGCAGGGCCGCGCCGTCACCGGGGCGGAAAACACCGCAGGCCCCGCGGACCCGCTGATCGTGCACCCCGACATCCGCCGCAACCTGATGGACCAGAAGTCGTTCGTCGAGGGCGCGCGGGCCTTCACCTTCTGGGGCGCGCATCTGATCGACCGCTCCACCCGGCTCGACGACGCCGCGGCCGAAGGGCTGATCTCGCTGATGACCCCGGTGCTGAAAGGGTTCCAGACCGACAAGGGGTTCGAGATGGCGGTGGCGGCCCAGCAGGTCTGGGGCGGCCACGGCTATATCGAAGACTCGGGCATGAGCCAGTTCGCCCGCGACGCCCGGATCGCGATGATCTATGAAGGTGCCAACGGTGTGCAGGCCCTCGATCTCGTGGGTCGCAAGCTGGCGCTTGATGGCGGCAAGCATGTGCTGGCGTTCTTCGACATGGTGAAGAGCTTCATCAAGGAGGCCGAGGGCGACGAGCGGATGAAGGGCATCCTCGATCCGCTCAAAACCGCCTCGAAACAGATGCAGGCGGCGGGGATGTTCTTCATGCAGAACGGAATGAAATCCCCGAACGCGGCGCTGGCGGGGTCCTATGACTTCATGCACCTGATGGGCCATGTCTGCCTTGGCCTGATGTGGGGCCGCATGGCAAAGGCGGCATACGCCGCCCTTGATGCAGGCACCCCGGACCCCGACTTCTACCAGTCCAAGATCGCCACCGCCCGCTACTACGCCGCGCGTCACCTGCCCGCCTGCGGGCTGCACCTTGCGCGTATCGAATCCGGAGCGGACACGGTGATGGCGCTGACGGCCGAGGCGTTCTAGGCTGACGCCACCCATCGAAAGGCCCGCCCGATGCCGAAACGCTTCCGCCTGACCCGCCGCTTTCCGGTCGCGATGACCGAGGACGGCTATCGCAAGCTGAAACGCTTTGCCGCCGAGGCGGGTCTGGATGAGGGCGAGGCGCTGTCGTTCCTGTTCGAAAACTGGTCTTCCGTCATCAACGAAGACAGCCTGACCCACCGCCTGCGCCTGTTCAATTCCGAGCTTGAGACCCGAAAGACCTGATCCCTTTCCAGCTGGCCCAAATATCCCGCGGGGGTCCGGGGGTGTGAAACCCCCGGCCTTTTCAAAAAAGGACGACCCATGAAACTCTATTGCTTCGGCGAAACCGGAAACGGCTACAAATGTGCCCTTGCCCTCACCTTTGCCGGGGTCGAGTGGGAGCCGGTCTACGTCGATTTCTTCAACGGTGAAACCCGCACCCCGGCTTTCCGCGCGATCAACGAAATGGGCGAGGTGCCGGTGCTGGTCGACGGCGACCTGACGCTGACCCAATCCGGCGTGATCCTCGACTACATCAGCTCCAAGACCGGCAAGCTGGGCGGGAAATCGGCGGCGGAACGGCGCGAGGTGTTGCGCTGGCTGTTCTGGGACAACCACAAGTTTTCCACCCAGATCGGCAACACCCGGTTCCTGATGAACTTCCTGCCAGTGGAAAAGCGCCCCGCCGAGGTGATCGCCTTCCAGCAGGGCCGCCTGAAGGCCGCCTACACCGTGCTGAACGACCATCTGGCGCACCGCCCCTGGGTCGCCGGGGCGGCGATGACCATCGCGGATCTGTCGCTGTGCGGGTATCTCTATTACCCCGAACCCTTCGGCTTTGACCGCAAGGACTGGCCGCATATCGATGGCTGGCTGGACCGCATCGCGGCCGTCCCCGACTGGAAACACCCCTATGACATGATGCCCGGCAATCCGTCGGATCGGGCCTGAGGAGAACACCATGACCGAAGCCTACATCTATGACGCCGTCCGCTCCCCGCGCGGCAAGGGGCGTGCCGATGGCGCGCTGCACGAGGTGACCTCGGTTGCCCTGTCCGCGAAAATCCTGAACGCGGTCAAGGAGCGCAACGGACTGCAGGGGCATGCGGTCGAGGATGTGATCTGGGGCAATGTCACCCAAGTGGGCGAGCAGGGCGGCAACCTCGCCCGCACCGCCGTTCTGGCCTCCGACCTTGACGAAAGCATCCCCGGCCTTGCGATCAACCGGTTCTGCGCCAGCGGCATGGAGGCGGTGAATCTGGCCGCCAACCAGATCCGGGGCGGGGCGGGGCAGGCCTATATCGCGGGCGGGGTCGAGATGATGGGCCGCGTCGCGATGGGTTCGGACGGGGCGGCGATCGCCGCCGACCCGACCGTGGCGATGAAAACCTATTTCGTCCCGCAGGGCATCAGCGCCGACATCATCGCCACCGAATACGGGTTTTCCCGCGATGACGCCGACCTGTTGGCGATGGAATCGCAGAAACGCGCGGCGGCGGCCTGGGCCGACAACCGCTTTGCCCGCTCGGTCGTCGAGATCAGGGACCATAACGGCCTGCACATCCTGAGCCATGATGAATACATGCGCCCGGGCACCGACATGCAGGCGCTTGGGGCCCTGAAGCCTGCGTTCAAGGACATGGGCGAAGGCATGCCCGGCTTCGACAAGATCGCCCTGATGAAATACCCGCATCTGGAGCGGATCAACCACATCCACCACGCGGGCAATTCCAGCGGCATCGTGGACGGGGCGGCGGCGATCCTGATCGGCAGCAAGGAATTCGGCGAGGCGCACGGCCTGACCCCGCGCGCGCGCATCCGCGCGACGGCCAAGATCGGCACCGATCCCACGATCATGCTGACCGGGCCGGTGCCGGTGACCGAGAAAATTCTGCGCGATGCCGGGATGAGTATCAGCGACATCGACCTGTTCGAGGTGAACGAGGCCTTTGCCGCCGTCGTGCTGCGTTTCATGCAGGCGTTCGACGTCGATGCGTCCAAGGTCAACGTCAATGGCGGGTCGATCGCCATGGGCCATCCCTTGGGTGCCACCGGGGCGATCATCATCGGCACCCTGCTGGATGAGCTGGAACGCAGCGGCCAGGGCGTCGGCCTCGCCACGCTCTGCATCGCCAGCGGCATGGGGGCGGCCACCATCATCGAACGGGTTTGACCGCGATGCCGCACCACACCACCCGGCGCACAAGGATGCCAAAATGGGCGTGATCGACCTTGCCACCTGCCCGGTCCGGACCGGGTCGATCTATCCGTCGCCCTACCGCGAGATGATGGCGGGGCGATCGTCGCTTCGCCTCGGCGATGCGGGGGGGCTGACGCAGTTCGGGGCCAATCTGGTGATCCTGCAGCCCGGCGCGATGTCCAGCCTGCGGCATTGGCACCTGCACGAGGATGAATTCGTGATGGTCGTGCAGGGCATCTGCACGCTGGTGCAAGATGCGGGGGCCATCGACCTGCACCCCGGCGACTGTGCGGCGTTCAAGGCGGGCGATCCGGACGGGCACCATTTCGTCAACCGCACCGATGCCGAGGCGCGGTTTCTGGTGGTCGGCACCCGCGCACCCACCGAAGTGGCGACCTATTCCGATGTGGATTTCCGCATCGAACAGGGCGGCGGGGTCAACACCTTCACCTACCGGGACGGCACCCCGTGGCAGGGTCCGCGATGACCCCGCAGGCAGGGCAGGACTGACATGCAGGCGACCGGCATTGCGCAGGCCTATCTGGACGAGGTCGGGGCCATCGTCCTTTCGGATGACTGGGCCGCCTACTGCGACTGCATCTGCCGACCGTTCGAGCTGGTCACCCATGCCGAGACGCTGGTGTTTCCAACGCCCGACGACATCCGCCGCATCTATGACGGGTTCACGAGCCTGCTGCGGTCGCAGCGCGTCACCGATTTCATCCGTCTGGTCGATTCCGCCCACCAGATCGACCGCGACCTGATCACCGCCCGCTACACCACGCATCTGATGTCGGGCAGCCACCGCATCATGGCCCCGGTGCAGTCCGGCATCACCCTGCGGCTGGAGGGCAACCGCTGGCGCGCCGCCTCGATCACCAATGCCGTTTCGAATTCCCGCTGGCCGCTGCTGTTGCCGCGACTGGACCCAGAAAACCTGTGAAAGGATCCGATCATGACTGATTTTAGCTATGCCGTGGATGCCGATGGCATCGCCACCCTGACCTGGGACGTGCCGGGCCGGTCGATGAACGTGATGAGCCAGGCCGGGTTTGCCGAACTCGACGGGTTGATCGACCGGGCTCTGGCCGATGGGACCGTCAAGGGGGTGATCCTGACCTCCGGCAAGAAGGACTTCGCGGGCGGCATGGACCTGAACGCGATTGCCAAGATGAAGGAAGACGGCGGCGACAACCCGGCGAAATCGGTGTTCGAAGGCGTGATGGCGATGCACGGCATCCTGCGCAAGATCGAACGCGCCGGGATGGACCCCAAGACGCTGAAGGGGGGCAAGCCGATTGTGGCCGCCCTGCCCGGCACCGCCCTGGGCATCGGGTTCGAACTGCCGCTGTCGTGCCACCGCATCATCGCCGCCGACAATCCGCGCGCCAAGATCGGGTTGCCCGAGATCATGGTCGGCATTTTCCCCGGCGCGGGCGGCACCACCCGGCTGGTGCGCAAGATGGGCGCGATGATGGCGGCGCCGTTCCTGCTGGAAGGCAAGCTGAGCGATCCCAAATCCGCCAAGGCAGCCGGGCTGATCGACGAGGTCGTGGCGCCGCAGGACCTGCTGACCCGCGCGAAAGAGTGGATCATGGCCGCCAAGCCCGCCGATCTGGTCAAGCCGTGGGATGACAAGGGTTACAAGATGCCCGGCGGCACCCCCTATCATCCGGCGGGGTTCATGACCTTCGTCGGGGCGAATGCGATGATCCTCGGCAAGACATTCGGCGTCTACCCGGCGGCGCGCGCCCTGATGGCGGCGGTCTATGAAGGGGCGATGGTGCCGTTCGACGTGGCGCTGAAGATCGAGGCGCGGCAGTTCACCTCTGTCCTGATGAACCCGTCTTCGACCGCGATGATCCGCAGCCTGTTCATCAACAAGGAGGCGCTGGAAAAGGGCGCGAACCGGCCTGCGGTGGCGGATCAGAAGGTGACAAAGGTCGGGATCATCGGCGCGGGCATGATGGGGGCGGGGATCGCCTATGTCAGCGCCACGGCCGGGATCGAGGTCGTGCTGATCGATGCGGCGCAAGAGGCGGCGGACCGGGGCAAGGCCCATTCCGCCGACCTGCTGGACAAGGGCATCGCGCGCAAGAAGGTGACGGCGGCGCAGCGCGACGAAACCCTGGCGCGGATCACCGCCACCACCGATTACGCGGCGCTCACGGGGTGCGATCTGATCGTGGAGGCGGTGTTCGAGGATATGCGCGTGAAGGCCGAGGTGACCGCCCGCGTCGATGCGGCCACCGGGCCTTCGACCATCTTCGCCTCCAACACCTCGACCCTGCCGATCACCGAGCTGGCCAAGGCCTCGGCCCATGCCGATCAGTTCATCGGCATCCACTTCTTCAGCCCGGTCGACAAGATGAACCTGGTCGAGATCATCCGGGGCAAGCAGACCGGCGATGTGGCGGTGGCCAAGGCGCTCGACTACGTTCGACAGATACGCAAGACCCCCATCGTGGTGAACGATGCGCGGTTCTTCTACGCCAACCGCTGCATCATCCCCTACATCAACGAAGGCATCCGGATGGTCGCCGAAGGGGTGGAACCGGCGCTGATCGAGAATGCGGCGAAGCTGGTCGGCATGCCGCTGGGTCCGCTGCAACTGGTGGACGAAACCTCGATCGACCTCGGGGTGAAGATCGCCAAGGCGACCAAGCTGGCAATGGGCGACGACTATCCCGATGACGCGGTGGATGTGGTGCTGTTCGCGATGGCGGATCAGGGGCGGCTGGGGCGCAAATCGAACGCCGGGTTCTACGTCTATGATGCGGCGGGCAAGCGGGAAGGGCTGTGGGACGGGCTGGAGGCCGCCTATCCGGTGGCCGAGGCACAACCCTCGGTGACCGAGGTGCAGCACCGCCTGCTGTTCGTGCAAGGGCTGGAGGCGGTGCGTGCGCTGCAGGACGGCGTGCTGACCGACATCCGCGAAGGCGACGTGGGCGCGATCCTCGGCTGGGGCTTTGCGCCATGGTCGGGCGGGCCGTTCTCGTGGCTCGATATCCTGGGCGCGGGCCGCGCGGTGGAGATTTGCGACGCACTGACCGCCACCCACGGCGCGCGGTTCACCCCGCCTGCCCTGCTGCGCGACATGGCGGCCAAGGGCGAGACGTTCTACGCCCGGTTTGCGGCTCAGAAAGTGGCGTGACGGCGGGGGCGCAGCGCCGCCCCGATGTCCTCGGCCATCACGCAGGCCATCAGATGATGCGCCTGCTCTGCCGTCAGCGGCGGGGCGGGCGGACCAGCCGGGGCGAGGGAGGTGGACAGCCCCGGACACCCCAGCAGCAGCCCCGGCCCGGCATAGATCACCTGCCCGCGGTCGAACCGCACCTGCACCGCGATGTCGGAAGGGGCGCGCTGCCACGTGATCCCGCGCCACCCGACCAGCGCCCGCGCCGGGACCAGCGCGACCGGATCGCCATAAAGGACCGCCGCCTGATCGAGGTCCAGCGCCACCGCCTGATCGGGCAGCAGCGCGACAGGACCCGGATTGCCGAGGGCACCCTCGTCCACCCGGACCAGACCGGGCGCGCGCAGGCCGTTGTGGCGCAGCCACCGGATTCGCTGCGGCGGCGCATCCAGACACCACACCGGATCGCCCACCTGCAAGCGCCCCGCCGCACGCCAGCCTGACGGCGTCGCGACAGGCAGGGTTGCCAGCAGCCCCCCGCCCTCCTCCTGCGCCGCTGTGTGGGGTTGGTCCATCTCCGCGCTCTCCGAACCGGGCGAGGATGGTGCCGGGTTTGGCCGCCGCAACGGCCCGATCCGGGCGGGATTGCGGCGTTTCGCTAAAATCCGTCGAACCGATAGCCGAAACGGGCGATGTCGGGGGCACAGAGACCGGCGACCAGATCGGCATCTGCGGGGGTGTAATAGCCGCGCCAGTCGCGGACCCGGTCGGAGCCGTTCACCCGCGCCAAGGGGGCCAGCCGGAACCCGAGATGCGCTTCGAAGGGCGCGATCTCGGCCTGCAGATGCTCGACCCGGACATAGAGGCTGGCACGCTCCACCCCGGTCGCATCGCGCATGTAGGCTGTGGCGGGCCACAGCGCGAGGGCTGTCATCGTCTGCGGATGGCTCAGAAAACCGCTGAAATCATGGGTCTTGGCCAGCCCGACCGCCGGATTGGCAAAGCTTTGCCCGCGCAGCCAGTGATAATAGCTGACCACGCGATCCCAGGGGTTGCGGACCAGCGTGACCGTGAAAAAGTCTTTCACCTCGTCGCGCGTCACCAGCCCGTCGATGTCGGCCAGCGTCGAATGCTTCCACAACCGCCCCGCCGATCGCACCCCCTGCAAGCGCCCCCGCCGCGCCCGCGCCTTGGGCGTATCGCCGATCAGGATATCGTCCTTCATCGCCCGCGCCTCCAGCGCGAGGGTCAGCGCGGTGCCCCCGGTCTTGGGAACATGCACGAAAATGAAGCGCCGCCCGCGCGACACGATCATCGGCATCCTCCGCCACGGGGGCCGTCCTCGGGGGCATTGCGCCCCCTCCTCCGGCATGGGCAGGCGTTGGCCGGGAAGCCTGTCGTGCCGGAGCCTGCCGATTTCCAACTGGCACAAATATCCCCCGCGGAGCGTCCCCGACCTGCCGCAGGAGCCTCCGGCGGGGATATTTGACCCAGTTGGAAGGCCATGCGATCAGACCGGGTTGGGCAGGGGGCGGCCTTCCAGATGCGCCAGCAGGTTGTCCAGCGCCATCAATCCCATCGCCTCGCGCACCTCGAGCGCCGCCGTTCCCAGATGCGGCAGCAGGGTGACCTGTTCCATCGCGATCAGGGCGGGTGGCACGGCGGGTTCGAATTCATAGACGTCGAGGCCGGCCCCGGCGATCTGCCCGGTCTGCAGGGCGGCGATCAGGGCCGCTTCATCGACCACATCGCCCCGCGAGATGTTGATGAACAGCGCGTGCGGCTGCATCCGGGCCAGCATCGCCGCATTGATCAGGTGGTGGGTGGCCGGGCCGCCGGGCACGGCGACCACCACGACGTCCGCCGCCATCGCCTGTTCCATCGGCACCTGGGTTGCGGGCGCTCCGACGTCGGGGACGGGCGAGCGGTTGTGAAACAGCACGGTCATGCCGAAGCCATGGTGACTGCGCCGGGCGATGGCGCGGCCGATCCGCCCCATGCCGACGATGCCCACCGACTTGCCCGACAGATGCATCCCCAGCATCTGCACCGGGCCCCAGCCGGCCCACCGCCCGGCGCGCAGCAGACGCTCGCCCTCGCCCGCCCGCCGCGCGGTCATCAGCATCAGCGTCAGCGCGATGTCCGCCGTCGCCTCGGTCACGGCGCCGGGGGTGTTGGTCACCGCAACGTCGGCCGAACGGGCTGCCGCCACGTCGATGTGATTGTAGCCCACCCCGAAATTCGCGAGGATCCTTGCGCGCGGCCGGGGCACATCGGCGAACACATCGGCCTGAAACCGGTCGCCGAGCGTCGGCAGCACGGCGTCGAAGTCGTGCAGGGCGGCCCGCAATTCGGCGGGGGTGAGCACGGCGGATTCCACGTCGCGCAGGGTCACGTCGAACCGGGCGCGGGCCACCTCCAGCACGCGGGCGGGCAGGCGGCGGGTGATCAGGAGTTTCTTCAAAACAGTTTTCCCCCCAAAGGAACATTGTGGCCGGGGCCGATCAGCACAACCTCGCCCGCCGCATCGGGGACCCCGAGCACCAGCACTTCCGACAGGACCGGGCCGATCTGGCGGGGCGGAAAGTTCACGACCGCCAGCACCTGCCGCCCCACGAGGCCCTGGGGCGTGTAGTGCCGGGTGATCTGGGCCGAGGAGCGTTTCTCGCCGATCGCGGGGCCGAAATCGACCCAGAGCCGGATCGCGGGTTTGCGCGCCTCGGGGAATGGTTCGGCGCGGGTGATGACGCCCACGCGGATGTCGACCTTTTCGAACTCGTCCCAGGTGATCACGTGCCAAGCTCCCGGCCCCGGTCGGCGGCGGCCCTGACGGCGCGGGCCACCAGGGGCGGCAGGCCGGTCCGGGCATCCATCAACACCGTCAGCGCCGCCGCCGTGGTGCCGCCGGGCGAGGTCACGTTGAGGCGCAACTGTGCCGCCGTTTCATCCGAGCGTGCCGCAAGCTCGCCCGCCCCGCAGACCGTGGCGCGGGCCAGTTGCATCGCGACCTGATCGGGCAGGCCCAGGGCAACCCCCGCCGCAGCCAGCGCCTCGATCATGTGGAACACATAGGCCGGGCCGGACCCCGACACGGCGGTGACCGCGTCGATCTGATGCTCGCCGTCCAGATCCACCACCTGCCCCACCGCCGACATCAGGCTGCGGGCCAGCGCCAGCCCCCCGGCCCCGGCATGCGGATTGCCGCAGATCCCGGTGATGCCGCGTCCGACCATCGCGGGGGTGTTCGGCATGGTGCGCACGATCGGGGTCCGGGTGCCGAATGCGGCCTCCAGCGTGGCGATCGTGGTTCCGGCGGCGATCGACACCATGACGGTGCGCCCGTTGCCAAGCGCCTGCAAGGCGGGCAGCGCCGCCCCCATCATCTGCGGCTTGACGGCCAGCACCGCCACGGCGGGACTTGGCGGCACCCCTTGGTTCAGATGCACGCCCAGCCCGCGCAGCCAGTCTGACGGGTTCGGTTCGATCACCCAGACCGAAACCGGCGGGATCTGCGCCGCGAGCCATCCCGCCAGCAGGGCCGACCCCATCTTGCCGCAGCCGAGCAGCACGAGCCCATCGCGGGCGACATGATCCAGCATTCGCGCCTCCCGTGATCGTGCGCCTGATCGCTGTCGCAGGTTAAGCGCGCCCGTAGGCCTCGGCAATGGCAACCTTCATCGCGTCGGCTGGCGACCTGTCGGCCCAGGCGACCAGTTGGAACGCCGGATAGAACCGTTCCGACGCCATCACCGCCGCCGCAATCAGCTTGTCGATCTGCTCCGGCCCGGCCACCTGCCCCCCGGCCAGCAGCAGGCCATAGCGCCAGACCATCAGTTTCTGCTCGGCCCAATAGGTGAAGGCCCCGGTCCACACCATGTCGTTGCAGCGGTTCAGCACGTCGTACAGTTGCCCCATCTTGTCCAGCGGCGGCTCCATCTCGAAGGTGCAGATCAGCCGCAGGGTTTCGTCCTGTGGCGACCAGGCGAGAGTCAGCGAATAGGTCCGCCATTGCCCTTCGACCGCCATGGCGATCTGGTCATCGGTCACCCGGTCGAACTCCCAGGAATGGTGTTCGGCCAGCGTCTCGACGATATCGATCGGATGCAGATCGTCGGAGGACAGAAAATCTTCGGAAAGCGACATGGCCCGGCCTCACTATGATGCCTCTGGTGGGGCCTTACCCACAATTGGCTGGGTGTCTGGCAAGAAGCGACACAACCCTTACGCCGCTCTTACTAGATATAGTGAATCGCGCGCGATAGCCTGTAAAGCGAATTCTGTGTGAAGTTTCTGTGGACAACCCGCTGTGGCTGTGGCGTGACAGCAGAGTCTGCAGAGATTGTCACGAGAGTTGGCATCAATCGCATTTCCGCCTGCACCGCAGGCGGGGCAGGGGCTTCGCGGGGGTCGAAGCCGAAATCTCCCCTGCCCACGGCGTTCGGCCAGGGTCCGATCCGCAGGGCTTCAAGACCGGCTTGAACGCGGGTTTAACGCCCCGTCCACCCGCACCGCTTTGGGCCGAGATCGCCACCGCGCCACGAGGGGCGGCCTATCGGGCGGGATCGCGGGCCAGCGCCGGGGAGGGGGCCGTTGCATCACTGCCAATCCCCCAGGGTGGTGGTATTGCCCGCAATTCGCTGCGCCTCGAACAAGCTGCCGTTCTGCAACGTCGGAGTCACCCCGCCCGTTACCAACTGAAGCTGCGGGATGATCGTCCCTGCAACGGTGACAACGAAGTATCCGGTGATGCGGGCGGAAAGTTCGGTGCCGACGCCTGCCGTGACCATGCTCGCCGCCGTCAAGACCGTCGTGCCGTTGGTGAATGTCCAGGTTGGTGTGCCCGCCAAGGGGTCTGCCGCGTCCACCCCGACCACTTGCAGACTGTCACCGACAACAGTTCCCGTTCCATTGACCAGACGAAACCTCGCGTTGCCGCTGGTTGCGCTCATCCCGGTCATGTAGATCGTTGCTGAAAACTCATAGAGGCCGGTTTCAAGTAAGATCGATGCCGGGCTGTCGAACATGGGCTGCAACGCTGTGGTGTCGGTCAGCGCCCGATCCACCGTCACCCTGCGCAGCACGCGCCTGGGTGCGGTCACAGGCACCCACCCGGTATTGCCGGTCCCGGATTCCTTGACATAGAGTGTATTCCCCACAAGGCCCGATCTGCGGCGCAGTGTCGATCCGACGCCTGCGGACACCAACCCTTCCGGCGCGAGGCTCGACACCGCATCAACCACATCGTTTGCCAAGTCCACCACGTTGACTTGTTCGGTATTCCCCTTGCGATATCCAATGTTGCCGAAGGCCCGGATGTTCGGGCCGAACGTCCCGGCCCCTGTGGTGCCAATCGCGGTTCCGGCAAGACCGGAGCCGAACATATTTGCGCTGATGTTCACATTGTCGATTGACGTCAAGCTTTGCAGGAGAACTTCGTTTTCGGTCCAGCCGCGCGTCGTGTTTCCCGATACGTTCGCCGTGTCCACATCGATCAGGTGGATCGCCTTTTCCCCGGTCCCGCCACCGTTCAACGTGTTGCCCGTCACAGAAAGCCCCGTCACGGGTCCGATCACATAGACCGCCTTGATGCCGGTCGCCCCCGGATGAATGTCGATGCTGTTGCTGCCGACCGTGACATCATCCCATTGGTCGTTTGTGAACACGCCTTCGTCCAGATATCCGCTGATCGCGTTTCCGCTGACCACCGCGTTCCGGCTTGGAACCACCCCTTGCAGCGCAATCCCTCGGTTCAGGACGCCAGCGCCTTTCAGGGTGTTTGCTGTCACGGTCGGATTGTCGCAGGCGACGCCATTGATGCCCGCAATCTCGATCCCGTAGAACGTCTGCCCGAGGCCGCTGTTGCCCGTCACCACGGCATTTGGCCCTCCCGCAATCGACACCAGCATCGCGCCGTCGATGCCCGTGTTCCCGGAAAACACCGGCCCGTCAGCATGGCGGATTTCGCAGCACAGGCCCGCCGAATTGGTCGGGTCCGCGACGTGGATCATCTCGTTGTCCAAGACTTTGACGTTGGTGCTGAGCCTCGTTCCGGTCCCCCTGACCAGCACGCAACCGGACAAGACCGTGGCAGGGTCAGCGTCTGACCTGTCCAACCGGCAATTGCGGATGGTGATGTCATCGTTCACTTCGGTGTCGGCGATGTTGTGGGCGCGGATGGAGTAGTTGCTTGTTTCAGCGATGTCGCACTCATCGATCAGAACCCGGCTATTGCTGACGGCAGATATCCCATATTGGCTGCGGCGCAGCTTCAGCCCTCGCGCCTTGAATCCGGGGGCGGTCCCGGCGTTCAATGCAATGGCCGACGAAACCGACTTGTCGATGCCGTCCAGAAAGAAGTCCTCCAGGACCAGATCAGCCGCCGATCCCCTGATCAGGGACGTGCCGGAAAAGCTGGCCCCCTTGCGCAATTCCGCATCGTTGCCCCGGATGGTCACGCTGGCCGTGGTGATGTCGATCTGGGTGTTGAATACATAGACCGAGCCCGTCAGCAGTTCGCACACCTTGCCGCCGCTGGCCGCAGTCATGGCTAGCCATGCTGCGCTCATATCCGTGGTGCCGGGGATCGTGTTTTGCGCAAAGTGGTCCGGTGTGGCACGGCCATCGGGAAGCCAACCCGGCATGTCGCTGATGGCCGTGGCCCCCGCAGATCGGACGATGCGCAGAACGTAAACGAAGTTGGTCGGAACAGCGACAAACCACCCAACAGTCGTAATCGTGGGGGGCAGCGCGGCGAGCGCGGCAACGCACGCCGCACGATTGCCGTAGGGTTGAATTGCCGCCGCTGACGATTGCGCACTTGTCAGCAGCACCACATCGACCTTGCCGATATAGTCTTCCAGAGCGGCGGAGGCGAGGTCGGGGACCGTCACCTCGATGGGGGTCTTGCGGCCGGTCGGCTCCCTGACCGACCCCTCGTAGTATCCGGGGGCCAGGATCAGGGTGATCACCCCGGCTGCGCTGGTGGTCACCGGGTCTGGCACCATCGGCAATGCGATCATGCCGGTGCTGGTCACCCGGGTTTCGCCCGGCACGGGGCGCAGCGTGACGACCGCATTGGCGATCGCAACGCCCTTTGTATCGCGCAGGGTTCCGGTCAGGGTGCAGAGATCAACCATGGGGGTCCTCGTCAGGATAGGGGAACCGGGCACGGATTTCCGCGACCTTGGCGTGGTAGTCGGCGATCGCGGCCTCGCCGCGTTGCGCCTTGAAGAACAGCGGGTCCGCCTCGATCTGGAAGGCATGACGCCGCGCCGCTCTGGCCTCTGCCATGACCCCGTCCGGGCCGGGTTCGGCCGCGGGATCGTTTTCGATGCCGGGGGGGAAGGCATCGACGCGGGCCACGCTCTCTCCGCGGCGCGCCTGATGTGCCACCTCGTCCGGATGGCAGGAGCCGAACCGCAACAGCGCGCCGTCGGGTCCTGTGACGACAAATCTGGCCAGGGTGTCTGCCATGCTCACCTCTGGAACTGCACGGCGGAGAAATAGCGGCGCAGGACGCGCAGATCGGCGTTCCAGCCGCCGGTCGCGGTCGATTCGCGCTTGCGGGCGCGCAGCTCGTAGGCGGTCACCCCCGTGCCCAGGTCGAAATCGATCGTGCTGAACGCCATCTGGACCTGCCGCCCGCCCGGTGCCGTGGCATGGTTGGCCCGGCGGACCTCGTCGGTTTCCCGGAAGATCGCGACTTGCAGAAATCCCTCGGCATCGGCCTCCAGCGACAGCGCACAGGACAGTTCCGTCGGCACGCCCGTCCGGGTGATCGACAGGCTGCCGATGACGGTCCAGGTAACTTCGGTGGTCAGCGTCAGCGTTCCCACCTCGAACGCGCGCACCGGCACGGTGATCTGGTTCGCGCCGATGTCGATCGTCTGCAGCGGGATGTCCGGCGTAGTGACAGCGGTCCAGGCGGTCCAGGCGGCGGGGCCGTCGATCACCGGACGGCCGCGCCCTTCGTAGGCCTCGTCAGCCACCAGCCCGGCCGACAGGATGGCCGCGCCGGCCGCGATGTCGGGCGAGGTCCAGGTGGTGACGACGGCCCCGCCCGCCAGACGCACCTCGATCTCGACGCCCTCGACCCCGTCCTGACCGGCCGCGTTCCAGGTCGCGCGCAGGCCGGGACGGCGCGGGTTGCCCACCCCGTCCTCGACCACATGGGCGACGATGGCGAAATCCTGCAGCGTCAGGACGGCCGGGGCGACGGTCACCGCAGACGGCACCGACCAGGGCTGTTCATCGGCCACGTCCCAGACGTGGTCGGCGGCATCGCGCTCGCGGATCACCAGAGCCTGCAAGATCCTCGTCTGATCGTCCGACACCTCGAAACACTCGAACCCCTTGGCGGCATAGCCGTGGCGCGCGCTGGTCCAGGACACGGCGTCCAGCGGCTCCAGGATGGCTGCATCGGGCGGCAGAACCAGGCTGTGTTCGGCGAAGCGCCGGGTTTCCGCGATGTCGGCCTGCATCAGGCGCTGCACCTGGGTGGCATAGGGCGCGGCGGGCAGGTCGAGGGCGCGTTCCAGACGACCGCCGTCCTCGGCCTCCCAGACGGTATTGTAGAGCGGCGGCGCGGGCTTGGACTCCCACAGGGCCATGGGTTCCGGATAGGTGGCCGTCGCCGCGTTGAAACGGTTCTCGAAGCCCGGGAAGGGCCTGAACTCCTGGCTGCGGCTGATCACGATGTCGTCGTCGGTGAAGAAGAACACCGGCAGGCCGGGCCCGCCGACGCGCGGCTTCCACACGCCGCCCACTTCGGCCAACTGGCCGTTGCAGGCGGCCAGCAGCGCCTCGATCACGTCGGCGGGGCGCATGTCGACCTTGACCTCGTATCCGGCGCGGAAGGCCGGTTCGGTGCCGCCCGCGTCCAGCGGCACGGCCACGTCGCATTCGTTCATCGCGGCGAACCATGCGGCCAGCGGCAGGTCCGCGGCCTCGATGCCACCGCCCCAGACGCCGAGGCCGGGCAGGGCAATGCCCCGCAGGATGTTGTAGATCAACACCATCGGGTTGTCCGACCCCGTCCAGGTGCTGCGGTCTGCCCACCGCTGCGCACCCGAGCCCCCGACGCTCGTGTCGGCGCGCGGATCGTAGACCGGGATCGACCCGCATTCGAAGCGGACCTCGGGCAGTCCCGAGAACCGCTCTGGGTGAAAGCGGAAGGTGACGATGGCGTGGGCGATGCCGGTGCCGATCATGTCGGCCGCCCAGGGCCGTTCCGGATAGGTGGCGTATTTGTCCAGCAGGGTCGCGTCGGCGGTGGTCTGGGTGCCGTCGTGATAGGTGACCCACATGTGGGTTTCGAGCGGGGCCAGCGCCTCGCGGCCATACTCCGAGGATGCCGTCGGTTCGAGGTCGATGTAGCTGCCGTCGACGATGATCCGGCTCAGGGTCTGGCCCGGCACGTCGCCCAGGTCGATCACATAGGTCAGATAGGCATTGGGGGTGTGGCTGGTGCTGCCATGCGACATCGGCGGGGCAGCCGCGTTTCCGGCGGTGGCATAGGTGCCCAGGATGAACGACGCGGGATTGGTGCTGCCGCCCGTCGTGACCTCGGTCTGGATGCCGGGCTGGCGGGGCTTGGGGACCAGCGCCGCTTGCAAGGCCGACAGGACCACTGTCGCCAGCAGACGCCCCGCGATCGTTCCGGTCAGGAAGCTTCCGACGGCCGTGGCCGAAAAGGCTGCGACAACGCCGCCGCCGGCCGACAGCACCGCAAGGAACACCGGACCTGCCTCGGCCGTCCCGGCGGTGAGGGCCAGCAGCGGCAGAGCAACGAGGGATGCAAGGATCGCGCGCCGCATCATGCCACCCGGAACGCGCGGCTGGCCTGCGACATCGGGGTCATCCCCAACCCACCCGGCATCAGGACATAGACCACCTCGCCCTGCACGAGGCCAAGGGCATCGCCTTCGGTGGTGGGCACCACCGCCAGGTCGCCGGGGGCGGCGCGGCTGACATGGACCTCGGCCAACTCGCTGGCCGCCAGGGCGATATGGTCGTCGAACCCCGCGGCGCGCAGCACGCGCAGTCCGCCCTTCAGGGTCCGGTAGCGGCCCCTGAACCGGGCGGCCGGGTCGCGGCCGGTCATCACCTGGACGGCCCCGGCGGCAAACAGCGCGCAATCATGGTGCCCGAACGCGAACGGCGTGCGAGCCACCTCGGCCAGCCAGGCGATCAGCCGCGGTTTCCAATCCGGGCGTCTCACTGCCCACCCCCCTTGACCGGTGCGGGCGACGGGGTCGGGGCGGGGCGCGGAGCCTCGGCCCGGGCGGTGCCCCACCAGACCTTCACCGACCCGGACACATCCTGGAACCGGCGGAACCGGTCCGCGCCCCGCAGCGTCTGCACCGCGTCGGATTTGGTCAGGGTCAGCCCGCGCTGCAGGCTGCGCGCGGCAGAGGCCAGCGTCAGTTCGACAAAGGCCACGCCGCCGACCTCGGGGGTGGTGATCGGGGCGGCGTCGACGAACCCCTTCCAGACCCGGTGCGGCTCTTCGATCAGTGTGCCCGTGGCGGGAAAGAACAGCGCGCGATGGATTTCGACCGGGACGAGGCCTATGTCCAGGGTCCGGGTCAGATAGGCCACCGTTGCGTCCAGAGGGTTCAGGATCACCCGCAGCAGGCGCACGTCGACCCCGGCGCGCTGCACGATCGGCTCCATCGGCAGCATGGCCCCTTCCCCGGCATAGGTCCGCGTCGCCCCCCCGATGGTAAAGCTGCGGTCCTCGTCGCCGGTCCACACACCGATCGCCTCTTCGACGCCGGTGGTGCGGTTGCGCGCGCGCACCCACAGCAGGCTTTTCGAGGCGACACCCTCGCGGCCTTGCAGATAGGTCAGGGCGGTCGCCGAATAGGTTTTCATCCGATCACCTCAGCGTCTGCACGAAGTCGAACGTCATGCCCTCGGTCACCGTCTGCCAACTGGTTCCCTTCGCGACCGTGCCGGGCCGGATCACCGCCTTGCAGGCGGCGCGCAACAAGGTGACGGGCGTTGCCACCGTGACGCCCGCCCGCACCGGCGGGGTCACTTCGAACGCCGGCGTGATCCCGCCTGCGGAGGCGTTCACGGCCGCGTCGACCACCCGGTGCAGGGCCTGTCTGCCGCTGTTGTAGGCCCAGCTCAAATAATCCCCCCGCGACAGCACGTAGAAGGCGGGCAACCCGGTCAGCTTGATCTCGCGCGCATCTGTCCCGAGACTGGCGATCGTCGGCACGGTCGCGCCCAGGAAGGTGCCAGCGGGATCGGCCAGCGGGGCCGGGCGGCGGGTGTCACAGGCGTAGAAGCTGGCGCCGGGGCGGCGCAGCAGGTCCAGCAGCACATCGGGTGTGGCCGCTTCGGCGCGGGTCATCAGCCCCAGCCGCACCGACCCGGTCCACAGTTGCGGCCCGGTTTCCGCCACCAGTTGCTCGCCCCCGCCGGTCTGCGCCATCTCGACCTGCGGCGGGGCATCGAAGGTGATTTCGGCCACCGGCAATGCGCCAAAGAAGGCCTCCAACGACAGGGGGAACGTGAGCACGGTCAACCTGTGACCCGCCCGCCCTGGCGCTGGATGCGCTTGACCTCGTGGGGCAGCCGTTCGCGGCTGAACATCTCCAGCCCTGCCGCCACTCCGGCTACCACCCGCGCCTCGATCTCCTTGTCCCCTGCGGCACCATTGATGTGGACGTGGAGAGCGAGCGGCCCGGCCCGACCTGCCCCGCCTGCAAAGCCGCCCGCGCTGCCGCCGATCAGGCCGCCCGCCGCGTATCCGGGCAGGTCCGCCCCGGCGTTGATGCGTTCCAGAACGGGCCTGTAACGCGCCGTTGAACGGGCGTTTACCGCGAACTCTCCGGCGCTCATCATCACCGGCACCCGGTCCGCGGTGCCGCCACCAGCGCCGTAGATCATCCCGCCCCCGGCCAACAGCGGCAGGCCCTGCGTGCCGCCGCCGCCCCGGCCACCCCCGAACAGCCCGCTGAAGATCCCGCCCGAAATGCCGAACAGGCCCGCCAGCGGCCCCTGCCCCAGCCACAGCGCCTGGATGCTGGCATCCAGAAGCGACGATAGCAGTTTCTTGACCGCGTCCGCTGCCGACTCACTGCCACTGACGATGCCTTGCAGAAAATCGAGCGAGGCATCGCCAAAGAAATCCGCCGCCTCGCGTGCCGCCTGCAACTGCACCTCGGCCGCGATCAACTGCTCGATCTCGGCCCGCTCGCCCGCCGTCGTCTCGGCCAGAACCTTGCGGTGCTTGGCCAGCTCTTCGCGGACCGGGTCCATCTCGATCATCAACTGCTGCTCTTCGCGCAGCCGTTCGATCAGCTCGGCCACTGCATCGCGCTCGGCTGCAGCCCCGCCGCCACCGCCTGCGCCAGCACCGGTGCCGCCGGTGGAGCGGGGGATGTTGCGTGTCTCAAGCGCACGCTGTGCCGGGGTCGGTGCACCGCGGTTGCCATAGGCCAGAAGGGCCTGCCCGCCCGGTGAGAACTCGACCGCCATCTGAGCCAGCTGGCCTTGGGCGGCGGCATATTCGCCCGCTGCGGCCCTCACACCCGATAGGATCGCTCCTACTTTCCCGAGCAGCGCATCGGCAGATCCCAGCGCACTGTCGAACACGCCCGAAAGATTGACCCCGGCAGCCTCGATCAACAAGTCGCGGAGCAGTTCGGTGGCGTCGGCCAGCGCCTCCCGGCGGGCCAACTGTTCGGCAATCAGGTTGTTCTCGACTTCAAGAGCGGTGGCGAAGCGCCCGTTGTCCTCCGTCCGCTGGTTGTTATCGTCCTGAATAGCGCCGCGAAGGCGTTGCTGTTCCAGAAGCAGGCTGTTGATCTGGCGAAGTGCGGCCTCTTCGTTGACCGACATGCTGCCCGAGGCTTCTGCAGCGGCAATAAAACGGTCACGCAGAGTTTCCAGCGCGGCGATCTGCGCGTCGATTCCATCTGCCTGTTCGATTGCCCGGAAGGCATCGAGAACCGGATTGAAGGCACGCTGCGCATCGCGCGACCAAACAGACAGGTCGAAGAAGTCAGCAAGGTTGCGCTGACCGCTTTTCATAAAGGTCACCGGCGCGATCTCGGCCCGGATGGACTCGGCGGCTGCGCGCGCTTGCCGTTCTGCCTCGCGGCGATCAAGTTCCACGATCTCAAGGTAATACTTGCGGGCCGCCTCGGCACCGGCCCCGAACTCTTTGCGCAAATCGGCGCTAGTTGAACGCGCCTTTTCAGCGGAGTTGCCGTAGCGGTCAATTCCGTCCGCCAAGCCCTCGACGCGATCCCCGAAGGTTCCAGCCTCTTCGCCCGTGCTGAACAGCCACTGCGTTACCAGCGCCAGACCTGCAATGCTGCCCATCACCACCAGGTTGACCGGGTTCAGCATCCCCATGAACGCCGCGCCCAAGGCCTTCACCGCCCCGGCCGCGCCCATCGGCCCGATCACCTGGCTGATCTGGCTGCCCTGCTGCACCGCCAGCATCAGCGGGTTCTGCCCCGCCGCCAGCATCATGCCGACATCGTTGAACTGGGCGACGAGGTTGCCGACCGACCCGGCCGCCATGGTGTTGGTGCGGGTCATCGTCGTGCCCGAGGCGGCGACGGATTTCTGGGCGGCCGCCAGCCCCAGCAGATCGGCCTCGGTCTTGTCCGCGCTGCGCCCCAGCGCACCGATCCCGGCAGCCCCGGTCTTGCCTGCTGCGTCCAGCGTCTTTGCCCCGGCACCGGTCTTGGCCACCTCGCCCTGCAGCGCGCGCAGGTCCGCCTTCGCCTGGGCGGAGTCGGACTTGAACAGCATGGACAGGGTGAAGGCCAACTATCGTCTCCGGTTCAGGGCACCCAGGGCACCCGCTTCGATCAGTTGCACGTCCGCCCACAGGCCGGGCGAGGGCGTGATACCGGCGAGGTCGAACCCCGCCCGCACCGCGGTGTAATCCAGCCCGCAAAAGAACAGCGGGCCTGCCGCCGAGGCCACCACGCGCCACTGGGTGGTCACGGCGAGGAAGGCATCGACGGCGGCGGTGTTTTCGGGCCAGACGCCCTCTTCCACGTCGTCGTCAGCGAACAGGGCGGGGTCGATCCCGAAGAAGGCGCAATCGTCGGTCAGGTCATCCCGGCCTGCGGCCAGAGTGCCATCCGCCCAGGCACCCCCCGCCCACATCAGTTTTTTGCGCGGACCTGCCCCCCGGCCATTTCCGTCCAGTAGGCTTTCAGCAGGCCGACCCGCGCCCAGGGCTGGAGCAGGATCTGTTCCAGCAGCGCGGGCGAGAACGCGACCTGCTCGCCGTCGTCATCCAGGATGTCGCCCAGGTGCAGGATCGCCGCGCGCAGGAAGTCTTCGATCTGCAGCTGCTCGGCACCCTCCAGCACCCTGTAGCGGACGGTCACTGTCTCCGGCCTGGGGCCGTCATCGGTGGGCACCATCAAGGTGGCGGTGCAGGTGAAGGTGCGGTTCTTGACGAGGCGGTAGGCCATGGGAACTCCGGGTGTTGGGATCAGGTGCAGACGATCGACCAGGCGGCGGTGGCCGAGGTGCGCAGCGGGATCGCGTTGATCGTCTGCTGCACCACGCCCTGGTCCTGGTCGAAATTCGCGGGGCGCTGGATCTGCATCGCGGGGATGTTCAGCGCCACGCGGCGGCCCGCGGTGGTGCCGTGCAGCATCGCAAGCGCCACGGATGTGCGCGCATCCGCCAGCGCCCAGGGGTTGAAGGTGGCCAGTGCCATGGTGTTCAAGGTGAACTCGCAAGTCTCCATCCGGTCGGTGATCATCACCTCCTGGGCGTTGATCAGGAACCGGTTCTGCAGCGTGTTGCCGACATCGAAGGTGAACGACTTCATCTCGACAGCGACGGCATTGACCGTGAAGGTGGGCGTGTTCACCCGGGTCGCCCCCTGCGGATCGGGGAAGGCGGTATACGTCGGGGTCGCCATCGCCACGGCGGTGGGAGCCTGATAGAGCGCCGTGAACTCCCACATCAGCACCGGAATGCCCTGGGCACTGAGACTCAGCTTGCAGGTGCCGCGCGCGCCCGGCGCGACGAACAGCATCCCGTCGACGTTCAGATAGATCGTCGCCGACCCCTGCGCGGCATCGACCGGGGCATAGGTGACGGAGGTGACCGCGACGATGGTCTGCGACATGCCGCAGGCCAGCGCCAGCGGCCCCCAGGCGGGCGCGGTGCCCGCCGTGCCGGAGGCCTGCAGTTCCGTCTCGAAGGTGATCTTGACATGGGCATCCAGCGGGATGCTGCCCGACTGGCCAAACCACGGGTTGTCCAGCGCGCGGTCCATGTCCTGCCCCTCATAGGGCATGATCTTGAGGTTCTTGCAGACGATGGCGTTGGCAGCCCCGGTCGGCACCGGATCGGTGCCGTAGGTCACCTCGGTCTTGAGCATCAAGAGCTTCTTGCGCCAGAACATCGGCATGGTCAGACCTCCGGGTCAGGGTTGAGGGCGGGGGGTGCGGGCAGCAACGCGCCGTCCACCAGAAGGTAGGACCCGCCCGTGGTGGGCAGGATGTGCGGATGCTGACCGGGAAGAGGGGCCGCCTGCGGCAGCCCGGTCGGCGCGGCATCGGGCTTGCTGGTCATTCGAAAATCCTCAGCTGGTCGGTGATCGAAAACTCCACCCCATAGGCCAGCAGCCCGGGCTGAAGCGTGATGAGCTGGTGGCTCTGGTAGGCGAACACCCCGACGGTCTCGGCGGGGGTCCAGCCCGCGATCGCGCGGATCGCCGCGTCGATCGTGGCCTCGACGGCGGTTTGCGCCCGATCGCCAGTCGGGTTGTCGATCGCGGGAAAGGACAGCACGACGCTGATCACCTCTTCGGTGATCTGGCTGAACACAGCCGTGGCCGTATCCGGGGCGCGGCCCCGCCCTCCGCGCGGAATGACAAAAGCCAGGGCGCCCAGCCCCTTCATTTCGCCCGACGCCATCAGCCGCGCCAGATCGAGCGCGACCCGCACATCGCGCAGCGGGTCGGGGGTCAGCCGGGCCTTCAGGCGGTCCACGATCGGCTGCAGCGGGATCATCAGATGAACCCCCGCATGTTGTCGGCGGTGAACTCGCGGTCGCGGTCCACGATCTGCACGCCCGAATTGCCCGACGCGGCGGGCTCAACCCCAGCGATGCTCAGCAGGACCACGCCCTGGGCGATCTCGCGCAGCAGTTTCATGGCGGCGTCGTAGTCCGCCTTGACCTTGGCCTCGGGTTCAGAGCTGTGCAGTTTCCACAGCGCAATCGCCTGGGCAAGGTCAGCCACCAGGGCGGGCGTGGCGGCCAGCGGCAGGGCATAGCGGCCCGACAGATAGCCGTCGATCACCGCATCGGTGTCGGCCAGCGCGCGGGCCAGCACGGCGGTGTCGATCACCCCCAGCGGGATCGGGCCGCGATCGGTCAGGGCGATGATCCGCCCCTCGCCGAACCGGTCCGTCAACTGTGCCTGGGTGCAATAGGTCATGTCAGTCGGCCACCGCCGCCCGGACGGCGCAGTCCTTGGCCTCGAGCAGCTTGCGCCGGCAGGCGGTGCGTTCGGGGCTGCGCAGCGTGGTCTTCACGATCCGGTCGGCCAGCATGGCGAAGGGCCGCGAGATCGACTGCAGATGGTCGGGCAGGTGCTTCCAGGCGAACCACTTCAGGATCGGCTCATCGCAGGACACCGGGGCCTCGTGGGGGGGCTGCACCTCGTGGATCAGCAGGTCCCGGCCGGAATGAACGTGGAACGTCTCTGCGAACCCCGCCTCGACGGTGACCAGCGGGCCGACGAAGGATCCGTCGGCGGTCAGCGGCATCACCCGCACCGGCAAGCCGTGGTTTGCTTCAACAAGGATCGTCGTGGTCATCGGGTCGCTCCTGGGACAAGTCGGGTGGCCGTCTCTCCGGCCTGTCACGGGCATCCTCCCCCGTTCATCCGGGTCCGCGCCCGGCTCGCCTACTCGGATCGCCCGCCCCTGCCGCTCTGAGGGCTTCGTGGGGTCGGGTTCGCGATGGATCCTTTCGCTCGGGATGTCAGCTGATGCCGACGATCAGCTCAGGGTCGTCCATCAGCGCCTCGAACTGCGCTGGCGTCAGGTCGCGGGCCCGGATGATGACGGCCTCCGGGGTGAAATGCCGACCGGCGCGCCAGCGGCCCCGGGCGGGGCCCTTGATGGTCAGCGTCTCCCCTTCGCCGGTCTGCACGGGGTCGATGACGGTGGGGTCGCTGACGGCGGGGTTCAGGTCGGGTTCAGCGGTGGGTTTACGGGCCATTCAACGGTCTCCTGTCGGCTCAACGAAGGGGGCGGGTGCGCCGCCCCCTCTGGTTCAACCGACCGGCGTCAGGCCAGCCACGGCACAACGAGGAGTTCCGCAGTGCCTTTCCATTCGTTGGTGATCCCGCCCGTGCCGTATTCCGAGTTCACCAGTTGCCGGGCCGCGCTTTCCAGCGCAGGCGGCACCACCAGAAGGTTCGGCACCAGGCCCAGCGGATTGCCGCCATCGGACTTCATGTTGGAAATCCCCGCCCGCGCGATGGCATAGTTGGCGGCGTTCAGGGTCTGCTTCGACCCCCAGGCCAGTTGCGGCAGGCCGTAACCGACGTTGCACCGCATATCGACGCCATAGACATACTCGTTGCGCAGAAAGACGTTGTCGTCCAGATCGCGGTCCTTGGCGACGAACATGGGGGCCTTGCGTTCCTGGTAGATGATCGGCTTCAGCGGACGGTTGGTGCACATCAGGAACCACGGGGTGCCCGCGCCGCCGTCGGTGTTGGCATAGGTGCCGGTCGAGCCGTCGGCGAGCTGGATCGGGTGGTCGGTGTCGAAGAAGAACTGGCCGTCGAAACAGTTGGTCGCGAACCCGGCTTTCAGCAGCGCCCAGACCAGTTCCTCGGGCAGGCGGGCCGCGCCGTCGCCCATCATGCTGAAGGCGTCGGAATACATCGCGAGGTTGTCATCCTCGATGAAGTTCCGCGAGACCGCGACCGTCTTTTCGAAATGCCGGTTCAGAATGACGTAGGAGGCTTCGGTCAGGTTGTCGATCTGGCGCGGGCCCAGCCATTCGCGCAGGCCGGTCTGGCCCTTCAGCCAGCCATAGGTGTTCATCGCGGTCGAGGAGCGCACGGTCTTGGCGATGCGGTCCTTCATCTTGGGGACGGAATCGTAGGCGTTCTGGTATTCGGCGCTGAAACCGACACGCAGGGCCTGAAGGGAGGTTTGGGTGATGATCATCAGGGCTGTTCCTTACGACAGGAGGGCGCGGGTGAGGACTTCGTCGAACCGGACCCAGACGCCGATCGCGTCCACGTCCACGACGGCCCCGGCGGGGGATCGGGTGTTGGTGCCGTTGGTCTTGGCCACCGTCTGATCGTCGACGATGTAGCAGACCGCGCCGATGTCGGCGGTGGCGATCAGGTCAGCCGCCGCCGAGTTGGCATAGCGGAACACCCCCTCGCGGAACTCGATATTCGTCACCCCGGCGGTGGTGCTGGTGGCCGGGGTTTCGGCGCGACCCGCCCCGAACGAACCGGTTGCCGTCGCCCCCTCGATCAGGTGACCCGACGCGTTGCGCATCAGCAGGGCACCGGAAAAGATGGCCTGGTTGAGGCCCAGAAGGCCCACGCGGTCGCCCTCACCCATTTGCGGGGTCGAGCGGTTGTCGGTCAGAGCGACCATCAGTTTGCCTCCTTCTTGGCATCCGCCTGCAGCGCGGCGAGGAATTTGTCATGCGGCTGGCCCAGTTGGTCGGCGACCGCCTTCTGCTCGGCGTTCAGCGCGGTGATCACCGCGTCCGTGTCGGGCGGGGCGCTGGCCATATGCGACGTGGCGAGCGTCATCAGCCCCGCGACGGCGCGTTGCGCCCGGCTGGGGTCTTCCATGTGGAAGGTGATGTAGAACTCGCGGTCCTCGGGCCGGATGGCCCGCTTGTTCGCGATCTCGCCGTCGATGAAGGCCTCCGAAGCGGCGCGCTTTTGCGCCATCTCCAGCGCATCGAGGCGACCGCGCAGGGTCGCGTTCTCGGCCTGCAGCGATATCTGCGCCGCGCCCTGAGCCAGTTTGCCCTTCACGGCGGCAAGGATCGCTGTGGGGTTGGCATCGTCGACACCCAGCTCGGTGCCGATCGCGGCCAGGGCCGACTGCATCGCGGCGGCGGGCTTCATGTCGGACTTGGCCGGGATCGCCGCCATGACCTCTTCGGCGGTGGCGGTGGCGGGCAGGCCCAGCTTTTCGGCCAGGCGCGCCAGGAACTCTTCAAGGGTCACGGGGCTCTCCATCTTCTGGGCCGTCTTCTGGGCCATGTTCAGGGCGGTCAGGTTCTTGATGTTGGGAACGTTGGTCAGGCTGGCCCGCAGGATCTGCAGCACCTCGCCCGCCTTGGTGTGGAAGAACACCGGGCTGATCCCGCGATAGGCGCGGTCGGCCAGCAGCGCACGACCCGAGGCGTTCCAGTCGACCCGGCCCCAGATGCCGTCGGCACGGGCCTGCAGCTCCTTGATCCAGCCGCGCGCCGGGGCCTCGCCGCCCTGCTGGCCGATCTTGTCGGTCGAATGGTTCTCATCGATCAGCATGCCGCGCTCGTCCGACATCGAGGCGGCGATCACGGCGGCGGCATCGACAACCCGGTAGGGTCCGCGCCCGTCGAAGGTGCGGATGGTGTTGTCCGCAGGCAGCAGATGCACCCAGTCGGGCACATCCGCCCCGGCGGGCAGATCCATGGCGGCCATCAGGGCCAGAAGCGGGCGGGGCGGGGTGTTCATGCCGCGATCATCGCGACATCGAAGGCGTCAAAACATCCGCAACGGTGTGCGGAGACGCAGGCCCCCGCGGATGCCGCAAGCCTGCATGGCCGGTGGGGTCCGGTCAAGACGCGGTGGTGATCGCCCCGGTCAAGTATTCTTCGATGATGTCCAGCATGTTGGTCTCGTCCTCCGGTGACAGCCCGATGAAGGGGCGCGCCGGGATGTCGCCCCACAGATGCGGGAACGCGGCCCGGGTGCCGCCGAACTGCATCATGGCGGCTTGAACGACACCCGAGCCGACCTCGACGAAGTCGCGTCCCGCATCGTGAAAGATCCCCTCTCGCATCGTGCCCGACTGGACCAGCGGCTTGACGCTGCTTTTGCGCGCAAGCGTGACCGGCGAATTTGCAGCCCAGGCCGCGCCGTCAGGACCCTTGCCATCGGCAAACCGGTCCTTCGTGGATTTGGTCAGATATTCCCCGAGCTGCTCCATCAGGGGCGTCATGTCGTCCATGCTGCCGCTCAGCCGGTCCAGCGCGCCGGTGACCTGGTCAGCCTTGAGTTCGACGATGAACATGGCTATCTCCTTCCTGCGGGCGCGACAGGGTGCAAATCTCCCTGCCGTAGCACGATCTCGGGATCGGAGCGCCATACGAGGTTTCCGGGCAACCGGGTGGGAGGCCTCGTCGCCCGCACATCATTTGTCCTTGCGAAGCAGGTTGAGGATGTCCCGGTCCCGCTTGGCCTGATCCTTTGACAGACGCCGGTAGCTGACGATGCACAACTCGTCCTTCTCGATGACGGCCTTCACGACGAGGACATATCCGGGTGCGCCTTCCACCTCTTGCACGAAGATCAGGCGGCGTGCGTCTTCCCGGATGCGCCGGGTCGCGTTGTCGATGACCGACTGAACCGCCAGGTAATCTTGCGCAGTCAGTTCAGGATGTTCTCGTGCCTGCTTCTCGGCGCTCTGTTCCGACAGGACCGCGACCTTTTGTGTCGATCCTATCATGGCGGCGTCCGCGTCCGTCAGGCGTGCCAGCGGCCAGCTTCCGACCGGAGCGGCGAACCACTCCGCAAAAGCGTTCGTCCGCAACCATGACTGGATCAGATCGACGGACGGACGCCCGGGCAGATCGTCCAGCTTCTTCGCGAGCGCCGCCACCGTATTGGCCACGGTCGCCCCGGGCGCATAGGCCCAGCCCTTGCTGATGCCGACCGGTGCCCCGGTGCGCGGGTCGATGCTGGCCCAGTTGTCGGGCAGCTTCAGGTCGGGTTTGCCGCCGAGGATCGCCGCCGATTTCAGGCTGCGCGCGCCCGAGACATAGCAGCTGCACCCCCAACCATTCGGCGGATAGTGCGTGGCCCAGAACGGATGGTCCGCCGGCAGGATCAGACCGTTCCAGGCCAGGTGTTGCAGGCGCGGCTCGGCCGAGTTGCCGTGGAAGTAGATCCAGTAGGGGAACTTCGCTGCCGTCAGCTGCGCGAATCGACCGGCGTGATAGCTGGTCGACACGTTGGTGCGGTAGATCACCTTGGTCCGCCAGGCCTCGCCCTTCTTCGTGCCCTGCCCGGCCGGCGAAATCTGCCAGCCCTTCTCGGCCACGATCTTGCGGAAATCGCGGCGGAACTCTTCCAGCGTGGTGCCCTGGGTGACCGCCTTGTCCACGGCCGCCGCCAGATCGGCCAGCACATCGGCCTTCATCGCCCCCGCCACCATGAACGCGCGGTCATGTTCCGACTGCCAGACATCCGTCCAGCCGGTCGTGGCCTGCAGCTGCGCCAGGCGCAACCGGAAGGCCGCGACCTGGAACTTGAACGGCTTGTTGAAGGCGGCGGTAACGCCCGTCACTTTGCCGCCTCGTCCACCGCGATCTGGCCGCCCGCATTGGCGGCGACCAGACCGAGGGCGATCACGTCGGCCAGAACACTTGCGTCGATGTCCGGGAAGCCCGCCAGCAGCATCTCGCGCAGCTCGTCAAAGCTGCCCGCCGACCTGACCATCGCCTCGATCTGATCGAGCATCGCCGCCATCGCCGGGGCGGCCTCGACCGCCATCCGGACGGCCAGTACGTCCTCGGGCGACCCCCCCGGTTTTTTGCCCGCCAGAGGCCCTTCCGCCTGCAACGCGGCCTCCGCCCCCGGAAGGGCCTCAACCCGTTTAAATTCGCCGGGATTGCGTTTAATTCCGCGATCCGACACCGATGGGTCGGTCGGCAGCGCGGTGGCTGCGGCCGCGCCCCCCGCAGGGCGCAGCATCTTGGCCCCGGCCTTGGCTTCTGGCAGACCGAACCGGGTCAGGATCGACCCCTGTTCGACCTCGAGCCCGCGGTCGATCATCGGGCCCAGCGCGTCGGCCAGCGCCTTGAGGTCTTCCTGTTCCACCCGCTCGATCCGCAGGCGCGGATAGACCCGCACCTGGCCGTGGTTCAGTTGCACCCAGGGCCGGATCAGGTCGCGGTTCAGGATCGCCGCCAGGGCGCGGGCGTCGGCCGTCTCGATGTCCTTCTGGACCTCGCGGTGCTCCTTGCCCGATCCCATGCCGCCGGTCAGCGCATCGGTCGTCGCGGTCTGGCCCAGCACCGCCTTGCTGATCTGCTGGTCGATCCAGTCGGCGCGCTCCTTGTAAAGGGTGTGGGCAGCCCCGACGTTGCCGCTCTCGATGAACTCGATCTGCATCGAGTCCGGGATGATCGCCGCGCAATCCCCGGCGATGTTGGCCACGGCGCGGAACAGGGTGTCGCGGTCTTCCTTGGTGGCCCCCGGCCCGAACTTGCCCACCCGCACCGGCTGGCCATAGGTCTGGCTGAAGATCGCCCAGTCCCGCTGGGTGTAGGCCTTGAACATCCAGCCCCAGGCGGCCACCCGGGCCAGACCCGCCCGCAGCGCCAGACCGGACTTCGCCTTGATCTGCGCCGCGATGAACTTGAAGCCGGGCAGCGGCATTTCCTGCCCGGTCTCGCCCAGCATCATCGGGGTCTTCAGGTCGGTCCGGGCAAAGCGGAACCAGCGCGGATCGCGCCATTCCAGCCGCTGCGGCATCCACTGGCCTTCGGAATGATCCCAGATGATTTCGGTGAAGCTGTAGCCCTTGCCGACGCAGTCGAGGATGTCGAACACCTCGTCGGCCAGCTCGTCGCGCCTGATCCAGTCGCGCACCATCTGTGCGATCGCCTCGTCGGCGGGGTCTTCGGATCCGGCATCGACGGTGATCTCGATCTGGCTGACCGACCGGCGGCGGGTGCCCAGCACGCCGAGGTAGTGCGGATCGCGCTCCTCGATCGTCTCGGCCAGCTCCAGATAGCGCAGCGGGTCGCCCGCATCCGCCTCGCGCAGAATCTCGGCCAGGCGCAGCGGGTTCAGCCCGTCCGCCGGATAGTTCGAGATCGGGCTGCGCACACCGCCGACCGTCGCCGCGGCGATTTCCTGCGTCAGGGCCTTGCGCTCGACCGGCTGGCCGTCGGGGCCAAGGAGTTGCGGGGATTTCATGCAATGGATCCTGTGCAGGTGTTTCTGGTCGTCATGGGGCGGCCGCACCCGGGCTGATGATGACGTCGATGAACCCGGCGTTGGGAAACGTCTCGGTCCTGCCATTCGAGTAGGTCACAGTGAAGTCCGCGCGGAACGTGCCGGGTGCGGCGGTATCGGCCGGAACCCAGGCATAGATCACCGTTGAAGGCAGAATGACCGTTGCAGGCTCGGCATCGACAACCATGACGCCAGCCGGGGTGCTCATGTTGAACACGCAGCTTGCCCCGGTCAGGTCTGCGGACGTCTCCAGCAGCAGCTGAAGAACCGGTGAGGTGTCGTCGCGCTTCAGATAGAAGGTCTGCTGCATGTCAGGCGTCTCCCGAGAAGGTCACGGCGTTCAGGCCGGGGTGAGCCAGAGTGGCGATGTTGCGGGGCCGCACAACCGTTGCGCCATTGCTGCCGCTGCCGGGTTGGGCTTGCTGACTCGTTTCCGGCGGCCCGAGCCCCGCCGGAGAAAATTCGAAGAACGCCCGTTCAAACAGGATGCGCGCGGGATCGGACCGCGCGTTTGCGCCGATCCTGATGGTGAACCTCGTCTCCTGACCCCGGTAAACCTTAGCCATGGATGATCTTCCCGCCGCCACGGATCGCGCCGGTCGACGTCGTGGAGTTGAACGTGTTCAGCATCAGGCAGGAGTCATTCGGGATTTGCGGCAGACCGAGTTGCTGCCAGTCCGATGTCTGCGCAAGGTTTGCGAGGCTCTGGGGCTGCATCGCGCGAAGCCGCGTTGCGATCACTCCGAAGTTCCCGGCCGTGCCGGTTGAGGCAGACAGCGTAACGGAGGTCACCCCCCGGATGAACTGCCCGGGGACGGCGGAGACCAGCGGGACCATCAGCCCGGCCGGCCGTGTGGCGGCCAAAGCGATGACAGGCAGGGTCCCGGTCGAGGCATCGTCATAGGTCACCACCACGGTCGCGTTGCAGATTGTCACGCCGGTTGCGACATACCACTCGAGGAAGAATTGGACATCGCTGTAATCGCTGGCCCCCCGACGGTCTGCGGCCAAACCCCCGCCCGTCGTTGACAAGTCGAGGGCGACCGTCTGCTCCGTGGTCAGGGTGCCGTTCAGTCCGCCCATCTGTGCGAGGCGGTCGCGGATTTCGAGGGTGACCGCGTTGACGCTGCTGACGCTGAAGAGTTGCGCGATGTAGCTGGTCGCGGGCGGCGTCTGGTTCTGAAACCCGAGAGCTCCGACCAGGGCCGAGGTGCAGATTGTTGCGTCGGTTGGAACCACAGCCTGACCTGGAACACCACTCGCGCGCCAGAGCGACGTGAACGTTCCCGCAACCTGCCCATTGATCGTCGCCTTGTCGAAAACGATCCGCGACGAATTGTTTCCCATGGCCGAAATCAGCTTGTCGAGTGTCGTGATGGTCATCGGTAACTTCCTCTTTTATCCTTCGGTCCTTTTCGGCGCGGCTTCTTGCTGACCGGCATCACAGACCTCCGCGAATGCCTGTGCCGATCGGCGGCTTCCACCACCCCCGGCCTTCGTCTTCGTCTGCGAACATCCCGCCCGACCGCGTCGCGTCGCGGCGGGGGGCGGCCTGATAGCTGTATTCCGTCCAGCGCATCCGGCTTGCCCAATGCGCCAGCGCCAGGCCGATGGCAAAGTCGCCGTGGCGGCGCTTGCCCTTTTCGCCTTCGCGGGTGGGGGGCACGCGGGGGATGCCCCGGATCACCTTGACGGTGCGCAGGTCGGACACGTGTTCGACGTCGCGGACCAACGCCAGGCTGTCATCCTCGAATGCGGCCTTCAGGGGCGGCATGTTGAGGCGGTACCACTCCTCGGTGAACTTCACTGCCATCACGATGCCCGACCCCTGCGGGTCTTCGCGCATCCCGAACCTGCGCCCCATCGCCTCGGCCACGATCCAGCCCATGCCGGTGGCATCGAACGCCGCCCCGACCAGACGCGCGCGGACGTGGTCGAGGATCAGCCCCACGATCATGATCTGCTCGTCGCCCGGCACGTTGCGCAGCTCAAAACTCAGAACCTCGCGGCGTTTAAGGGTCCGTTCAATGGCGAGCAGTGGCCCGGCTGAAAGGTCCGCCACCCGGGCGAAGTCGAAGCCGAAGGCGTATTGCAGCGACAGATCAAGCGTCGCCATCTGGGCGCGCAGCTCGGCCAGGAACGGGGCCATCAGCATGGCCTGTTCCAGCTTGCTGCGGTGCAGATAGTCGCCCGGCAGTTCCAGCCGCAGCACCGGCACATCCACCGTCATCCGCGCCTCGATCAGGGGCGCGGGCAACCAGGCACCGGACGATTGCGACGGGATGCAGAACAACTCCTCGTCCGCGCCGTCGGCGTAGAAGTCGATGATGTCCTGCCGCCACGCCGCCTCGGCCAGCGGCGACCATGCCTTTCGGGTGACGAGGCAAATCCGCTGATACAGCCCCTCGCGCAGCGCCTGGTCGAAGTCGATCCGGATGTGGGCGTATTTCGACCGACCAGCGAGGATGTCCTGGACGTGGCTGTTGAAGGCATTCTCGGCCCCGTCATGGGTCGAACAGACCACCACCTGCCCGCCCCACATCAGGAACGCCAGCGCCGCCTTCAGGATCTGCTCCAGCTCGTCCACAAACGCGGCCTCGTCGATGATCACCACGCCCTGCTTGCCGCGCAACCCGCGCGGGGCCGACGACAGCGCCATGATCTCGAATCCGCTGGCGAACTTGATCCGGAAGGCGTTGATCGCCTTGTCCTCGTCGCCCTGGTCGAACAGTGTTTCCTCGGCGGCGTCGGCCGCGATGTCGAAGGCGCGGGCCCACATCGCGCAGGCGTCGATGAATTCGCGGGTCATCTCGCGGCTGTAGGAGATGTACATCACGTCCATCCCGCCCGCCGCCTTCTGCCGACCGGCGCGCAGCACGGCATAGGCGGCAAGCCCCCAGGTCAGACCGATGCGGCGGGATTTCTCGACGAAGAGCACCGGGCAGCCGCTGTCGAGGAGTTTCACCGCGCGCTGCTGATAGGGGAGCAGGACAGACGGCAGGCCGACTTCGGCGATGACCGCAGGCATCGCGTCCATCGCCGAGGCCCGCTGGCGTTCCCATTCGGCAGACGAGATCGGGGCGGTCACTTGTGATCCCGCCCGGCCTGATCCCAGACGCGGGCCTGACCCGGCATCTGTTCCCGGCGATCTGCCAGCTGGCCGAGGAGCGCCACGACCGCCTTGGCCACCAGCGCCCAGGCGGAAACGCCCCGGCGGTGACCCCTGATCACGAAACCGCCCGCATCGCGGGTCGCAGCAAGGCCTGCGCCCTGCTCGTCGATCCACTGGACGTCATAGTCGTCTGTCACGGTCACGCCATCATTCACGATGTCGCCGCAGGGAACCAGGTTCGCCCCGGCGATCACGACTCCATTTAACCTGATCTCGATTGTCAGCATCGCGTCACTCCACCCCCAAGAGCTTGGCCTTGATCTCTTCGGCGGTCTCGGCCGTCATGCCCTTGGCCTTCGCCACGGTGTCGACGGCGGCGGTCACCCGGCTCGCGAAATCCCGCTCCAGCTTCAGGCGGCGGTCCGACGAGACGTTCTGCGCCTGGGCGGCCGCCTTGAACGCGTTGGCCAGGTGCATGGCGTCCTTCGGCTCCATCCCGTCGGTCGCGTCCCCAAGCATGTGCAGCACGATGGCCTTGATCGCCTCGGCGGTGATCACTGTCAGATCGTCGGAGGCCTTGGCGTCCCACTTCTCGGCCAGCACCTTGACGATGTCGTTGGTCTGGGCCAACCGCTTGGTCAGCGCCGCCTTGCGCATCGAGAACCGGTTGAAGCTCGAGAACGCCGGGATGTCGAACTCCAGCTCGCCGCGATGCTCGGCCATCAGCGCCTCGCAGGCGGTCACGAACTCGGCGTAAATCTCGGTCTGGGTCCGTTCCCGCTTGGCCAGTTCGCGCGCCGCATCGCGGACGATCCCGGCCGCCTCATCCGGCAGAAGGTCAAAGCTGGACAGACGCCCGCGCCCGGTGGCCATGCGTCATTCCCCCGGGCGGCTGGGGCGTGCCACGCCCTCGATGACGATGGCGCGGCGCAGGTGGCGCGCGCCCTTTTCGGTCAAGGTGGCCACGACAACCGTCCCGGGCCGGATCACGGTCACCGCACCGATCTCGGCCAGCCAGTCCAGCTCGCCGTGGATCCACGCGCGGTCGCGGTCGATGCCGAACTTCGACAGCTCGGCCGCCAGAAACCCCGAATGCAGCCGCTCGTCGGTCTGTACCGCCAGCGCCTTCAGAATGATCAGCCGGGCATCCTGCCGGATCAGTTCGCCATAGTCGCTCATCGCCTGCCGCCCCCGTCCAGCAGATGGTTGTCATGGCGGCTCACGATGGCCTCGAGCCGTTCCATGATGCCTGTGTTACCGTTCATCTCGGCGCGCATGGCCTTCATCTCTCCCTTGATGCCCTCCAGCGCCATGCTCATCGCATGCAGGTCATCCTTGGTCGGGATGACGCCGCTGCGCTGCTCCAGAACGTTGACCCGTTGCTCCAGCCCGTCCAGGCGGGAGGCGTTTTTCCGCGACGGGCCCGAAAAGATCGCCCACAAGGCCGTGCCAAAACCCAGAAGCGAGGACAGTCCCGCCGCCCAGACAATCAGGTCCTGAACCGGGGTGTCGGCGGGTGTCGTCATTTGGCCACCCACTTCGATGCCACGTCCTTCAGGGTGTGCCCGCCCATATACAGCGACATGTAGATTCCGCTGACGCCCAGCAGCACGTCGAACGGGGTGGGCGGCAGGGCAACCTTCCAGATCGCATTGGCGACATGCAGAACGACCACGTTCCACAGCCACAGGAACCCGATCAAGTACATCCCCGCCGGACGCCACGCAGCCGTCCAGCCGCCCTTGGCGGTTTCGGCTTGCAGCAGGGCAAACTGCCCCTGAAGACCCGCCGCATAGATCGCCATGACTTCGGGGGTCATGTCGTTGACCACGCGCATGGCGTCGATGACGCGTCCGGGATCGTTTTCGGCAACGGCGTCCAGCGCATCAGCCGACACCCCGGCCTGTGCCGCGATCCGGCTCAGAACTTCGGTGGCCAGTTGACCGCCCTCATCGCCCAGCTTGCGGGTCAGCAGTTTCTCGATGATGGGCATCCCTGCATTCAGGGCAATGGCGGCAAGTGCAGACATGACAGGGACCTCTCAGGCAAAGATGAAAATGGCCGCGACCGCCAGAATGGCGACGATCTTGACCAGGGCGTCGATGATCTGCAGGTCCATCAGAAGCTCCGCAGAAAGTCTGAGACCTTCGGCAAGGGCCGGTGGACTGCGGCGGCAACGGCATCGCGGTAGGTGAAGGCCAGATGCACCGCATAGAACGCGGCCATCGCGCCGACAGCCAGACCAACCATCGGCAGGCCCGCGATCTGATCGGCCAGATCGGTTACGGCGACCGGGGTTGCCACCGCGACCGCCGGCACAGCCACCCGGGCCTTGACGCGCGCATCCAGCATGCGTTGCAAGGTCGACAGGGTGGCGCGCCCGATCATCCCGTCGACTGTCAGGCCGTGGTCGCGCTGGAACGCCAGCACGGCCTTACGCCGCACGACATGGGCGGTGTCGTCGGAAGCGAAACTGCGCGCGTCCTTATAGCCCAGGGTCTTCAGCCCGTCTGCGACGGCCACCTTCTCGTCGAAGGCCATCGGGACCGCCCAGGTCGCGTAGGCAATCTTCACCATCCGCCGCTTCAGCACGCCTTCGGGCACCGGCGGCGGCGTGAAGTGCGGATACCGCGCCTCCAGCAGCATGTCCGCTTCGCGGCCCCGGCGCTTCACCAGGCCAGGAAGAACCTTTCCGCCCCCCTTGTTCCACTGCGCAAGGCTCGCCCGGATCATCGCGGCGGTTGCCTTGCCCTTCCACAACCGCACCCAGGTGGCGCGGGCAATCGCCCCGGTGTTGAAGTGGAAACTGACCCCCGCATCGAACTCGTGCTGTGCGGCTCCCGGCATCGCCCTGGTCACTGCGGGTTCGTAGTTCCGGACCAGCGCCGTGGCGAGCAGCTTGCTGGCCTCGTCCCGCGTGATCACCATCCCCGCCTTCGGGGTCACGACTCCAGAGGCTGCGGTCAACCCGGCCCCGATGGTCCAGACGCCCACCGCATCACGATAGGCCTTCAGGACGACACCTTCTTCCAACTCGATTGCGGCCACACCGGCGGCGCTGGTCTGCATGATGAACCCTCGGGGAAGGGCCGGGGGGACCCGGCGGTTACCGGGTCATTTTGCGCAGGTTCCATCTGGGAAAATCATCCGCTACGGTCAGCGGAGACCTCAGAACAGCGACCCCTGCCGCGTGTCGGGGAAGCTGCGGGGCGGCCCATCGGCCAGCCATCTGGTGACGGTCGGCACCGTCACATGCAGTCTGCGGGCGATTGCGGCTTTGGACAAGCCTTTCGTGACATGCAGATGCCGGGCGATCCACGGCTTGGCCGTCGGCACCCGGAACTGCAGTTTGGTCCGCTGCGCCAGGGCCGACAATGCCTGCGCGCCATCCCGCCCCAGAACCTCGACCACCTCGCTCGCCCCCTTGGGATCGCGCGCGATGTAAAGGTCCGCCCCGCCGAAATGCAGCAGGAACTTGACCGCCACTTCGACGCCGAGCGCCTCGACGTAAGGTTCGACATGGGCGGGCGGGCGGGGCGCGGTGGTCATGAAACCACGAACCTGTCCGACTGATTTCCCCAGACATCGCGCCCCGCCCAGGGCTCGCGGGCGAACAGCTCGCAGGCGTGCTCGTGCGGCAGCAGCGCGTCGATCAGCGCGCGCATCTCGGCGGGCTTGCGGGAATGCTCGCGCCGCAGGCTTTCGATCGTGTCGGGCAGCGCGTCCGCCTCGATCAGGTTGCGCTGGCTGCGGTTCTTGATTTCCGGGCTGGCGATGCGCCCGACCAGGAACGGCTCGGTCGCCGATCGCAGCACATAGCCGGTGCCGAACGCTGCCTTGCCCGATGGGGTGCGCTTGATCCACGCCCCGCCGGTCGAGAACCCAAAGCCCCACGCGGCCATCACGTCCATCGCCTGCGGCAGATGCGGCCAGGTCGACCACAGGAACAGCAGGCAGTTCGGCCCGGCCAGCTGGCCCACCGGCAGCGCCTTGATGTCGGCCAGCGACATCGTGGCATAGTGCGCCTCCGGGCTTTTCGCATGGCCCTTGGCGGACCGCATGGCATAGGCCCACGGCGGATCAGCCAGGATCGCGCCGTATTTCATCATGTGCAGGGTGTCGAACGGCCAAGGGGTCATTCGTCGGTCTCGCCGATCTCGCCGATCTGGCCCGGATCAGGGGCCGGGTCGCCGCCTGCAATCAGCACGGTGGTCACCACCGGGCCGTGCTGATCGCGCCGGAGCTTGAAGATGAACCCGTCGATCACCACGCCGCAGGCCCCGACCCGCGCGGCCTCATCCACCCGGCGGGCGATCGCCTGGCGCAGCGCCTCGATGTCGAATCCGCCGACCCGCTCCAGATAGCGGACCAGCGCATGATCGGTCACATGGGTGCGCGGGCGGCTCACAGGGTCACCTTGATCTGCGCGCGGCGGCACATCGCCTTCAGCGCCTCGGCCACCGTGGCGATCCGGGCGGGATCGTGCATCTGGTCGACGTCGATCGGCACCGAGCCCCATGATTTCTCGAACCGGGCGCGGATGAAGGCGTTGAGGCCCCTGGCCCCCGGTTTATCGACGACCTTGGCTTCGGCCAGGAGCCGCCACAGGACATGCAGATACCGCACGTCGCCCCGACTGGCGGGCTTGCGGTGGGGCTTCGCCCCGGCCGAGGGCTTGAACCCCTGCGCCTTCAGGGCGTCGAGCACCGCCGTGCGTTCGGCCTCCGTCATGTCCTTGAGACTGGCCTTGCCGGTGACCCGGAACTGCAACTCGCGGCGGGTGTCATCATCCAGGCCCAGCTCGCGCGCGGCCACATGGATCAGTCGGATCGAGGCGGTCATCGGCGAGTCCTTTCAGGCAGACCAAGCAGGATTTCGATCTCGTTCAACGCCCCCTTGAAGACGTGGCTCAGATCCACGGCAAAGCTCGGACCATCCCGGTCGGCAAAGGCGATGTGGATCTCGGCGTCGGTCAGGGTCACGGTCAGCGGCCAGTCATTGATGCGCCCATCCGCCTCGGCAAAGGCATGCCCGCGCGGGCCACGGGTGACCGGCTGCAAGGGCGCACGAAGGTAGAGGGGGACGGTCACGCGGCCCCCCGGTGGAGGGCCGCAGATTGGTCAGGCTTCGGGGCCGATAAAGTCGCGCGGGACAAACTGCTGGAGGGCGTGCGCGGCAGGCCACAGCCGGTCGTCGATAAGTTCGACCATGACTGCGAGTTCCGCATCGCCATAACAGGGGGACGCGCGGTTCTGCAGCAGCGCATGCAGGCCGCGAACGGCACGGGCTGCAACGAACACGGCGTCGCGGGGATCGTCGTCGGGGTGGTTACACATGCTAGTGCAACCCCAACTTCATCTGCCGCTCGTCCTCGGCATGGATCTCCATCAACTCGCGTTCCGACTTGCGGCGCTGATAGACATAGTGCGGCACGAACAGGGCATGCTGCGGAATGTAGCCCCTGATCCGCATGTCCTCGACCTCGCGGCCCAGCTTCGGCGCGGACCAGTCGTGTTCGTCCCACAGCTTGCCGAAGGACCAGCCCTCTGCCGCTGCCAGCTTGATCGCCAGCCGCATCTTGCTGCGCCCGATATAGGACACTTGGTCCTTGAAGGCTGCGACCCGAAGCCGGTCCATCGTCCCGTCGCGCAGGTCGGTAAAGGCGTCGATCAACGCAATTGTGGCCCTGATCGCCTGTTCCCCGGACATGAAGCGCAACAGCAGAAGTGCGCCCTTTTCGGTGAAGCCGAACTGCTCCAGATCGGTGCGACTGCGCTCGGCAGTCTGCACTAAAAGTGCAGACTGTGCCCGGTATTCCTCGGGTGTCAGAACGAAGTAATAGCCCTCCGGGAACTCGTGCCGGTTCTTCTGGAACTGCCGCGTGATCAGGCGGGCTTCCATGTCGAAAACCTCGGCCATTTCCCGGATGATCATGAAGGGCGGACGGTCGGGCAGCATGTGGATGCGGGATTGAACCCCCGCGATGGTCGGAAGTGACATCTTGTTCTCCTGCGGTTACGGAAGCCGAAACGGCTCCGGGTGTTGGAAAGACTGCCGCAGGACAATCCGCACGTGCCTTTAGGCTTTCGCCTTGGACATTGCACATGCCACCCGGATGAAGCTGATCTCTGGTGAGACGCTTTTTCGGGGCGTAACCGCCTGCGGTCGTCTTGTTCGGGGCGCTTTCCACGGCACGTCCGAACAACACCAACATGAGTCGGTTCGCCTGATTGGTCAAGTGGGACTCCACCGCGCAGCGGATGCTAGCCTCACAAGGGCATTGCATTGGGGTGGGCGATTCGATGGACAGCTTTGGAACGGACCTGTACCGGATGTTCCTGACGGTCGCGTGGCGCAACCCCGACCCGACCCGTCTTGAGTTCGCAACGTGGGAAGACGTGGCCAAGATGTTCTTCGACAGCGCGGCCGGTATCCGCGACAACGTCGTTGTCGAAGGCATCCCTTGGAAGAAGCGCGGGATCGAAGAACTCGACATTGCCCTGATGCAAATGGCCGAAGTCGGGCAGTTTTCCGGGCAATTCACCGTCGGCCCATACGCAGGGGCCGAGCTTTGGCGAAGATGGCAGTATGCGATCATCGGGGCGCGGATGGAGGCGGATGCGGGGAACGAGCTCAATTTACCCGTGCCCCTCGATGCGCCCGATGACCTCAAGGGTTGGGCGCTTGTGCTCTATGTGCTTGGCGGTCCGGCCCGCGACTATGACCCCAAGATGTTTCGTTAAATCCCGATCCACGGGCCGGGGAGCCTGCGCCGGTGCACTGCTCGACCCGGCCCGTGAAGGGGGGATATTCACCGTTTCAAAGAGCAGGTCCGGGGCGGACCCTCCGCCCCGCCAATACGCGCACCCTAGCAAACCGCAGGCCGCAGCCGAAAGCCAAGCCGATGGGCCGCCTGCATTTTGTCTGACAGCCGAGTTTGCAGCGGCGCGGGTTTTCATGGGCGTGGCTCGTCCGAAAGCGTGATGCTTTGAACCAAAGCCATGTTCAGCAGGGCGATTAGTGCTCCGTGACCGTCATCGTAAACCCCAACGAAATGGTGCTCACGATCATCGGCATGCCAATGCCCTCCATGCGCTGTGAAGAACAGAACTTGTCCCGTCAGCGACCAAGTCTTTCCGTCCATGAAGAACCTCACTTCATGCACAGGTAGGAGGACATTGTTGACGCAAGTCTGTATGGTTGCGAATTTGCTGCCTGCCATGGCCCTACGCCCGCGCCAAATCGATGGTCACGCTGGACCACCGCGCGTCGCAGGTGGGCCGCATCCACATCCGGACGTAGGTCTTGCTGCCGATGACGATCATCGCGTCGCGCAGGGCGCGCAGGGCCTCGTTCCAGCGGGGATCATCGCTTTCGGTGCGCAGCAGCGTAAAGATGCCGCTGCGGCTGATCTGCCCCGCCTTGTCGGTGCGGAAGGCGTCCGTCACCAGCGAGCGGATTTCGGCGCGGCTGTCGGCCGACCATTCGACCAGGCATTCGTCGAACAGCGCCTTGGCAATCTGCACCTCTGGGCCAAAGTCGAGATGGTCCTGGACCCTGACCTCGATCTTGAACAGGCCATCATAGGTGTAGAGGGTGATGTTGCCCTTGGCCCCGCCGAGCTTGGCTCCATACTCTTGCGCCATCAGCGCTTCCAGAGAGCCGATGTCGCGGAAGGTGTGACCGAGGAAGCGGGAAACCTGTTGAGACAGGGCGATGGCATAGCCCATGACCTTGCGGACCACGCCGTCCTTCAGAAGGTCGAGCGGTTTGACCATTTCGATGGGCATCAGCCCGCCCTTTGCGGTGGGCATGTAGGTCTTGCCATGGACCTCTACCTTGCCATCGGGGATCGGGGCGGGGGTGAAATCAGACGGCATCGGGTGCCTCCTTTTGCGGTTGGATGATCAGGATTGCGGGCGGTTCCTTGCCCGGTGGGGTGGGGACCAGGCCGAACAGCGCCAGCAGCAGGGCCATGGCCTCGATCTCGTCGATCGACAGCATGGTCAGGCCGCGATGACCGTGCAGATCGACGCGGCCCAGGGCGCGGCTGGCGTGAACCAGCATCGGGCGCGGGGCGACGGGGATGATGTCCGGCGTGGTCATTGCTGCACCTCGCCGATCGCCCGCCGCTCGTGCGCCGCCTTGCCGAACAACAGCCAGTCGCTTGACACGTTCAGGCCCACCGAAAGCGAGGCGAGGGCCAGCGATCCGGGCAAGCTTTTGCCGGTCAGATAGGTTTCAAGCGTCGGCAGCGGCAAGGAAGCGGCCTCGGCCACCGCTTTCGGTCCGCCGCGCAGGGCAACGATTTCACGGATGCGCAGGATCACCGCCTGCGGATCAAGGGGCGGGGTCATTCGGTCACCTCGGGTCGGTTGCGGGGACAGACGTTGCAGGCGCGGTACATCCGCAGCCGCAGGGGGCTGGCCATGACGAACTTCGCGGCCTTGTCGCGCCAGTTCTGGCAGTCGCTGACCGGGATTTCGCCCAAGCTGGGACAGGCGACCTTGCTGTCGAGGAACACGCCCCTGACCAGCTCTTCGACGCGGTCCATCGATCCGGTGTATTTCCGGCTCAGCACCTGGCTGACCAGCGCCGAGGAGCGGTCGAGCGATTTGGCGACCTTCGCCTGGCTGGACCGGTCGCAGGCCAGCGCCAGCGTCTCAACCCAGTCGGGCAGCGGTTCGCCCCACTTTTCGCGGGCGGCGGCAAGGGCGCTCATGCGGCACCTTCCGACATCGGGGTCACGGTGCCCGCGTTCGGATCGATGATGGCACGCACCCGTTTCTGCCGGGGCGCACGCGGGCCGCTGTTGCGGGCGAGGCGATAGATCGCCTCGCGGACCCCCGGCACGGCGGTCTTTTCGACCCGCAGGTAGCCGCCCTCCAGCAGCACCCGGCAATAGGCCTGCGCCTGTTCCGGGCTGACGCCGATCGCGCACAGGGCCGCAACATCCGTGGGACGGAACGACCCCAGTTTGCGGATCGCACCCCACATCTGGTCGATCGCATCGCGGCTGTCCCGGTCGACCGGCAACGTGAACCCTGCAACGACCTGGAACTGCAGACGCCCAGCCCCGCGCGGCAGGTCGGACACCTTGCGGACCCGGCCCTCGGCCACCCACGCCCGCGTCACATGGGTCGCATGGACCAGCGTGATCTTTGCCTCGCTCGCCAGCGCGGCATAGCTGAAGGTGCGCAGCTTTTGCGCGATGGCCCAGGCGATGGCCTCCTTCGCCTTCGAGGCGGGACTGTCGAACGTCGCCTTGCTCATCAGACAGCCCTCCGCGCGCGGCCCATGGCCGACACGGTCACAAACCCCTTGCGAGCTTCCGGGGCCTCGCCGGTGTGGAACGCACCCGCCGCCCAGTTGGCCAAAGAAAGATGCTTCAAGCCCTTCAGGGCCGCGAACTCGCCCATGAAGGCCAGACTGTTGCTTGCGTTGCGGATCGATCCGCGCGAGGCGGCCAGCAGGCCCTGCTTCAGGTCGGGGTCCAGCGTCACGCCACGGGCATAGATCGCGGCCAGATGGCCGATGTCGTCCAGGGTCACTGCCTCGGCCGCCTCCCAGCTCAGGATGCGGCTGTGCACCCGCTCCCACCGCTTCAGCTTTTGCGGCAGCAATTCCTCGCCCATCAGGATGACCGGCACCCCGGTGTGGTCCTGCAGATTGCGGATCGCCTCGATCGTGGTGTCGCGCAGGATCTGGTCGGCCTCGTCGATGATCAGCGGATAGCCCTTGCGGGCAAACTCTGCCGCCGCCTGGTCGAACAGCCCGGCAACCGTGCGGGCGGGGGCGAACCCCAGTTCCACCACGATCATCTCCATCAGCTTCTTGGTGCCGCCGAACGGCAGGGCCTGCACATGGCAGGCGTCGAACTTGCTGGCGGCGAAGATGCCGGCATGGGTCTTGCCGAAGCCTGCGGGGGCATAGAAGCAGCCCAGACCCGGCAACCCATGGGCGCGGTTCTGCAACCGGTCCACCAGCGTCATCAGCCGGGCGACGTTGGCCAGCGGGGCAATATTGTTGATCGGAACCCTGTCGTCTGTCATCCTGTTCTCCTGTCGTCGTTACCGCCGCCTTGGGGCCTGCCCGCTCCCGGCGGCTTTCTCATCCGAAATACGCGTCCTTGAAGTGGGCGTGCATGGTCTGTTCCGTCCGGTGCTCCGGCGTGGTGCGGTAGACATCGAGCCAGGCACGCTGGTCGGGGGTCACCGGCTCGCCCGCATCGATCCGGGCCTGCAGCGCCAAGGCCTGGCGATAGCGGTCGCGCGGGGTTTCCTCGGTCGGGGCGGCGGCGGCGGGGCGGCGGCTGGCAATGTCGGTCACGATCTGCGCCTGCGCGGCGGCGACCTCGGGCGTCAAGCCCGAACCGGCGGCGGGCCGACCGGGTTTGGCCCCCTTGCCGAACACTGGCTTGACCACCTTCGCCTCGACCGGCGCGTCCAGGGCGGGCGCGATCTCGTCCAGCATCTGCCCGACATCCGCCGCGTTGAACTTGCGCAGGGCTTTCAGGGCCTTCTTCTCGGCCGCCATCCATTCCTTGCGGGCACGGGCATGCAGGCGGGCTTCGTCCTGGTCAAAGAACCCGACGGCCTGCCGGATCGGCGCATGGCCGAGGTAGGCGTCATCCTGCGAGTAAATGTGCAGGCCGGCGTGAAAGTCGGCGGGATCGAACCGGACGGTCACGCGCTGGCCTGCGATGTCCTGCATCCAGGCGTCCCAGAACTCGTTCTTCTGGAACCAGACAGCCCCGGTGTGCTTGTCGGCGGTCTGCTCGTCACTGCCCAACAACCACAGCCGACGTTGTGCCTGGACCGCCTTCTTGATCGGGGCGGTGGCATAGCTTTCGTCGAACACCTCGGCAAAGCTGCGCTTGAAGGCCACCTGCGACCGGCGGTTCTGCCGGGAATTGTGCTCGACGATGCCTTCGGACAGCACCTTCAGGAACACATCCAGATCGATCGCCCGGCTGCCGTAATCCTCGGGCTTGGCCATCGGCGTGTTGCCGGTATAGGCCCCGTCGAACCGCACATCCTTGGCGATCGACGAACACATGTCGCGGAAGGCGCGCTCGATCGGTTTGGCCTGCCCGTGATAGGGGCTGGCCCAGTGGACCTTGCAGCCCAGCCGTTCGAACAGGCCCAGCGGGTCCTCGGCCTTGACCTTGAACCGGAACCGGGTGGCCGCGCCGCCGGTGATCGACTTCGCCGCGAACTCGCGCCCGTTGTCGAACAGCACATGGGCAGGAATGCCCCAGGTCTCGATCATATCGCCCGCGGCCAGTTGGACGGCGGTGCTGTTCGGGGTCTGGTCGATCCGCCAGGACAGGATGCGACCCGAGTAGATATCCTGAAACGCCACCATCTGCGGGCGGCAGATCGCGCCCGGCGCCGTGTCGCCCTGAGCCGCAGGCCAGCGGACGAAGACGTCGAACTTGTGGAAGTCGGCGTTGACCGCCTCCATCGCCACCATCGCCGACTTGTCGCGCACCTGGGCGGGGTACAGCCGCTGCAGGGCCTCGATGCCCTCGCGGGCCAGCACCTGTGTGACCCGGCTCACGTTCGCATCCAGACGACGGCGCATCGTCCGCTCCGGCAGGGTCTCCCACCCCTTCGCCGCCGCGATCCTGACGGCGGCCCGGTAGCAGTCGGTAAAGCACGGACCTGCGAGGCGCAGAAAGCTGGCCGCCAGAACGTCGAAGAAGGCAGGCTCGCACCCCTTCGACCGGCTGCGCGGGGCGGCGGCCCGGTTGCGCGGGGCAAGATACGGAAGGCGGTCATCTGACCGGACCCCCTCGATGGCCGCAAACCACGTCCAGATGGTGCGCGCGCCGATGTCCGACAGGCGGGCCACATCTTGCACCGCCATGTGCCGCCCGCGCCCCTGCGCGGCCTCCAGCGCCTCGACCTGCTGGACGATCAGCAACCGCGCCCTCGCCTTGTCCTTGACCGACGCGGGCAGCGAGTCAAACCACACCCAGACCTCGTCCCGCTCGGGGCGCACGGGTTCTTTCGGGGTCCGCGCCTCGGCCAGCAGGCGGCGCTTGGCGCGGTCGGGGAACAGCGCCCAGGAATACTCCCACCCGCCGCCCTTGCCCGAACGACGCCGGGCATGCTGGGGGTGCGACCGCCAGTTGTCGCGCAAAACCTGCGCCTCGACCCCCTGACGGGTCGCGGCCATGTCCGGCAGACCGGCTGCCGCGATCTGGTCGGTGGTCCACCATTCCCGGGCGGGGCGCAGGGTCATTTGTCCTCTGCCTCCGACCAGTTGGTCAGCGCGGCCCCCCGGTTCTGCACGTCCCAGATGTCGCGGGCGAACTCCAGGCAGAACCGCTTTTTCGCGGCGCGCGAGGCGCGCGTCCAGACCTTCGACAAGGCGGCGAACTCGTCGTCTACCCGGCTTTTAACAGGGGGTTCAACGCCGGTTTCACGGGCCTTCCAGGCGCGCCAGGCCTTTCCGGCAGACTTCGCAGTTCCGTCCACCAGAGCGGTCACCACGTATGAACGCTCCTCGGCGCTGCCCAGCTTGCCGATGATCTCGATGTCCTTCAGTGTCGCCGGGCTTTTCGCCTGACGCAGCCTGACCAGATCTCCGCTGGTCAGCCGGTCGCCTGCCGCGGCGATCTTCTGTATCTGGCGTACCGAAACCGCCCGCTTTGCGGCGACCACTTCTGCAAACGAACTCGAGTTCGCTTGCAGACCGTTCTTGGCCAGCGCCCCGGCAACACCGCCTGCCGTTTCGGGGTGTTTCTGCAGATAGGCCCGCTTCCACGCCGCGAGGAACACCGCATCATCAAGCGGCGACATGCCCCCGATCAGGTTCTGGGATGCCTCGAGCATCCGGGCGTCCTCGTCCGTCATCGCATAGCAGCGGACCGGGATTTCAGGCAGGCAAAGGCGGATCGCGGCCTCCAGCCGGTGCCGTCCGTCAACCAGGACAAAGCCTGTCTTGGTGCGGCGGACGATGATCGGGGTGGTGTGTCCGAACTCCCGCATGACCTCCATCAAGGCCAACACCTCGGGTTCGGAAATCCCGCGCAGACGGTCTGCCTTGACGATGACGTCAGCGAGCGGCAGCGCCGTGATCGTCGAAAGAAGGTCAAGCATCCTTGCGCGCCTTCTCGAACTGCTGAAACCAGAAGTCGAGCGCGCTGACGCTCTCGTGCAGCATCTCGGCGGCAAACTCCAACCCCTCCTCGCCAGACAGGATCAGCTCCTCGATGGCACGGGCGCGATGCGCGGTCAGACGAGCCTTTTGGTGCAACTGGACGATGGCCGTGATCTTGGGGTCGGTCGGGGATTTCATTTCGGGTCAGGTGCCTTTGTCATGGTGTAGTAGAACCGCCGCCCGCCGCCGTTCGGGCAGGCCTTGATGGTGCAGGTGATCTCGGCCCCGTGATGGCGCAGTTCGGAAATGGCGGCGTTGACCGCCACCACGCGGGCCTTGCGGACGATCCCGCGCGTGCTGAAGGTGCGCCCGCAGGCCAGCAGCTGCAGCACCCGCTGCAGACGCGGGCTGTCCAGCGAAGCCGCCTTGATGCGCCCCAGCGGCTTGCCCATCAGGCCCGCCGTTCCAGATAGGATCGCACCGGGTCCAGCGGGTCATGGCTGCGGCGGCACCGGTCGCACAGCCGGTTGTGGATGCCCTCGCTGGGGAATGCCGTCCGGCAGCACATGCAGGCCCGCGTGCCTGCCTTGGGTTTGGTGTTGGCGTTCAGACCCTCGGCGCGGTCCTTGATCCGGTCACCGTCCGGGTCCCACGCCGAACAGCGCACATCGCGCGCATCGAAGATCGCCCAGCCCAGGCCGGACTTGAACTCTGCCCGGAACGGGCCGAACCGCATGCGGTCATGGCGTTGCGGCGCGGCCATCACGACACCTTCCGCGACAGCATCAGCCCGATCCGCCCCAGCGTGCCCGCCTCGGACATCCGCTCCAGCTGCTCGAACAGGCTGTCGGATACCTGCTGGAACCGCACCGTCGCCAGATCGCGGTCCGCCCGCGGCGCGTCCGGATTGCGCAGGATGTCCCGCTCGACCTGCGCCATCCGATACCGCCCGAGCGGGCACAGGAACTGCTGGTGATCGCCCGTCATGCCGACACCTGCACAGCCGGATCGTCGGCCCCGAGGTCGAGGATCATCGCCTGCAGCTCGTCGGCCAGCGCGGCGATGATCCGGCTCCCGCCATCGGTGCAGATCAGGGCCACCAGCTGCTCGGTGTGGGTGTCCCAGTCCTGATAATGCGTCTCGGCCGCCACATCCGACAGCGCCCGCTCGGCCGCCTCCTGCGCCGCCTTCGCCAGATGCGCCGTGGCGACGACCCGCACCAGATGCGCGTGCATGTCCCCCAACGACACGCTCATGACGCACCCCCGAAGGCGACGATCGCCAGCAGACCCATCCACAAAGCGGCGAAAAGACAGACCGCGCCCAGCAGATCGCCGAACCAATGGTCATCCAGACGTGCCAGGGCACGAAGCATCCTGCGCATCACGCAGCCTCCTTCTTGGGTTTGGGGGGACGGGGAATGTGGCGGGGCCATTCGAGGTCGGCGGGCCAGTTGCCCGCGAACCAGTCCATGGCTTTTCGGTAGGTATCGATATGGCAACCAACACCAGCCTTCAGGTTGGTGAAGGCCTTGTTGTGCACACCGACGCGCGCGGCGACGGTGAACAGGCCTCTGCCGATATGAGCGGCGTAAAGGTCTGCAAGATCGGTGAGGTGCTTCGTGTCCATACCCCAAGTATGGAAATTGCTACTATCGTGTCAATGTTTATTTCCATAATCTCAGGCGGAATGTTGCCCATTTAGACTAGTTGCAAACGGTGTCCTCAATTGTGTAAATTTACATAATGCAAAGCCCGGCCGAGATTCTGACGCTCTTCGAGTCCCGTATGACGGAACTGGGTATCACTCAGGCCGAGCTTGGCGCGCGCGCCTTCGGGAAGCAGGACAACAGTGCGATCCAGGGCCTCAAGAGGGGGTCATCGCCAGCCTTCGACAGGGTTGCGGCGATGGCGGATGTTCTCGGCCTGGAGCTATACCTTGGAAAACCTCGGGCGTGGCCTGCGGGCTTTGCTGACCCGGATGCAACCAGTAATCCAAGAGCCCCCGAAGCAGTTCGCGGGGACTATCTACCGATTCCGTGGCACGTTCCCATCAAAGGGGCAGGCAGCTCTCCGGTCTCTTTCTCGTACGCGTGGATGACGGCCAATGGCCTGATACCCGACCGTTTGTCAGCGATAATCCCTGACCACGTAGACCTTCCGGACCATCTATCCGGCAGCACGGTTGCCGTCATCGATGCACGCGCTCAACGCCAGTTGTCGTTCGGCCCGTGGACGTATCAAGAGGCCGGCTCGATCCGCGTCGCGCGTCTTCTGTTCGACCATGGAAACATCGTGATCATGCCGGGCAGTGCAGACCGTCCAGCGCGATTGCTTCCCGAAGCCGACGCTTCAACGATACTGCCGCTTGGGCGCGTCGTCTGGATGGGCGTTGTGCCAAAGGACTAGACCTCAAGGCTCACTCTCCTGCATCGCTGCAGTTATCCCGGACTGTCGGATAGTATCTGCTTGCAGAACAAGGAAATCGTGTCCTCTACCCCGATGAAGGCTCCGCGGCTGTGATAAACGGTGACGAGGAAGTTTGGGCCCACGATCGTGAAGCGGTTTTGATCTTTCACCAGCACCTCGGACCCCGAAAAATCGCCGGAGAGGGACCAGCCTTCCGCCCCCTTGGCTAACTTCACGGCGATGATCGAATTGCCATCGGATAACACCGTACCCCCCTCGCTCGCACAAACCACCGTCGTCGTGGTTTTCGGAGGAGTAACGCTTCCTTCCTGCGCCACGGCGAGCTGGCCAGCTCCGACGAGCAGACCAACTGCTAAGCAACTCCGTTTGAAGCTGTCGATCCGCAATTGAAGCCCCTTTGTCACCGGTCAGCACAAGAATCCGTTGCATGTAAGAAGTGCCGAAACCGACCCTTCCGTCAATACTTTTCTTCTGTTTATTCAACGCCTTACACGTAACATGCAAATGACCATGGCAACCTGCAACCCGATTTGCATGTTCCGGCCCTCCCGCGGGGCTCCATTCTGCCCGCTCAGGTGCCTAGCATGGTCAGAAAAGCCCCATTTAACAGCCTGTTAAACGCCACCTGCACCGACCGCCCGAAAAGCGTCCCCGCAATCGCGCCAGGCCGGTAAACCGCCTTTTCCAGCCCCTCTGCCAACTCTGGCAGCCAACGCCCACGACGGCCCCCCAGCCCCGCTAACCCCCCGCCGCACCACCCTTTTTCGCCAATCCCCACAGAATACTTGATAATCCCGGCTTACTGCAGACTGTGGTGTCATCGCACAGTGGCCGCGCGGAGTCACCCCACAGCTTGCAGACAGGCGATTCTGTGCCACAAGGACTGGCCCCGCAGCACCTAAAGGTCGAAGGTTGCGAACACCGGGGCGTGGTCCGAAGGTTGCGTCCAGCCGCGCGTGGCGCGCAGGATGCGGCTGCTGTGCGCGGCGCCGGCGATATCGGCGGTAGCCCAGATGTGGTCCAGACGGCGGCCCTTGTCGGCCGCGTCCCAGTCGGGGCTGCGATAGGACCACCAAGAATAGAGCCGCCCCGCTGGAATGTCGGCGCGCGTCACGTCGGACCAGCCGCCCGCCTCCATCACGGCACCCAGATGCTCGACCTCGACCGGCGTGTGGCTGACGATCTTCAACAGCGCCTTGTGGTCCCACACGTCATCCTCGCGCGGAGCGATGTTCAGATCGCCCACCAGAATGGCGCGGTCGGGTTTTTCCCAGCGGCACCAGTCGCGCATTTCCGTCAGGAAATCGAGCTTCTGGCCGAATTTCTCGTTCTGGTCGCGGTCGGGGATATCGCCCCCGGCGGGCACATAGACGTTGTGGATGGTGACCCCGTTCTCCAGCCGCGCCGCGACATGCCGCGCATGGCCCAACTGGGCGAAATCCCGGTCCCCGGCATCCATCAACGGCAGCTTCGACAGGATCGCCACACCGTTATACCCCTTCTGCCCCCGCGCCACGATGTAGCGATAGCCGAGGTCCTGGAACTTGCCCAGGGGGATGCTTTCGACCGGGCTCTTGCATTCCTGCAGGCACAGGATGTCAGGCTGCTCGTCAGCCATCAGCCGCGCCACCAGCCCCTCGCGCAGGCGGACCGAGTTGATGTTCCAGGTGGCGAGAGTAAAGGGCATCGCGGTCTCCTCTGGTTGAGCCTTAGCTGCCGAAACGGGGGGCTGGGTGCAAGATAAATCGGCGGGACCCGCAAGGGCTTGACCCCGCCTGCGCGACGGTCAAGCGTACCGCCATCATGACCCAACCGATCTGGCGCTCGCGCAATTTCCGTCTGATGTTCGCGTCAAGCACCATCACCAATCTCGGCGACGGGGTGATGGCGGTGGCGGTGCCGTGGCTGGCGACGTTGTTGACGCGGGACCCGCTGCTGATCGGTCTGGTGGCAGGGGCGCGGACGCTGCCGTGGTTTGTCCTGTCGCTGCCGGCGGGGGTGATCACCGACCGGTTCGATCACCGCCGGTTGCTGGTGGCCGCCGATGGCTTGCGGATCGCGCTTGTGCTGGCGTTGCTTACCCTGGCGCTGACGGCCAGCCACGGCATCGGGCCGGTCCTGGTGATGGCCGGGCTGACGTTCTTGCTGGGCAGTGCCGAGGTGCTGCGGGACAACACGGCACAGACCTTCGTGCCGAACGTGGTGGACCGGTCGCAGTTGGAGCGGGCAAATGGCAGCCTGTGGGCGGGCGAGCAACTGGCGGGGCAGTTCATCGGACCGCCGTTGGCCGGGGTTCTGATCGGGGTGTCGATCGCGCTGCCGTTCGGGGTGCATGCCGGGTTGCTGGCGACCGGCGTGGCGCTGATCGCGGCAATGGCCCTGCCCCGGCGCGTCGCGCAGGTCAATCCGCTGCCGATGATGGCCGCATTGCGCGAAGGCTTGGGCTGGCTGTGGCGGGCGGTGATGCTGCGACGGCTGGCGTGGCTGCTGGGCGGGTTCAACTTCATCGGCTACGGGTTCGAGGCGGTCCTGGTGCTGTACGGTCAGCGGGTGCTGGGGTTGGGGGCGGTGGGGTTCGGCGCGCTGTTGACCATGCAGGCTTGCGGGGCACTGGCGGCAACGCTGATCGGGCCGGTCGTGCTGCGGCGGGTGTCGCCGACGCGGGCTATCGTGATCGGAATGGGCAGTTTCAGTGTGGTTTGCGGTGTGCTGGCGATCGGGCCGCCGCTGTGGGCGGTGGCGGCGGCCTTGGCGGTGAACGGATTCTGCGGCATGCTGTGGAACATCGCGCAGGTCAGCTATCGCCAGCGCCATATCCCGGCACCGCTGCTGGGGCGGGTGAACTCGGCGTTCCGGTTCGTGGGCACCGGACCTGCGGCGTTCGGGGCGTTTACCTTCGGGGCACTGATCGGCTGGGCCGAACCGGCGGGCGAGGTGCAGTCCGTGCTTCTGCCCTATGCTGTGGCCGCGGGGATCGGGGCGGTTCTGACCGTCTATGCCGCGTTCCGATTGCGGCTGGAGCGATAAAAAAAGCCGGGCAAGATGCCCGGCAAGGTCCAACAGGGAGGTGCCGCGCCATGACCCCGACGCGGCAAGGGGGTTCGTCAGAGGTCAGAGAACAACGCAACTTTGGCAACACTATGGCCAGATTGTTGACGAAACCTGAACGTCACGCCACCAGCTTGTAGCCGCCGCTTTCGGTCACCAAAAGCCGCGCGTTCGATGGATCAGGCTCGATCTTCTGGCGCAGGCGGTAGATGTGGGTTTCCAGGGTATGGGTGGTGACCCCGGCGTTGTAACCCCAGACCTCATGCAGCAGCACATCCCGCGCCACCACGCCCGACCCGGCGCGGTAGAGGTATTTCAGGATGTTGGTCTCTTTCTCGGTCAGCCGGATCTTCTTGTCCTTGGCGTCCAGCAGCAACTTCTGCGCCGGCTTGAACGTGTAGGGCCCCATCTGGAACACCGCATCTTCCGACTGTTCATGGGTGCGCAACTGCGCCCGGATGCGGGCCAGCAGGACCGGAAACTTAAACGGCTTGGTCACATAGTCATTGGCCCCGGCGTCCAGCCCCAGGATGGTGTCGCTGTCGGTGTCATGCCCGGTCAGCATCATCACCGGGCATTTCACCCCGACCTTGCGCATCCGGCGGCACAGCTCGCGCCCGTCGGTGTCGGGCAGGCCCACGTCGAGGATCACAAGATCGAAGACACCCGCTTTGACCTTCTCCATCCCCTCGGCGCCGTTCCGGCCTTCGAACACGTCGAAATCCTCGGTCAGCACCAACTGCTCGCTCAGCGCCTCGCGCAGATCGTCGTCGTCATCGACCAGCAGGATTTTCCGCAACGTCGCCATGGTCGCCTCCGTGGTTGGGGCCTTGTTTCAATGGGCCGAACATGCGCCCCGATCACCCTTGCGGCAAGAATTGCGACAAACCTCTCACGCGGACGTGTCGCCGGGCGGGGATATGTTTCAATTTCCCCGCCCGGCGGCTAGAGAAAGGGGAGGAGTGTTTCATGCCGCTGTCGCCCACCCCCGTCGATCTGATCGCCCGCGCCCGCGGCGATTTGCGCATGGGGGTTCCGGTGATGCTGGCGGCGGAGGGACGCGCGGCGCTGGTCGCGGCGGTGGAGACGCTGGCGGCGGGCCGGTTGGCCGGGCTGCGCAGCCACGGCACCCCCGAACTGGCGCTGACCCTGCGGCGGGCCGAAACGCTCAAGGCGCGCGCCTATGACGGTGACCTTGCCCGGATCGTGCTGCCGCAGGATGCCGGGCTGGCCTGGCTGCGCGCGATGGCCGACCCGGTGGATGACCTTGCGACGCCGATGAAGGGGCCTTTCATCAGCCTGCGGGACGGGTCGGCCACGCTGCACCGCACCGGGCTGGCGCTGGCCAAGGCCGCCCATCTGTTGCCTGCGGTGCTGGTGGTGCCGGTGGCAGAGGGGATGGCGCTGGCCGCCCGCCATGGCCTGACCTTCTTGCCCGACGCGGGCCCCCTGCTGGCCCGCCTGTCACCCCAGCATGAAATCAGCGCCGCGCGGGTGCCGATGCAGGTCGCGGCTGCGGGGCGGGTGCATGTGTTTCGCCCCGAGGATGGGGCCGAGGAGCACTATGCCATCGAAATTGGCCGCCCCGACCGGTCGCTGCCCGTGCTGACCCGGCTGCATTCCGCCTGCTTTACCGGCGATGTGCTCGGCTCGCTGAAATGCGACTGCGGGGCGCAACTGCACGCCGCCCTGGCACAGATGGCGGCGGATGGAGCGGGGGTGCTGCTGTATCTCAACCAGGAAGGCCGGGGCATCGGGATGGCGAACAAGATGCGCGCCTATGCCCTGCAGGATCAGGGGTTCGACACGGTCGAGGCCAATCACCGGCTGGGGTTCGAGGACGACGAGCGCGACTTTCGCATCGGGGCCGACATCCTGCGCCGGATGGGGTTTGCCGCCATCCGGCTGCTGACCAACAACCCGCGCAAGCTGGCCATGATGGCGGCCTGCGGGATGACCGTGACCGAGCGGGTGCCGCTGCACGTGGGGCTGACCCGCGAAAACGCGGCCTATCTGGCCACCAAGGCCACCAAATCGGGGCATCTGGAATGAAGCCGACCGATATCGTCGTCACCCGCTGGGGCGCCACCTTCCTGAACCGCTCCTTCCCCTGCTCCATCGGGCGCGGCGGCATTACCATCCGCAAACGGGAAGGCGACGGGGCCACCCCCGCAGGCACACACCGCCTGACCGGCATGCTCTACCGCGCCGACCGGATGGCGCGGCCTGCCGACTGGGCGCTGCCCATCGGCCCGTCCGATCTGTGGTCGGATGCGCCCGACGACATCAACTACAACACCTTTGTACGCAGGCCCTATCCGCACAGCCACGAACGCCTGCACCGCCCCGACCGGCTTTATGACCTGATCCTGCTGACCGACTGGAACTGGCCGGAGGCGCAGCCGGGGCGCGGGTCGGCGATCTTCGTGCATGTCTGGCGCAAGCCGCGCCACCCCACGGCAGGCTGCGTCGCCCTTGCCAGGGCCGATCTGCTGTGGATCGCGCCGCGCATCCGGCACGAGACCCGGCTGATCATCCGGGCCTGACGCGCTCCCCGTCGGCCCGCGCCTGTCCTGCGGGGGCCGGCACGTGCGGGTGGTCAGGCCCGCGCGCCGAAAATCGCCGACCCCACCCGCACATGGGTTGCCCCGGCCGCAATCGCCGCTTCGAAATCGCTGCTCATCCCCATCGACAGGCCCGCCAGCCCGTTGCGCGCGGCCTGTTCGGCCAGCGTCGCGAAATGCGGGCCCGCGTCCTCGCCTTCGGGCGGGATGCACATCAGGCCCGACAGCGGCAGGTCCATCGCGCGACACAATGCCACGAACCCATCGACATCACCCGGCAGAACCCCGGCCTTCTGCGGCTCGGCCCCGGTGTTGACCTGAACGAACAGCGCCGGGCATTGCCCCCGGCTTTGCGCCAGCCGCGCCAGTTTCTCGGCCAGCGACGGGCGGTCCAGCGAATGGATCGCGTCGAACAGCTCGACCGCCGCCTTGGCCTTGTTGGTCTGCAACGGACCCACCAGATGCAGTTCGACCGCGCCGAAGGCCGTGCGCCAGGCGGGCCATTTGCCCTGCGCCTCTTGCACGTAGTTTTCGCCGTAGGTCCGGTGGCCAAGGCGCAACACGGCCTCGACCCGGTCGGCGGGCTGCAGTTTCGACACGGCGATCAGGGTCACCGCCCCCGCGCCGCGCCCTGCGGCGGTTTCGGCACGGGCGATGCGGGACAGGATATCGGTCAGCGGCACGGCACCCTCGTTTGCGGCATTTGACCCCCATGGCGGCCTTGTGGGCCGGGGGCCGCAATGGAAAAGAGCGGACCGAAGCCCGCTCTTTCCCCAAGCTTTTCAGATCGTCAGATCAGAAGTCGAAGCGAACGCCGACATCGCCTTCCATGTCGCCGTCGAAGTTCGACTGGATCGAACCCGACAGACGAGCGCCGCCCAGATCGTAGTCAGCGCCCAGGCCGAAGGAGGTGTCTTCCGAACCCAGGTCTTCGCTGAAGCCGACGTAAGCACGCGCGGTGATCGCGTTGAACTTGTAGTTCCCATACAGGGTCACCAGAGTGTCGTCGTTCAGGTCGTCCTTGAAGTACAGGATCCCGGCGGTGCCGACGTCGTTGAAGGTATATGCCGCACCGACGAAGGTCAGGTCGTTGTCGGCAATGCCAAGGCCGTTGGTGACGTAGGCGGCCGACACGGTGAACGAGCCGAAGGTGTAGTCGAGCGAGATGCCGAGTTCTTCTTCGGTGCCGACCGGCAGGGAGTCATCGGTCTGGTCCGGGGTCACATACGACACACGGCCGTTGAAATCGCCGACCGAGTAGGACGCGAAGATGCCCATGCGGTTGATTTCGCTGCCGTAGTCACCGGGGGTGGCGGCGAAGGCGTAGAAATCACCGATCGGGTCGCCCGACGACGTGTCCAGGAAGCCCATTTCCGAGTCGTACATCAGGGCGGCGGAGTCGTAGGCGGTGTTCGAGTTACCGACTTCGACGCGGAAACCTTCATACGACGCATAGACATAGGCCGGGCTGATGGTCGCGCTGCCGATGCGGTCGCCGTTGTTGTTGTTGGTGCCGTCGTTGCCGCCATCCGTGTACTGCATGCGGATACGACCACCGAAGGTCACGCCAGAGTCGGTTTCGACTTTGGTGTTGATGTTGAAACGCAGGCGCATGGCGATCTGGGTTTCCTGAGCGCGGCCTTCGCGGTATTCCAGACCGAAGCGGCCGTAACCCGAGAAGCTCACTTCAGCAGCGGCCATCCCGGCGGTGGCGCCGAGCAGGGCGGTGGACAGAAGAATCTTTTTCATAGTTTCCCTCGTTGTCTCTGAAAGGTGCGGCCCAACTCAGGGGAATCCGAATTGGGTATGCCCTCTGTTTCCACTTCCCGGCCCCTGAATGCAATCTGAACGGCGGCGTTCGGGGGGAATGACGGCGGCGATGGTGCAGCTTTGCCACAGTGACGCCACGCACGCGCCGCAGTCGATCCGCAGCGGCGACCGGATCGGGGCCGCGCGGGAAAGCCCTTGGCACGCCCCGACCGCTCGGCTAGACAACAGGGATGTATTTCAGGGGTCCCGTATGAGCTTGCACACCCTCGCCCGCGCCGCACGCCTGTTCGGGTTGATGACGGCGGTTGCTGTCGGGCTTGCCGCCTGTGGCGGCGGGGCGGGCCTGTTCGGCGGTGGCCAGCAGTCCGCGACATCCGGGGCCGCGGTCAGCAACGAAGAGCGGACGGCGAACGCGACCTTCGAGACGCGGCAGGAGGCGAGAGCCACGGGAAATCGTCTGGGCGATGTCTTTGCCCGGTCGGCCAACCCCAATACCACGGTCGAGGTCAACAAGTACCTGTGGGCGGCGTCGCTGGATGTGCTGAATTTCCTGCCGATCGAACAGATCGATCCGTTCACCGGGGTGATCGTTACCGGCTATGGCACGCCGCCGGGGTCGGGGCGGGCTTATCGCGCCACGATCTATGTGCAGGACCCGGCGCTGGATGCGCGCAGCCTGCGGGTGGCGCTGCAGTCGCGCGGCGGCGGGGCGGTGGCGCCGGAAACCGTCAGGGCGGTCGAGGACGCGATCCTGAGCCGCGCGCGGCAGTTGCGCATCCAGGACAGCAAGCTTTAGTCCGGACGCAAGGCGGGGTCGGCCCCCGCACCCCCGGGAAAATTGTGAACAGATGAAGTCCATGGCCTGTGCCAGCGCCCCGGTCAAACGGGCGGCGAAGAACCAGAGGAATGCCCATGTCGCGCTATGAACCCGCGGTGATCGAGCCGAAATGGCAGCAGGTCTGGGATCGGGCCGGGGTGTTCGTGGCCAAGGCCGACCCGTCGCGACCGAAATACTACGTGCTCGAGATGTTCCCCTATCCGTCGGGGCGCATCCACATGGGACATGTGCGCAACTACACGATGGGCGATGTGGTGGCGCGGGTGAAGGCGGCGCAGGGCCATGCCGTGCTGCACCCGATGGGCTGGGACGCGTTCGGCATGCCGGCCGAGAATGCCGCGATGGAGCGGGGCGGGCATCCAAAGGACTGGACCTATTCCAACATCGCCGACATGCGGGCACAGATGAAGCCCCTGGGGTTGTCGATCGACTGGAGCCGGGAGTTCGCCACCTGCGACCCGGAGTATTACGGCCAGCAACAGGCGCTGTTCCTCGACATGATGGCGGCGGGGCTGGTGTATCGCAAGGCGGCGGTGGTCAACTGGGATCCGGTCGACATGACCGTGCTGGCCAACGAACAGGTGATCGACGGGCGCGGCTGGCGGTCCAATGCCGTGGTCGAACGGCGCGAGCTGACGCAGTGGTTCTTCCGGATCAGCGCGTATTCCGCCGAACTGCTGGCGGCCCTGGACGGGTTGACCGACTGGCCCGAGAAGGTGCGGCTGATGCAGGCGAACTGGATCGGCCAGTCGCGGGGCTTGCAGTTTGCGTTCTCGACGGTGGGGGCACCGGACGGCTTCGACCGGCTGGAGGTCTATACAACACGGCCCGACACGTTGCTGGGCGCGAGTTTCGCCGCGATCAGCCCGGACCACCCGCTGGCCCGGCATCTGGAGCGGCATGATCCGGCCGTGGCGGCGTTCGTGGCCGAATGTCGTCAGGTCGGGACTTCTGCCGAGGCGCTGGAGACGGCCGAGAAAAAGGGGATGGACACCGGCATCCGGGTTCGGCATCCCTTTGATGACGCGTGGGAATTGCCGGTCTACATCGCCAACTTCATCCTGATGGATTATGGCACCGGGGCGATTTTCGGCTGCCCGGCGCATGATGACCGCGACTTTGACTTCGCCACCAAATACGGCCTGCCGATCAACGCGGTGTTCACCGCAGACGGGTCTGACACCGCGCTGACCGAGGCTTACGTGCCGATGAAATCAGAGCGGGTCCACTACATCCGGGGCTTCGCAGGGGACGCCGAGCAGACCGGCGACGCCGCCGTCACCGCCGCCATCGCGTTCTGCGAGGACCGCAGCATCGGGCGGGGCGTGACCAACTACCGGCTGCGCGACTGGGGGGTTTCGCGGCAACGCTACTGGGGCTGCCCGATTCCGGTGATCCACTGCCCGACCTGTGGCGTGGTGCCCGAGAAAAAGGAAAACCTGCCGGTCCGCCTGCCCGATGACGTGACCTTCGACGTTCCCAGCAATCCGCTGGACCGTCACCCGACCTGGCGGATGACCGCCTGCCCGCAATGCGGCGGCGATGCGCGGCGCGAGACCGACACGATGGATACCTTCGTCGATTCGTCTTGGTATTATGCCCGGTTCACCGCGCCGCATGCCACGACCCCGACGGATGCGGCGGAGGTCGGCTACTGGATGAACGTCGACCAGTACATCGGCGGCGTCGAACACGCGATCCTGCACCTGCTCTATTCCCGCTTCTTCGCCCGCGCGATGCACCAGACCGGCCATCTGCCCGCCCGCGCCATCGAGCCGTTCAATGCGCTGTTCACCCAAGGCATGGTGACACACGAGATCTACCAGACCCGTGACGGCGCGGGCCGCCCGGTTTACCATCTGCCCGAAGACGTGACCGACGGCAGGCTGGCCGACGGCACCCCGGTGGAGATCATCCCATCGGCCAAGATGTCGAAATCCAAGAAGAACGTCGTCGACCCGATGAGCATCATCGCGGCTTTTGGGGCCGATACCGCACGCTGGTTCGTGATGTCGGACTCGCCCCCCGAGCGCGACGTGGAATGGACGGCGAGCGGTGCCGAGGCCACCTTCAAACACCTGTCCCGCGTCTGGGCCCTGTCGGTGCGCGTCGCCGAAATGCCCGAAGCCCATGCGGGCACCGACGATGACGCGCTCGCCCGCGCCGCCGCCCGGGCGGTGGCCGAGGTGACGCAGGGCATCAACAGCTTTGCCTTCAACAAGGCCATCGCCAAGCTTTACGAATTCACCAACACCATCGCCCGCGCCAACGGCTCGACCGCCACCATGCACGCGGCGATGCGCACCCTGGCGCAACTGATGCAACCGATGACGCCGCATCTGGCGGAAGAGGTCTGGGCGGCCCATCACGGGGCCGGGCTGGTGGCGCAGGCCCCCTGGCCCACCCCCGACCCGGCCCTGCTGGTCGACGACACCGTGACCCTGCCGATCCAGATCAACGGCAAGCGGCGGGCGGAAATCAGCGTGCCGGTCGACATGGCGGCGGCAGAGGTTGAAAAGCTGGCGCTGGCGAACGAGGATGTGATCCGGTTCCTTGCAGGATCGCCGGTGAAAAAGCTGATCGTCGTTCCGGGTCGCATCATCAATGTCGTCGCCTGACCGCCGCGCCGTGATCGGGTTTGCCCTACTTGCGGGGTGCGGATTCGCGCCCGCCTACGGGCCGGGGGGCGGGGCGATGGCCCTGCAGGGCACCGTCCGCGCCGCCGACCCGACCGACAAGACCGGCTTTGACCTGGTGCAGCGGCTGGAAGAGCGGCTGGGACCGGCCCGGACCCCGGAATTCGATCTTACTTACACGATTTCCACCAAATCCATCGCGGTGGGCGTCACCTCGGACGGCGCGACCACCCGCTACAATCTGACCGGTGCCGTCGACTGGACCCTGACCGATGCGGCGGGCCGCAGGCGGGCGGGCGGCACTGTGGACAGCTTCACCTCGTGGTCGGCCACCGGATCGACCGTCGCCGGGCTGACCGCCGAAGAGGATGCCGCGCGCCGCCTGATGCGGATCCTGGCCGATCAGATCGTGGTGCGCCTGCTGGCCGTTGCGGCCAGCCTGTCCGGATGAGGCGGCACCGATGATCCTGCGCGGGGCCGAGGCCAGCCGGTATTGCGCCAGGCCGGACCCCGCGCACGCGGGCCTGCTGATCTACGGGGCCGATGCGATGCGCGTGGCGCTGAAACGGGCCGAGGCGATTCTGGCGCTGATCGGGCCGCAGGGCGAGGCCGACATGCGGCTGTCGCGGCTGTCGGGGGGCGATCTACGCCGCGATGGCAGTCTGCTGGGCGACGCGCTGACCTCGCCCGGTTTCTTCCCCGGCCCGCGCGCGGTCTGGCTGGAGGAGGCGACCGACGGGCTGGCGGAAACCATCGCCGCCGCCCTGAAAGGCTGGCGTCCGGGCGACGGCACCCTGATCGTCACGGCGGCGAACCTGACCGGCAAGTCCGCGCTGAAAACCCTGTTCGACAAGCACCCCGCCGCGATCAGCATCGGCCTGTATGACGATCCCCCGAGCCGCGAGGAGATCGAGGCGGAACTGGCCCGTGCCGGTCTGACCCGGATCGACCCCGCCGCGATGGCCGACCTGACAACCCTCGCCCGCAGCCTTGACCCCGGCGATTTCCGCCAGACCCTGACCCGCGTCTCGCTCTACAAGCACGGCGATCCCGGCCCGCTGACATCCGCCGAAGTGGCCAGCCTCGCGCCCGCCACCATCGAGGCCGAAGTCGATGACCTGATCCACGCGACGGCCGACGGCCGGGTGGCCGATCTTGGCCCGCTGATGCGGCGGCTGGAGGGGCAGGGCACCTCTGCCGTCACCATCTGCATCGCCGCCCTGCGGCATTTCCGCAGCCTGCACGTCGCCGCCTGCGACCCCGGCGGCCCGGCGGCGGGGATGAACAAGGCGCGGCTGTTCGGCCCGCGCCGCGATGCCGCCCAACGGCAGGCCACGCAATGGGGGATGCGGCTGCTGGAACAGGCGACCGCGCTGCTGGTGGAAACCGACCTGACCCTGCGCTCCGCCTCGCGCGCGCCGACCCATGCGGTCATGGAACGCGCCCTGATCCGCCTTGCGATGATGAAACGCTGACATGGCCAAAACTCTGACCCCGATCGAGGTGTTCCTCGCCCCGCTCGCCCGCATCGCGGCGCTTGACCCCGACATCGAGGGCCATGTGTTCTGGGCCAGGGACGGCCAATGGCCCGACGAACCCGCCGAGACGCTCGAACCCGAAGAGATCGCCTTTTACGCAGAAGGCCTGCTGCAGGAGGGGTTCCGGCTGACCTGGCAGGCGGTGGGAACACCCGAGGACGGCCCCGAGGCGATCCTGATCTATGTCTGGCAGGGCGAGGCCGCCGCCCCGCCGGATTTCGGCCCGGTCCTGTACAGCGGCACCTGGACCCCCTGACCCAGACCCGATCGGCCCCGGGCCGTCATCTGGCCCCGGCGTCGGTCACCCAGTAAATCCGGCCCCCGCCCTCGGCCACCCCCACGCCGATCTCGCGCACGCCGGGGTCGATAACGTTGGCCCAATGCCCGGACGAACCCTGCCAGATGCCGGTGACATTGGCGACCGACGCGGACCCGGTCTCGGCGATGTTTTCGTTTGCGGTGCGAAAATCATACCCCGCCTTCTTCAGCCGCCGCACGAACGACGGCCCGCCCGGCCCCTCATGCGAAAAATAGCCCCGCTCGGCCATGTCGCAGGCATGCGCCGTTGCGGCAGACTGCAACTGCGCCGAGACCTTCAGCGCGGGCAACCCCTTGGCCCGGCGCGAATCGTTGACCCAGCCGACCACGGCCTGCCGCATCTGTGCCGCCCCATCCGGCGCGACGCAGGCCTGTGCCGCGCCAACCCACAGCGACAGCGCCACGCCCCCCGCCAGCAAAACTCCCCCCAGCCGATCCTGCATGCCTTCCCCCGTGATCCGATGCCGTTGCACGCACAGATTAGCGGATTTTTCCCGTTGCAGAACCTCTTTCAATTCCTGGGCGTGCCAGTTCCTGGGCGTGCCGGTGTTTTCATATTGCGAAACGCGACCAGCAGCCTAACCTGCGTGGCAGGGCCGGGGAACCGGCGGGCCGCAGTGACGGCGCAACTTCAGGGAGTGAACCGATGAAATCTATCAAACTGACGGGCACCGCGACGCTGGCCCTTCTGACCGGCCTGGCCCCTGCGCTGGCGCAGATGACGGCGGTGGGCGACGGCGAGGGCCAGTTGAACATCGTGGCCTGGGCCGGCTACATCGAACGCGGCGACACCGACAAGGCCTTCGACTGGGTGACGAAGTTCGAGGCCGACACCGGCTGCAAGGTCGCCGTCAAGACCGCCGGCACGTCGGACGAGATGGTGGCCCTGATGAACGAGGGCGGCTTCGATCTGGTGACGGCGTCCGGCGATGCGTCGTTGCGCCTGATCGCGGGCAAGCGGGTGCAGCCGATCAACATCGACCTGATCCCGTCCTGGGGAACCGTGGACGAGCGGCTGAAGACGGCGCCCTGGCACACCATCGACGGCATCCACTATGGCGTTCCCTACATGTGGGGCCCCAATGTGCTGATGTACAACACCGAGGTGTTCCCCGAGCCGCCGACCTCTTGGGCCGTGGTGTTCGAGGAAATGACCCTGCCCGACGGCAAGTCGAACAAGGGCCGCGTGCAGGCCTATGACGGGCCGATCCATGTCGCCGATGCCGCGCAATACCTGATGTTCCACAAGCCGGACCTCGGCATCACCTCGCCCTACGAACTGAACGAGGATCAATACAAGGCGGCGCTCGATCTGCTGCGGGTCCAGCGCACGCTGGTGGGCCGGTATTGGCACGATGCCTTCATCCAGATGGACGATTTCAAGAACGAAGGCGTGGTGGCCTCGGGGTCTTGGCCGTTCCAGGTCAACATCCTGAAATCGGGGGGCGCGCCGGTGGCCTCCACCATCCCGCAGGAAGGCGCGACCGGCTGGGCCGACACCACGATGATGGCGGTGGATGCCGCGAACCCGAACTGCAGCTACAAATGGATGGAGCATTCGCTGGCGTCGAACCTGCAATCCGACCTGTCGGTGTGGTTCGGGGCCAACCCGGCGGTTCCGGCAGCCTGCACCGACGGACGCGGCATGCAGACGGCGGAAGGCTGCACCACCAACGGTCTGGACGATTTCGAAAAGATCAGGTTCTGGACCACCCCGGTGTCGAAATGCGCGCAAGGGGATTGCGTGCCCTACTACCGCTGGGTGTCCGACTACATCGGCGTGATCGGCGGGCGCTGAACCGCCTACCCCCCCCTCCCTCCCCGGGGGGAGGGGGCCACCCTGCCCGCCCCCTTCCGCGCCTCCGTCGGGCGCCGCAACCTGCCCTGCCCCCCGGTGCCTCCCTTCCCCTTGTGGAGAGGGAGGGGGGGCGCGACCGCAAGACCGAAAGCCCCGCATGATCCCTGCCGTCGAATTCCGCGCCGTTTCGCGCCATTTCGGCTCCACCCGCGCCGTGGACGCCGTCGACCTGACCGTGCCCGAGGGATCGTTCTTTGCCATGCTCGGGCCGTCGGGGTCGGGCAAGACCACCTGCCTGCGGCTGATCTCGGGGTTCGAAAAACCCACCGCCGGATCGCTGCACATCTTCGGCGACGATGTCGGCAACACGCCCCCCCACCTGCGCCACGTCAACACGGTGTTTCAGGACTACGCGCTGTTCCCGCATCTCAGCGTGCTCGACAATGTCGCCTACGGGTTGATGGTCAAGGGCGTCGACCGCCGCACCCGCCATGCCCGCGCCGAAGACCTGCTGGCCCTCGTCCATCTCGACGGCTACGGGCCGCGCAAACCGGCCCAGCTTTCCGGCGGCCAGCGCCAGCGCGTCGCCCTTGCCCGCGCGCTGATCAACGAGCCCCGCGTGCTGCTGCTGGATGAACCCCTCGGCGCGCTCGACCTCAAACTGCGCGAGGCGATGCAGGACGAACTCAAGGCCCTGCAGCAGCGCCTTGGCATCACCTTCATCTTCGTGACCCACGACCAGACCGAAGCCCTGTCGATGGCCGACCATCTGGCGGTGTTCAACAAAGGCCGCATCGCACAGATCGGCACCCCGCAAGACATCTACGCCCGCCCCGCCTCGCGGTTCGTCGCCGATTTCGTCGGCTCCTCCAACGTGCTGCCCCCGCAGGTGACCCAGGCCCTGGGCGGCCCCGCCTGCTGGTCCTCCCTGCGCCCCGAGGCGATCGGCCTTGCCTCCGGCTCCCCGTTCACCGGAACCGTCACCGCCCTGCGCTATCAGGGGGCCACCACCCGCGTGCACCTGACCGCCTTCGGCACCGACATCGCGCTGTTGATCGCCGATGGCCACCCGCTGCCCACCCCCGGCCAGACGGTCGGCTTCACCTGCCCCCCCACGGCCCTGCACCTGATGGACGCCGACTGATGCCGCCTTCCAGCAAGCTCGCTCATCCCCGCCGGAGGCTCTGCCGCCAACCGCCCCTGCCCCTGCTGCAGACCCGCCCCGCTGCGATGTCAGCCACACGCGCCCCGGCCCACCGCCCCACACCCGGAAAACACCCCGCTGCGCCCCTTTCCAGCTGGCCCAAATATCCCCGCCGGAGGCTCCGCCGCCAACCGCACAAGCCGCCACTGCAGAACACCCGCCCGGCCGTCACCGGCGGGACCCTGCCGCACCGCGCCGGATCGGCCCGATGACCGCAGCGCGCCCCTCTCGCAGCCTCGCGGACCGGCTCACCACCCTGTTCTGGCGCAAACCCGACCTGCTTCTGGTGTTGCTGCTCTCCCCGCCGCTCATCTGGCTCGGCGTGGTCTATCTGGGGTCGCTCGGCGCGCTGCTGCTGCAATCGTTCTATTCCATCGACGAATTCTCGGGCCTCGTCGTCCGCGAGTTCACCCTGAAAACCTATGCCGAACTGCTGCGCCCGTCGAATTTCGACGTCTTGGCCCGCACCCTGCTGATGGCCTGCGCCGTCACCCTGGCCAGCATCCTGATCGCCTTGCCGATCGCCATCATGGCCGCCCGCCATGCCAGGGGCCGCTGGAAGGCGGTGTTCTACCTCGGCATCATGCTGCCGCTGTGGTCATCCTATCTGGTCAAGGTCTACGCCTGGAAGCTGATCCTCGCGAAGGAGGGCATCCTGACCTGGATCGCCACCCAAACCCACACGCAATTCCTGATCGACGCGGCCCTGTCGCTGCCGCATGTCGGCGGCAATTCCCTTTCGACCAGTTTCATAGGTACGTTCCTCGTGTTCACCTATGTCTGGCTGCCGTTCATGATCCTGCCGATGCAGGCGAGCCTCGAACGCGTGCCCGCCTCGCTGCTGGAGGCGTCCGCCGACCTTGGCGCCACCCCCGGCCAGACCTTCCGCACCGTGACCCTGCCGCTTGCCCTGCCGGGCATCATCGCGGGGTCGATCTTCACCTTTTCCCTCACCATGGGCGACTACATCATTCCCCAGATCATCGGCACCTCGGCCAACTTCATCGGCATGGCGGTCTATCAGTTGCAGGGCACCGCCGGAAACATCCCGCTCGCCGCCGCCTTCGCCGTGATCCCCATCGTCATCATGCTGATCTACCTGAGCCTCGCCAAACGCGCGGGGGCGTTCGATGCGCTCTGACGCCTCTCTCTCCCTGAAACTCGCGGCGGCGGCGGGCCTCTTGTTCCTCCACCTGCCGATCCTGCTGATCTTCCTCTACGCCTTCACGACCGAGGAGCAGACCTTCCAGTTCCCGCCCCCCGGCCTGACCACCCGATGGTTCAGCGTGGCCTGGTACGAGCGCCCCGACATCTGGCCCCCCCTTTACCTGTCGCTGCAGGTCGCCGCCGTCTCGACCCTCCTCGCGCTGATCCTCGGCACCCTGGTGGCGGCCGCGATGACCAAAACCCGCTTCTTCGGCCGCGAACAGATCACCCTGCTGATCCTGCTCCCCATCGCCCTGCCCGGCGTGATCACCGGCATCTCGCTGCGCTCGGCCTTCTCGATCCTCGATATCCCGTTTTCGACCCTGACCATCATCCTCGGCCACGCCACCTTCTGCATCGTCATCGTCTACAACAACGCCGTCGCCCGCTTCCGCCGCCTGTCGGGCGGCGTGCTCGAAGCGTCAGCCGACCTCGGCGCCAACGCCTTCCAGACCTTCTTCTACATCCTGCTCCCCAACCTCGGCACGGCTTTGCTCGCCGGAGGCATGCTCGCCTTCGCCCTGTCGTTCGACGAAGTCATCGTGACCACCTTCACCGCAGGCCAGCAGAGCACCCTGCCGATCTGGATGCTGCAAGAACTGATCCGCCCCCGCCAACGCCCGGTCACCAACGTCGTCGCCATCGTGGTCTTCGCCGCCACGGTCGTGCCGATCCTGATCGCCTACTGGCTGACCAAGGACGGCGGCGAGACGGCAGGCAGCGGCAAGTAGGGTGCGCTTCAGCGCACCGCTCGCGCCTCAAACGTTCCAGACATCCCCGATCGCGCGTGACACCATCCCTCCCCGCAGACGAAGCGGCCCGCACTCCACAGGGCCGCGTCTGACCGCCGGGCTGGCGCAGCAACGGCTGTTCTAGACACTTTATTGCACCGCCCATCCCACAGACGTTCGACGCGGGACGCTGCAAAAACGCCTGCCCGAGGGGGCGGTCAGGCGCTGCCCGGCGGCGCGATGCGCCTTGATTCCGGGCGAAGGGCGGCTTTGCGGACGAACCGGACGCTTGAGGTTTCGACAGTCTTGTGCAACCTCCAGTCGTTGCGATCTTGCATGAGAGTGTCATCAGTGTGGCTTTCCATCCGTGAGGACATGTTCACGCGTGGCAACGAGACAGTGCCGGGCGGGCATCTCATTTGGGTTGACGAGTGTCCCCTGGTCCTCAAGGGTCTTGAGCTTGATAAAGGCTACCGAGGTGTATGCAAGTTGGCAGATCAAGGGCGCGTGGTGTTCTTTGGTCAGGCTCTAGTTAAGCGCCGCCAGCGTCACGGACGCGACTTATTGGTCTTTCTTTTGCCAGATGTTGATGTGGGCCATCTTTCGCCCGAAGCGTCCATCGAGTTGAATCGTTGCGGCCTTGAACTTGAGTGACCGCTCAGGGCTCAAAGCTCTCACCGGCATTGTGTAACGGCAGACCCCCCCGCCCCGCCCATCTCCCCGTCGCCAGACACCCCGTCAGCAGATACCCCCCCGTCGGCGCTTCCCAGTCCAGCATCTCGCCACACACGAACACCCCCGGCAGCGCCTTCAACTCCAGCGCGTCCGTCACCGATCCCGCGGTCACCCCGCCCGCCACCGAAATCGCCTCGTCGATCGGCCTTGGCCCCGCCAGAGCCATCGGCAAGCGTTTGACGGCATCGACCACCGCCATCCCCCGCCCGAACTCCTGCACCAACGCCACCCCCACCGGCGAAACCCCCAGCTTCCGCAACTGGTTCGCCCGCGTCTCCCCCGCCTTCATCCGCCCCAACCGCGCCGCAACCTCCCCTTCCGAAACATCCGGCATCAGGTCCACCGCCAACCCCGCCCCCCCGCCCAGGGGGGGC